>SXGU01389584.1_pt1 | contig 50769 bp, 36 predicted proteins | sample 3174531 | NCBI WGS metagenome assembly SXGU01 (sample SAMN11356863, study PRJNA531348) | freshwater metagenome | isolation source: freshwater sample F1-140 | place: China: Fuxian Lake, Yuxi | collected 2017-12-25 | reverse complement strand
TGAGCCGGGGTGATCATGGGGTCTGCGTAAAGGCCCCAAGCACTACCGCTCACGCAGGCCGGCGCCCACGTAAAACCAGATACTTACGTGTCGGGTTCTAGTTGGCGCCGCTGTCGAAGATGAACTGGCGTTCTACACGCAACCGACGGTACGCCGTATTTTCTGCGCCCGGGCCTTTGTCACCGGGGCCACCCATGCGGTTGGGCGTCGCGGCCAAGCCCACCCACAGGCCGATCTCAAACGGCCAGTCGCCGAGCGATTTGTCGCCGGCCTTGGCGCGTTGCTGTCGCTCCAGTTCCAAGGCGCAAATCAGTGCGGTGGCGCGGCCGAGCTGGTCGAGCGTGAGCAGCCGCAGCGTGTACCGCATGAGCACGTCCACCCCGGCGCCCCGGCGTCCCGGATGGCGCAGCCGTCGCAGCACGATGGAGAACGCAGCGAGCGCGAGGTACGCCTCCGTCTTGCCGCCGCCAGTGGGGAAGAAGAGCAGGTCGACCAATTCCCGGTCGGCGCTCGCCGGATCCGACAGACCGCGCAGGTTGAGCAGAATGAACCCGAGCTGAAACGCCCGCCACGCCGGGGCTTCGGCCTGCGCCGCCGGCTTCCCGGTGCGCTGCATTTCGCGCTGGCGGGCTTGCCGTGCCATGGCGCGGTTTGCGGTGCAAAACGCTTCGTGAACATCCGCGGTACCGAGGAGCTGAATACCCGCCTCCATGCGGTCTGCCGCCAGACGTGCGCGGCGGATCAACTCCTTCGCGGTTTTGGCCCGCTCCGCATCGCCCGCGAGTTCGGCCGGAATGATAGCGGCCTGCGCGGTAATCCAAGCCCGATAATGGGCCACCAGCGGCTGTAGTTTCACTTGGGCATCCGCGAGGTCCTTGATGCCGGCGAGTTTTTCCATTTGCAGTTCCACCCCCGGCAGCGCTGCGGCCTCCAAGTGGCCGATAAACTCCACCGCCGCGCCCGGCATCCAGCAGGTTTGAACCTGGTGGCACGGCTGCCCCTCGACGGAATCGACCGGCTCCGCAGAGCACCCGATGCCCGCCACAAAGTCAAAGGCCCGTCGGTATTGCAGGTCGGCGACCTTGATATCCATCGAGGCCAGGCTGTCGCTGCCGCGCAAATCCGGCCGGGGAACAAACCCTTCGGCACAGCCCAGCCGCAGCCGGGCCTGAAAGGCATTGCCCTGATACGCCTTCTCGCCGGCCGGGCGTCCATTAACGAGGAATACGCACAGCGCCCGCGTCCCGGCCGGGATTCGTCCGTGCGCATCGGGGGCGACGGGGCGCAAGGTCGCCACGACGCGCAGCCCGTCGCTGTTTGGCACGGCCCGCGACTCCGGGCGGCCATTCGGTGCCGGGAGCGGCAGCGTGAAGACTTCGGCGTGCGGCGAGCGACGAAACCCCTTTTGCGGAACGGCCTTCGCGCCTTGGGGATTGGCCTCACCGTCTTCCGCGACCGCCGCGGACTTGTCGTCTGTGGTCGGGTACAGTGCCGATGGTTCGACCAGCTTCACGCCCAGCCCTTGGTCCTCGGGTTCGGGCTCTTCCTTGGTCGGATCTTCCCAAAGGTAGGTCCCCCACGTGACATCGACCTTCATCACTTTGGTTCCGGTCGGGATCAGCACGCTCAGGCCCATCGAGCTGGGTAGCAGACTCGGCGGAGCAGCTTCCTTGTCGGGAACGGAGGAATCATCGGTCCCGCCGCCTTCGCCCGCCGCATCCACCTCTTCCTTCGCCTCGGCATCTGTACGATGCTCGACGGGCGCCGCCTCGGGCACGAGATAGCCGGTCAGATACCATCGCGTCGGGTTCTCGGGCAGCAGTTCACGATCGAAGGCATGACCCGGCCACGGTCCCACCAGATCGAGCTGGAGGGCTTCGAGGAGTTTGGCGCGGGATTCGGGAGAAGTCATGAGCTTGGTGCAGTCAAATCCCCAGCATGGGATTCTGCTTCAAACTGGACGTTCATCGCAGAATTCCGAAATCTGACGGAGGGGCCGCGGGCCCCAGTGAGGTCGATCTCAGCGGACCAAGCGTCGACCACCCAGTGCCCGCTCCCAACCGGACGTTCCACGACTTCAACATCGATGCCCTGTGCCGACTTCACTCCAACTCGAAAGCTCGCGGTTGCTCCGTCCGTCTCGCTGCGAAGCACCAGCTTTGCAGGCCCTCGAAAGTACTCAACTTTCAACCCGTCGAGAACGAACTCGGTCTTGGCAGGAATCCGCGGGGTTGCCGGTGGCGGCTGAACGGCCGGGGCCAGCGGCGCAGGCGTCTGACGGGCAGGTTCTGAGGAAGCAGGCACGACAGGTGCTGGTGTGCTTTGGCTCGTAAACGGCGACCGCGACGTGATTGGTCCGCTGAGGTATTCGTCGATCAACGCATCTATCGACCCGCAATCCGGATACTCGGGAAATGCCGCGGTTATCGCCTCACCGCCGAGCGCGATTCGTGCTTCGTTGGCCTCAGCTCGATGGAGGCGAGCTTGGCGGTCGTCACCCCGTCCTTCTTCCCAGCGCGCCCGTCGTTCCTTGCAGGCAATCCAGCGTTCCGCGGCCCGTCGGGGGGTGAGAGGCTCACCCGATTCTTGGGATCGAGCCCACTCGTAAAAGAACAGCGCTTCCGATCGATTTCCCAACAACTCGGTAGCGGCGCCCAACTCTTCGAGTCGATTGGCCGACAGAGTGGGTCGACCCGATGGGAAAAACGTTTTCTTCAGGAACTCGGCCATCGGCCGCTGATTGATCTTGCCCTTCCTGTCGTCCCACGTGAGTTCGGCAATCGCACGGTTCCTTGCAACCCCTCGCATCCAGGCTTCGTCGAGAAACGGGCGCTGCCCTTCTATCCACTTTTGGAGATTCGCGTTTGGCCGGAAGGCGCCGAAGTGCGTGCGTTCGGCGTAGCTGCTGAACAAGTTTGAATCTGAATGTTCAGCCGCAATGGCGAATAGTACGCCAAACGCCCGCTCTCTGACTTCGCTTTTCTCGTTCGTGGCCCCAATCACCTGCCAGACGAGTTCGATCGATTTGCCATGCCGCGAGTAATGTAGGGCTTCCTTGAGCAATCCCAGCTGCACGTGGGCACGCACGGCGAAAGGAGCCAAACCGGCCGGAATCTGGACCGTCGGATTTTCTGCGCATTCACGTACCGCCTCGGCAAATTTCTCCAGTTCAACCATCGGAGCCAGTTTATCTGGAAACGGCGTCGAGTAGGCTTTGGCTGTCTTGTAGTCCCTGCCCGTCGTGTCCTTGCATTTCTCCCAGAGCACCGCTGCTTTTGACATGGCTCCCGCCCTGAACTGCACCCACGCCTGAGCAGCGGGAGACACCAGCGTTGTCGCACGGGAAACCTTCTCCAGCAGGCCACCCAGTTGCCCCCATTCCACTTCTTCCGCCTTGATCGCGTGGAGTTTTTCTAAAGCGGCCCGCACTCCGTTGACCCATGCCGACACGCCAGCGATCTGAGGCAGTCGCTCGGGAGTCGCCACCGCCTCCGCAAGTCGTGCAAACGCTTTGATCGCCTGGTCAATCCCGCCGGGACCGGCAATCAATTGCGAAAAAGCAAACTCCAGCTTCGTGTTGACCCCTGGGTGTTGCTCAGCCGTCGCGAGGATCTCCTTCCAGCCGCCGTCGCGGCCCGCGCGCCAGAACGCGCTGACGGCGTCATCAACAAGTTTGCAGAAAAGGAAAACCCGTGCGGCCTCCAAAAAGTTCTGTTCCAATACCAGCGCTTCGGCCTTGCACCGGTCCGCCTCCATGAGGTCGTTCAGATTCCGATAGGACGCGGCCGCGTAGCGCAGCATCAGCGGATCACCGTTTGCCCGGCCCTGCCGCGCGAGTGCATCTGCGTGTTGCTTGGGATCCTCAGTACGGTCCGCCGACAAATCATCGACGGCTCCCGACTCGAGCCTACCGATGGCGGAACGCCACAGCTGTTCTCCTTCCTTGATTCCAGCTACGATGGCGCTCTCGAACCCCTCATCGTTTGCAAAGGTCCAGAAGTTTTTGAAGGCGTCGGCTGAGTCCACAATGAACAACCGCCGCTTTGGCCGGCTAACCGCGACGTAAAGCCGGTTGATAAAGTACTGGTAGGGAAGCGACTTGTCGGGGTCGTCCGCATACGAACCCTTTCCGCGCAGGGGTTCAAGGAGTCCGCCTTTCGCCTCGTCCGCCTCGCCAAAGCCGTAGACCACCACTCGATTGAATTCGAGACCCTTGGCCCGGGAGGAACTGAGCACAAGGGCATCGGGCACCTTATCCTCCACCCGAATCTTGCTGGAGAGGACCGGGTCTTTCGCAATATACTCAAGTTCCTCCCCATCCCCGCAGGGCACGATGATCGCGATGTCACGCTCCCGTTTCAGTCTCTCCCAGAAATCCGCCTTTTCACGCGGGACGCCGATCACGGGGGCTGCTGTCTTTTCCCGATCCCAGGGAAGCTGCGGCCGCACGCCCGTCAGACCAAACAGCCGGACGCGCAGTGCCTGAACAAAGTTGCTGAAACGAACAATCGTCCGGGAAGAGCGATAATTCAGTGTCAGTTCCCGGAAATTCAGGTCGCTCAGTCGAGAACGCCGCCCCGGATCGAGGGAAAGGATGAATTTCTCCACGAACGACGCTCGAATCGAGTCCCAGCGGAATCCGGTTGGGTTCAAGGTCTGAAACTGATCGCCGGCAAAGACAAAGGGCACTCTCGCAATGTCGGTCGGCTCGATCTTTCGCTCGGAATAGACCGACGAACGCAGCAGCAACTCCAGTTCCACCCGGGTAAAGTCCTGTGCCTCGTCACAGAACACCGCCGAATACATCGGGCGGATGCGGTTTTCCGAAATCAAATATCGGGCCAGATCCTGATCATCCCAATACAGCTCGTCGTCGCATTTCGGCTGATACCACCGAGTCCAGACCTTGTTGAAAACCACCTCGAAGGTTCTTTGCGTAACCGTGATCTGCTTCTGATCGAGCTGCTGGTATTCCTCCGGATCCGTCAGTTCCTCCGGTGTCAGCCCCTTGATATAGCTGCGAATTACATGCCAGGAGATGTCGGGACCATGCTCGCGGAGGGCGGCAGGCTCCCGGCCGAATCGTGTGTGCCAGAGCCGCTTGAAGGACGAAAAGGAAACGTACTTTCCCCTCGTGAACCGTTCGGCCTGCTCACCTGGCGCTAGGAGAGAGTAGAGATGCACATGGAATTCCTTGAACGCCCCGTCCAGCTGGTCGGAGAAATTCTCCACCAGTTCTGCGCGATTGTCGCGATCCCACCACTGCGCATTGCAGCGGAGGAGCTTCTCCACCATCCGTCGCGATTGGGAAAGGAGTTCTGAGTTGCAGGTGAAGTACACTGGAGATACCGCTCGCTCGTCACTGCTCAAATGAAAGAACATGAACTCGGCGAACAGGTACTGTAGCAGCGTGGTTTTGCCGCTCCCTGCCCGTCCGTTGATGAAGAGAGGAAATCCACCCTCGGTACGTCGTGCCGCATTCAAGACATCGGTTTCTTCTGGCGAGAGGGCGAGGTTGGCGTGTCTGTCCCGCTGGAGTTCGGACCACAAATCCAGATCGGCCAGCAGCAGATTCGGGTAAGCCCGTCGCGAGGCCTGTAGGATCATTTCCCGACCCGGGCGCTCCGCGGCAAGCACATCGCGTGCGGCATCGCTCAACTTGAGTTCGTCGGCACCGGGACCTCCGTTCTTCGGACTGACGAGCAGCCGGATGTTGTGCTCCGGGAACGAGCGACTGACCACCGACACTCCGACAGAGGTGGGCGTGCTGCTTTCTCTGCCGCCCGGAATTTCATCTCCATCGATCTGGGTGAGGATCTGGAAAATGCTTTCGAGCCGGTTCTTGAAGGGGGCCTCGCCGATTCGATTTACCCAGTCGATCGACTCGCAAACCACCTGTTCGCCGTCCGAGTCTCCCTTCGCTCCGAATACCTGGTGCAAGTATCCGTACTCCGTAGTCGTAGGCTGCTGCTTTTCCGGCGGCGGTGCCACCGCGGTGCGCTGCGCGACAAACCCCTCTAAATCGACGTCGGAGAACTGGGGATCGAAATTGCGCTTACCGTAGGCGAGCGGGTCCTTGCTGAAATGATCTTCATAGGCCGCATCACCGCGGATCATCACGGCGTGAAACACGACGACCGAGTGGCCTCTGACATCCAGCTTCATCGACGCGACGAGGCGCCCCTGTCTGCTCCCAAATTTCTTCTTTACCAGGTACGGTGGAGGAAACGGGTCGAAGAGCCGGACATCCTGGACCGCCTCAATCCGATCCCGAAAGCGTTCGAGTTCATCCTGGAGGCTGTGCCGGAGCGCGGCCTGTTTGCAGGACTCAGTGATATAAACGTAGAGAGCCATGGCGTGTAGGATATTTTGCGAGCTGGATGGAGTGAGTGCTATTCAAATAGGTCCCCCTGTACCGGTGGCAGTTGTTCGGGTTGGATTGGAGCGATGCCAGCAGACTTGGGCTTGCGGAAGCGTTTCACGCCGGCCGTGAGTTTGGTTTTGGGTTTGGCGGCGCCAGCCGCCAAACCCGCGAGGCGTTCTTCCTCCGCCCGCTCGGCGTTGAGTTTCAGGAGGCGGGCGAGGACTTCGTCGCGGGTCTCGTCGGGCCAGCGGTAGCGCCAGGGCTTCTTCTTTCGGCGGCCGGTGGTTTCGGCGGCGTCATCCTCTTCGTCTTCGTAGTCGAGGAGGAACTCGCAGGTGCATTTGGGGAGGAGGTCGGTCCAGCCGTAAACGGTGAGGACGGCGGCGTCCATGGCGGCGTGCAGTTCGCGCAGGCGGCGGACTGCGGCGAGCGCGGCGGCGGGGGTGGTGTAAAGCGACAGCGGCGAGCGGTCGGCGGGGACGGCCTCGGCGGTGCGCCAATCGGGGGTGGCGGCGCGTTTGCGGTAGAGGGCTTCTAAGCGCGCCAGGGCCTCGTCATCGGGTGCGTGAAAGAGGTTGTAGATTTCCGTGAGACCGAGCCAGAGGTCCTGCATGAGCGCCGCGCGGAACTCGTAATACTCCCGCCCCGCCGCCTCCAGCACGGCGTTCGTCTCGAACCCGGCTGGGAATGGAAAGGTCTCGAAGCAATCGGTGGTGGTGTAGCGCAAGTCATCCTTCATCGAGGACGAAGAAAACCGAGCCCAGATTTCGTGGGGACGAGACTGCAAACAACAGAACGTAGAGGCCGCCTCGAGCGCGCAAACGACAAGTTGCTCTGAAAATACACTGCGTGGAGAGACGAACGTAAATGAGACGTGCTGTCCCACTCGCGCGACCACTATCGTTCGTTTCAGGCCGGCGAGCGATGCAGCTTGCTCAGGACGTTTCTCAGCGAATTGCCACCAGTATCGCCGGTAGCTTTCCCGATTGTTGAGTTGCCTTTCAGGCTTCACCTTCTGTTCGACGATTCGTAAGAGGTCCGGCCAATCGGCGGCAACGGGTTTTGGGTAGTCATGTGGGACGATTCCCGTTCTGAGCCATGCTTCCTCTTGGTCGCCAGTTGCTCCGCTCCATGATGAACCAACGTGCGAGCGCTGGAGGGGGAAATCCTCGAAGCTGATTACGTAACGTGAGTGCTTGTGTTCTGGATGGTCGTTTACCTCCTCGCCCCCAATGTATGGGAATATGCGCTCGGCGTTGCGGGGGTTGGAAGTGGTCAGCGAATCTATTTCAGCCAAGGGATTGGCGGCTGGGTCTGCGTCATCGAATACAAACCCTTGTCCGTACGTTTTTACGCCGAGGGAAGTTCGCCCACCGTTCGATTTGAGCACACGCGGATTTTCATGACCTCCTGCGTGAAATAGGTATGCAGTAATGACCTTCACAGCGTTTCCATCAAGGTCGAGCTCTCCGCCGATGCGGCCCTTGATGATCCAGACAACACTGACCACTACCGCTGCCTGTCCGGGCCATCTAAAGCGTTTGCGTGCAGCGTAGATGGTTCCGCCATGCGTGCAAATCCAGCGCAGTCCAGTAGCGCGGGTATCGCCCTGACCAATCGTGTTTGTAGCAATAAGTCCAAAGCTGGCACTCGGCCTCAGTAAATTGAAAGCCTGCCTGAAGAAATGTGCGACGAGGTCAGCATTGCCGTGAGATTCTTCGTGAACCTTCTTAACCCAATCCAAATAGGACTGTCCCCCTATCGATGAAATTCTGCTGCCGCCTAGAAACGGCGGATTGCCGACGATGCCGTCAAAGCCGGGATCCATGCGGTCGAACACTTCCGGGAATTCAATCTCCCAGTGGAACGGAGCGACCGGGAATTGGCCTCTGCGCAGCGTGGCGACAGGTTTCTTAAGCTCCATTCTCCTAGAGACGTCGGCCGCCGTGGCGGTATAACGCTGCAACAAGTCGTCGCGCAGTTGCTGGCGGGCCTTGTCTTTCTCCGCACCGAAGAATGCCGCAATGGCGAGGTCGCCGACAAAACGGATTCATCCAAGGCCTGGTCGGCCAACGTGAGTTTTTGCGTCTTGAGTGAGGGCAGCAGCAGATCACCGGCTTCAAGGATGTCGCGCCGATAGGCGGTGGCGGCGGCGATGCGTTTCTCCAGTCGGTCCTGCCCAAGGAGCCGCTGTACCCCGGCGGTCGGTCCCCAGGTGAAGGCGGCGATCTGCTTCGCAGTGAGGCCTACGAGAGAATCGCCGCAGCGGATCGAGTGGTCGAGGAACGTGAAGGGATGGTCCTTGGCCAGGGTGGCGAGCCAGAGAGACAGCTTGGCAAGGTCCACCGCCATGGGATTACGGTCCACGCCGTAGAGGCTGCGTTGCGCGATGGTGCGCATGGCAAGCAATTCCTCGGTCTCATCAGGCGGCAGCAAAGGGCGTCCGCCATGCACCCGCCAGGAGCGGACGAGCTGGTCAGCGAGTTGGCGGCAGGTTTCGACGAGGAAGGCGGCACTGCCGACAGCGATGTCGGCGATCTTGAGGTCGAGAATCTGGGCGGGCGTCGGTTTTTCCCCGAAACGCTTGAGGATCGGTTCGAGGGTTTTGCGGACGATGGGCTCGGTGAACGAACGCGGGGTGTAGTGGGAGCCGCTGCGGCGGCGTTCGTCGGTGGGTTGGAGCACGAGTCCGCCCTGCGCCACCAGTGTCGGCGTAGCGTGGATATCGATGCGCTTTCCCAGGGCGACGAGGAGGTCGTCCACGGTGCCGGCAGTCTTAAGGAGTTTGTCCGCTTCGCCGGAGAGTTGGGTGTCGGCGTTTTCCTTAAGCCACTTGGCGCGGTCCTTGGCCGGGACGTCGAGAAGTTGCTCCAGGCTGATGACGGGAGAGGCGGGCACCCCGCCATTCTTCCGCTTGCCCTTGAGCGCGACTGAGAGTCCAGCCGCCGGCTCGACGGCGAAACCCATGATTGTCTGGTAGACCGAGCCGATTTCTTCCACGTCAAGCGTGCGGTAGCTGACGCGTTCACCCTCGAGGATGCAGAGTTTCTCCAGAATGCGATGGAGTGTGCCGTCGCTGACGAGTGGGAGCGCGCCGATGGGATCGTAGCGCGTCTTTCTGCCTTCGAGGAACGGGTAGCGGTCGGGGTCGAAGAGGTGGCCGGCGCGGGCGGGCATCTTCAACTCGGGGTGTTCGCAGCCGCCGTGGATGAGGCGAAAGAGCGCCAGGAGCTGCGCCCACGCACCGAAGCGGTGATCCATGGTGTCGGGGTAACGCTCGGCGTCGGCGCGCAAGCGCTCGAACAATCCGTGCACGGCATAATTCCGCACATAGACAGCGCCGCCCGGCATCAGGCCGCGATCTTCCGCGAACAGCGTGAACACCAGGCGCAGCAGCACGGTGACGAGGCCACCGTAGATGTCGGCAGGATGACTGGCGGCGAGTTCGCGCAGGAGTTTTTGCTGCGCGCGACCGTCCGCGGCCTCGAATCCGCGCAGGAGTTCGTAGAGGGCGTGGAGGACCTGCTCAGCGAGGATTTCAGAAACACTGGCCTGATAGTCGCGGCTGCGCTGGAGGAGGGCCGGCAGGCGGGCATCGCTCGGGGCGTTGAAGAGCGTCCACGAGTTGAGCAGCAGGTGAAACGCGCCAAGGATGAGCCGGCCGGATATTTCCGACATCGCGCCGGCCGGGAAAGTGAGCGCACCGGAGTTTTCCTTGGGCGGAGCGTAGATGAGACGGAAGGCGACGCCATTGGTGAGGAGGCCGATGGGCACTTGCGTCTCGCGGAGGAGGCGCTCGAACTTCTTCGCGGGCGAAGCGTGCCAACCGCGATCGTGACCGGCGGTGGGTTTGTCGAGATCAGTGGTCGGCGCATGCGCTTGAATCAGCAGCAGCCACGGCGGCGCGCCGTCCTTGGGGCGCGGCTGGACGACGGCGTAGGTGGGTGAGAGGGCCTCGGCGAACTCGGGGAGCGAGACGGTCAGGTCGGGCGGAAGCGGGCGGGCGGCATCCCAGCCCACAAGGAGGTCGGTGGGCCAACCGAGGAAATCCGCAAGAAAGCGCGGGACGTCGGCGATGCCGGCGGCAGTGTCCGCCGTGTCGCTGTCAGCGAGGCGAAGATCCGTGACGTGGTCGGCGAAACGGCGCTGCAGGTCGCCGAGTTGGGCTCGGTCGATGACCGTCTGCGCATCCTTCAACGCCGGCGCCGAGACGACGAGACCCTCCGGCTGGACATAGCCAAGCCAAGCCAGATGATCGGCTAGGATGGGGTCTTTGGAGGAGGGGGCGGACATTTCAGCGGGAAGTGATTAGTCAGCGGCTCGCAACGCCCGCTGTTCCAGAAACACCTTGAATGCTCGTTGATGTTCGTTTCGGGGAGTGAGTTTGCCGGCGGTACTGACCGACTTCGAAAACCGAACGAAATCCTTTTGCGCAGGGGTGACTGCCGCGATCTTCCCGCAAGCCAAGTTCCAATAGAATGCAAAATGTTTATCGAGCAGCGCCTGGTCTGGTTCGCCAATCTGGCCGACTAGGTCTTCGTCAAGATAGCTCCGCCATGGTTGCAGAGTTTGCTCAGGGGCAAAACGGTCCGCAAACAGCAGGTCACGCTGAATAATCGCCAATCTCTTCGGGAAAGAAACCCGGTAGGTCATGCCAAGAAAACTCCGTGCCCGGCTAAGACCCACATAAACGAGCTTATCAATCAGCTCTCCCTGCTTCTCGGCCATGATGTCGATGTCGCAGAAGAAGACCGACTCGAACTCTAGCCCTTTAATATGATCCACGCAAAAAACGCGTACCTTATTTGTATTTCCAAGACTCTGGCCTCCCAAGCTGCCCTCAACATCGATAGATGCATCGAAGAGAGCTTCCCCGAGGAGTTTTGTGAACGGAACCACATCTTCCTCAGCCGGCATCAAGACGCCGATGGACGGCAGGCGACCGCCGCTAAGGTCAAAGATCTCCCGAATCCGCTTTCCGATCCACACCGCAGCCTCTCCGGTTGTCGCAGCAGACTGAACTAATACAGGCGGGTCGTTATCCGCAGGGTTAACAGAATCTGTAGGAGCCTTCGTATCGCCCGAAAACGCGGAATAGAGTTTCCCGGCTAGACGAGTGAGTCGATCCGTTTGCCGGTAGGCGCGTCGTAAGTCGAAGCGAGGTGCGTCTATCCCAAGTTCCTCCAACTCGACCCATGCGCGAAGACCTGTCGTAGTAAGACGCTGCATCAGATCACCGCTCAATGAGACAGAGGCCTTTCGTGGATCTGCCAAAAGCGACATGGCAGCAATCTCAACGGCCGAAAAATCGGACGCTTCATCGATTGCAACAATTGTCCGTTGGTCCTGGATGAGGTAGCTTGGTCCTCCGGCATTGCGATTCGAAATGTCGGCATTAAAGTCCAACCAAGTAGTGCGAACCCATCGAAGGGCTGCGTACAACAGAATCGACATCTCTTGTGCGTCGATTCGCATCTCCTTTAGCGCGAGATCCAGGTCGAATCCTTCGCGGTAGTATTGCCGGCGGATGTCGGGTTCTTTACGGAATCTATCGTATAGAGCGGGGATCTTCCGAAAAAGATGCGCGTAACCCAGTTTCTCTTTGATTCTAGGGGCTAACTGGTCTCTTCGATTGGAAATTGCTGCCAGAGGGTTGCGAAAGTCCTCTGGCAACTCCATTATGTTTCGAACATGGGTTTCGATTTCAGCGGTCAGCCAGTTAATAAAAGCAACCGCGAGTTTGACGGAAAATGCGCTACTGCGATCGCGGAGAATCGAAATGCCATCTGGTGCGCGACGGAAGGCGTCATCCGAATCCGAGACCCGAAGAAACCGAACGCGGCGGAGAAGCTCGACCTGATAGTCGCGCCAAACTCTCACGCTTGTATCGCTCGCTACGAGACGTTCTTTCGCCAGGGCCTCCTTTAGGTAGCTCTTAAGAAGAGCGGTGGGAGTAAAGAAGATCCAACCTTCGTTATCAACCCACGAGGAGGCATCCAAACCACTTCGCTCATCCGCGGTTAAGAATTCCCATTTGGTTTTTTGGGCCAGACGCTTGATTTGGACGGTAGTTTTCCCGGTTCCGGGTGCCCCGGTGATCAAAATCGGCCCAGCGATTGAGTGTCGGAAAACAGGATCCTGAATATCGTCGAGAATCGCCCGATCAGGCAACTGCGTGACTTGTATAACTGGCCGGCGCGACCTGAGCTCAAGACTGAACGAGATCATTGGCGCATCCGGTTGCGCAAGAACAGCGACCTGACCCGGCGCCTCTCGTTGCAACCGAAGTTGTCGGATCAAGTCTCTGAGTGACTCGGACTGGAGTTCTTCGTTATTCCATCCAATGCGAATGTTTCTTGCGTCCCATCCATCGTGATCGCGCTTCGGAGAGAACTGTGCCTTAGCGTCGAGCGTAACGGTACGTTGTACAACCCGCGTGGAGTGTCCCGGCCTCTGCGCGAGCAAAGCACCCAACGGGGCTAGATAGCTAGCAAATTTGAGACCGTGTTTCTTTGGTCTGAAGTCGATAGGTGTATAATTTCGGCAAACCAGGTAGGCCTCTCTGCCATCTGGTGCAGTTACTTCCGCGTAACCAACGAACGGCTCATTTAATAACAGCACCTCATTGTAGCGAATGACTCCGGTGCTGCCTGAGGGTTTAAAGTTCACTCCAAAATGCGATAGCTCGGCAAACAGGATTTCGGCAATTTGTTCGGGACGGTCGTATCGCATGGTCGGGGCAACTGCGTGATCAGATTGTGACAGGCCAGAGGTAGGCAATGCCGACCGGTTCGAGGCGAGAGGACTTGGTCAGGTAAAACTCAGTGATGCGCTGGGGCTCGCGAGCGAGGTCACTGTCGACATTGGCGAGCCAGCGCTCCCAGTGGCGGCGGTCGGCGGCGCGTTGTCGGCGCGCGGTGGCATCGCCTGATTCGCCCGACAGCGGGAGGTACAGCTGATCGGCCTCGGTCTGCCTGAATTTCACGAGCACTCGGCGCCGCTGATCCTCTAAGGTGTTGCGGAGGGCGGCGGATTCGATGTGCCCGCGCTCGGCGAGAAGTTTTTCGGCATCGAGGCGGGTGACTTCGCCGCGCTGCTCCAAGTGAGGAAGCAGATCGCGGATATCCTGCGCCATGGCGGCTTGCAGGCGCTGTTGGACCGCTGCCGGAATAGGGCGGGTGGCGGCGGCGGGTTTCAACGATTCCTGGAGCAAGGCGGCGGTCTTCGATTCGGCATCACGCGCATACGGGGCGAGCGGTCCCTTGCGGGCCGTGGGGTCGCTCCAGCGGGCGGTGACAGTGATGATCTCCTCGTGAAGACGGGTCGCACCGTGGCCGAAAATGGAGAGACGGCCGAGAAGCACAACGCGGGGTATCGCATCTGAGGATTGAGCCAGGCAGGCCCGGGAAAGGTCGTGGTAGACGAACCCTTGAGCAAGGAAACGGCCGAGGAGCCGCTGCACGACACGGTGCGAGAGATGGAGTTGGACGGTGTCACCATCGAAGCCGTCGGGGGCCTTGAAGATGACCGGGCGGAGCGATGACTCTCGGCGCCATTCGTAGAGCGGCTGGCCGGGTTCGGGCGGAGTGCGGAGGGTGTCGAGCGTGGCCCCCCACGTGGGGTCGCTGCCCTTGCGGACCTGGAGGTTGGGGAAGATGTAGCGCGTGGGCTCGCCGGCGGGCGTGGGGGCTTCGCGCAGGGGCTCGGCTTCGAGCAGGTCGAGCGAGCAACTGAGGGCGTCGCGAAGCTGGACCTCGTCGAGCCCGATCCAGCGGTGGGCATCGTCGAGGCGCTTCGTGAGAATGTCGATCTCGGCGCTGAGGCGGGTTCGCCGCTCGGCGGCGGCGTCTTCCAACTCGGTCTCACGGGCGGCGCTCTTCTCGGGGTCGTCATGCAGACCCTCGATGGCGGCCGCGGCGGCCTCGACCTCATCGCGGCGAATGCCGGCGCGGAGGCGTTTTTCAATAACCTCGGAGAGACTGCCGAGTTCGAGGCGGATGGTCTCGGTTTTGCGCACAAGGGCGCGGAGGACGCGATCCTCGGGGCGCTGCGTATAGACGAAGTAGTGGCAGAAGACCTCGCCATTGGGCTGGAGTTTGCGGTCGATTCGGCCGTTGCGCTGCTCCAGCCGCGAGGGATTCCAGGGGAGGTCGAAATGGAACAAGTGCCAACAATGCGCCTGCAGGTTGAGGCCCTCGCGGGCGGCATCGGTGGCGATGAGAATACGGAGCGGATGGCGATCGGGTGGCTCGTTGAAGGCGCGCTTCAGGACCTCTCGCTTATCGGGCGGAGTCGGACCGTGGAAAACTTCAATGCGCTCGGCTTCGCGGTCGGTGCCGGCGATGGCGGCGCTTAGCTTGGACCGCAGATAGCGGGCGGTGTCCTCGTATTCAGTGAAGATGATCAGCCGGAGGGAGGACCACGGGGCACCGGGCGCGGTCGCAGCGGAATTGTGAGAATGGATACCGGGACAGGCGTGGGATTGCAGCCAGTCGATCAGCCAGCGAACGCGGGCGTCGGGCTGGAACCGGAATCTTTCGGCGATGCGCGACATCTCGGCGATGAGACTGCGCTCGCGGGATACGTCGGCGCTTGCGATGGCGCCGACGACGACTCCGCTCGCGCGTTCTAGGGCGGCGGCGGCCTCGGTTTCCTGCTGCTCTGGGTCGAGCTGGGAACGTTCGTCGTCGCTGTCGTAGCCAGCATTGAACAGACAGGGGTCATTCGTGGGGACCGAACGCGCGGTGACGGTCTCTCCTGCCCAGACCTTCTCCATCGCGCGACGGTGGGCACCAAGCGTGCGGTGAAAGGCCTCGACCGATGAAAAGAGACGCTGCTGCAGCGTGGAGAGAATCAGTACACCCTGTGTTTGCTCGCGCTTGCTCGCGGTGGCGAAACGCTGGCGCCGCGCGGTGAAATAAGCGTCGAGCAGATCGGCAAGGGAAAGTTCGGGAGCGTCGGCGGGAAGACCGACGAGGTCCACCTGCACGACCTTTCGAACGGGAAAACCACCGGCGATAATGCGCACGTCCTCCTTGAGGCGGCGGACCATCACGGCATCGCGGTTGCTCTTCAGGGCGGGAACGCCGCGCATGAAGCGCTTGTCGTCGAGGAGTTCGAGGAGGGCGCTGAAACTATTGGAGTGGCCGTTGTGCGGGGTGGCGGAAAGGAAGAGGCGGTGCTCGAAACGCGGGGCCAGGTCACGGATGGCGCGGGTAATTTTGGAGTCGATGGCGTACTTGGCTCCGCTGGCTGGTGCGGCATGGTGGGCCTCGTCGAGGATGAGGAGGCTGCCCGGGCGGATGTTATCCAGCCAGTCGCGCATGGGCGCGGCGTAATTCTCGTCGATGAGCAACCGGTGCGAGATGAGGAAACGCGGGAAAGTCTTCCACGGGTTGACGGCATAGCCGCGCTCGCGGCGGATACGCTCCACGTAGTCGCGGTCGAAAATCTCGAAGCGCAGGCCGAAGCGGGCATCGAGTTCATCCTGCCATTGTTTGAGCATCGATGGCGGGCAAGCGACGACGACGTCGCGGACACGGCGGCGAAGCAGGAGTTCGCAGGCGATGAGGCCAGCCTCGATGGTCTTGCCGAGACCCACGTCGTCGGCGATGAAGCGGTTGACGCGCGGAAGTTGGAGGGCCTTGCGAAGCGGCTCGAGCTGATAGGCGTCGATCCGAATGCCGGCGCGAAAGGGCGCCTGAAAAAGCTTAGGGTCTGTGGCGGTGACACAGTGCCAGCGGAGGGAATTGAAATACGCGGCGAAGTGCCGGGGCTCGTCGAAACCCTTGTGGCCGATTCTGGCCCACGCCTCGACATCAAGGATCTGACCGTCGAGTTCGGCCTCCCAGATGACCTCCACTTGCTCGCCCTGCGCATCGTCGTCGACACAGGCGAGGCGGAGCCATGTGCCGGAGGGAGACGGAGAAACGTCCTCCACGAGCCAGTGCCGGGTGCGAACGCGAACGAGCTGGGCTTGTTTCGGTAAGGAAGCGGGCACAGCGGTCATGGACGTGGGTATGGTCTTTGCTTCGTGAAGCTTCCGCGAGGAATTTCGATGGGAATGCAGAGACAACCTAACGTATCCTCACCAGGACAACACGCAGAGGGGACCAACGATTTTCAAGGACGGCAAGGGCACGCTCAGAAAGCTCCGGTCAAGGTAGCCAGGGACGCGGAATAATCGGTGCGACGATTCACGAGGTGGCTAATTGGCAGTCGACTCGAATAGATTCTGAACTTCGGCCGGAGTAAGCATTCGTGAGTAAAAACGAACTTCGTCGATTTTCCCTCGAAAGCTCGCATCGGAGAAACTCGTGAGGCAGCCGATCTGCACCGACATTGACGTATCGAAGAAGATGCGATGACTGCGCGGATACGCGGTCTGCCGACGAAGCTGACCGTCAACGTAGAGCTCAAAAACCGTGGTGCTTCCCACAGATCGAAACTGGACAACTACGTGGATCCACTGCCCCGTTGGGATCTGTAGTCCTTGATTGCCTCCAATGCTGCGATTCGGATGGGAAGGACCGAGGCTCGAGTCCGTGAACTCCGCGGATAAGACACCCGAGTTTCCAATACTCAAATAGAAGGGGTCCAACCCCGCCCGGGCATCGCCTGCGGCAACCAGGAATCCTCCCTCCGACGATAACATCCGGCTTTCGAACCAGACGGAGATAGTAGCCTCGGTTGCGCCGTGGAGCAGTCGGCGGTTGGAAATATCGATAAATCCGGTTTTCCCAAAGGTAGCGGCCGAACTGGCCCGGCCGAAACGGTCGGTCGAGAATGTAACCGAGGGTGCTCCAGTTGCGGACACCTGATTTCCGCTCGAATCGTTGGTGTTTCCATTGAGCGCGTAGTAGGCGACAAGCTGGTTGCCCAGGCTCGGTGCCAACGCAGGAGTTGGCACGTCGTAGAGTTCGACAAGTCCGACTCCTGTGGTGTTGGCGACTCCGCTGACCTGCGCAGTATAGCTTCCCGGCGGGAGGGAGATGAGAATCGCCGAGTCTTTGCTGCCGCTGGCGAGTGGAAACCCGCCGACCAAAGCCGCCGCATAGGCAATATCGGAATCGTTGCCCCAGTCATCGCTCGATCCGAGCAACCTGGTGCCCGAGTAGAGCTCCAATTTCGGGTCCAAGAGCACACCCGTCACGCCAAAGCTAGTCAGCGTCGGGCCGACCGCCCTGACCAAGAGAGTCTTGGCAGTGCTGCCGCCAATCACGAACCCGGCAATGAGCATGTCCGATGATGTGCCGACTTTGGCGCGAGCGGAAACGTTAACCAGCCGTGGAGTGGATGCGGTGATCGAGGCTGCGGGGGTCGCATCATAGATTTCGGCCAGCACCACCCCCGTGGCACCTTCCACTCCACTGATCTGGGCGGTGTAGCTGCCGATGGCCACCGAGGGAGCAAGGACGGCGGCGTCCTTGGATGTATCGCCTGCAAAGGCAAACGCACCGACGTTGGCTGAGCCAGCGCGCAGCTGCGAATCGCCGGCCCAGTCGTCGTTCATCGCGGTCGCAACGGCGCCGGAATACACGGTCAGAAGTGGGTCACCCAACACACCCGGGACGCCGAATTGAGACAGCGATGGGCCCATGGCGCGCAACAAGAGCGGTTTGCTGCCAATCGCTCCTACGCCTCCGACCGAGAAGCCAGTGATCAGGGTCTCGGCTCCTGCGCCAGCGTTAGTCCTGATTGAGAGGTTTACTAGACGGCCAAGGTCGGTGGTATCGAGAATTGCCAGGGTGGCGAGAGTGCTGGTCGTGGTTCCGACGGAGTTTGTCGCGGTGCAGGTGTAACCACCGGCGAGAGTCGATCCGACTGGGGAAAGGAGGAGTGTGCGGGTGGTTGCACCGGACAACGTGATGCCGTTTCGCTTCCACTGCAGGGTCGGCGAGGGAGAACCTGCAACCTCGCACACCAGGACGGCTGTGACCCCGCGGGCAACCGTCAGCGAGAATGGCTGAACCACGAAAGTCGGTGCGGCCGGGGCGGCCGTCACTGTGAGTGCGGCAGCGCTACTGGTCACGGTGCCGGAGGAATTGGAGACGACAACGGTGTAGCTGCCGCTATCGGACAATTGAACACTCGGAAAGGAGAGGGAGGCAGACGTTGCGCCTTGGATCGCAGTTCCTCCCTTGGCCCATTGAAACGACGGCGCGCCAGTGGCCACAACCGACAGGGATACGACTTGGCCGACGGTCGCACTCTGAGAGCGTGGTTGGGTGGTGATGACCGGCGGGATGGCTGCAGGGTCTGTGAAATCGGGAATTCCGTTTCCGTTTGCGTCATTCAGGTCGGTGATGACGAACACGTAGGAGGTGAAGTCAGCCCAGGAGGTCTGCGGCAAACCGTCGACGAGAACGAGATCTCCTCGATAGGTGTTCCCGGAGCGCGTGAGCGTACCGGCTCTGGCCTGATAAGCAGTTCCAGCGGAATCGCGGCCGGTGAATGCAGCATAGGACAGCTGGTCTGCATTCGCAGTCGTAAAAGTAGTCGAGCCGGTCAGCGTCACGCCACCTTGGAAGAGTCCGGTCACGGAAACGCCCATGGTGTTTGAACTGCCCCGCGTATAGCTCACCGAACCTTGGTAGCTGAGCAGCGAGTACTGACCCGAGACGGTGTTCGCCTGCCCAGCTGCGTTCTGAGTGGTCGCCGTATAAGTACCATCGGCAGAGCCCGCCGAGCGGTTGAAACGGATCGAAATCGAAAAGGGCAAACCGGTGGGCACACTGAACCCGGAGCCGCTGGCGGAGAAGTTGCCGTCGCGGTCAAATTGAATCGCGTCGGGTATTCCATTTTGGTCCGAGTCGGCAGTCGGCAACGAAACGGCATACGATCCAAAATCGACGATGAGGAGTGGGGTGGCTTGCGCATAAGCCCCCTCGTAAAGCCCGGCGGTGGTTGTGCGCGGCCGCAACTCGCCGCTCACGATACCACCCCGGGCGGAATCGATCAGGAATGAACCGCTTGTGCCATTAAACGTCGTGAAGTAGGTGGTGACATCACCGAAGCCGACCACGCGAAGTGGACTCGAAGGCAATAACTGGACAGACTTCCCATGGACGAATACCTGAGCCGACTTCGACTGCGCGTTAGCCGAAGTGACTGAAAGGAGTAGGCTCAACGTGGCCATCGTCAGCGCTCCGGTTGGAGAGCGACGTGTGATCGCGGCGCATGCGCGATTCTCCGCCCAGTCACCCGCACGTGCGATGGAAAAATTGAGACGAGGCAGGGCCGCACCCAGCGCAAACGGGAAAATTGCCTTTCGCATAATTGGATCCTCTGCTGGTCCGAAGACGGTTATATTGACTCGACCTCGGGGCCAGAGACCGCGGGCGAAAAAATGGAGGTTTGAGGGTGGCGGCTCGCGCGACGGTCGTGCTTTGCCGTCGTCAGAGTACCCTACAGGCTATCGATCACCGCCGCGGTTGTTGGCAATTCCTCTGCGTGGATTGCTTTGGTGCGTGATCGTGGATTGGTCGACGGCGCCCATTCTGTGGGAGGGATCACTTCCTGACTTGGCGTAAAAGAGCGGCACGGCACCTGTTGGTTTGGAGTCGAATCGTTTCAAGCCGGAGGACGGCGTCCGAGGCGCAACCAGTTCCAGCACGAGCGGCGGGGGAATGGTTGCAGCTGGAATTCAACGCATAAGGATTTCGCTTGCGCAAGTGTGTAGTAAAAGCTACACACGTTGCGATGGCCAAGATTTTTGGTGACTACCTGCGGTCGGTGCGGGAGCGAAAGGCGTCCGGCGATCCGGCGTTTTCCCTGCGCCAGGTGGCGCGCGAAGTCGACATCGAGCCTTCGTACCTGAGCAAGATCGAGCGGGGCATCGAGCCGCCGCCCGGAGAAGAGACCATCAAGGACCTGGCCGCCGCGCTCGGCGAAGACCCCGACGTGCTGCTCGCACTCGCCGGCAGAGTTTCCAGCGATCTCCAGGAGATCATCTGCAAGCGCCCCGCCCTTTTTGCGCAGCTCCTGCGCAACCTCCGAACCCTGCCAAATCATGCCGTCGTGCGTCTCGTTCGCGAAGTGCGCGATGGCGACTGGTAAAACCATCAACCTCCGTCTCCATGATCGAACTCAGCCACGACCACCTCATCATCAGATTCCCCGAATTGGAAGAAATCCTCTGCGACCGCGTCCGCCGTTGGCTCGATGCGAAAATCGCAAGTGCAACCGCCGAAGAAAAGACGCGACTGCCGAAATCTCGAGGGACGCTCCACGCAGATTTCTGCCGGAGAAGCGTGAACGTTTCCACCAAGATTTCGTTTCAACGCACGCTGCGCATTCCGGACGACGGCAAGGATTACCCGCTGCCTCCGGGGCTCGGGCGGTTTCCTCTGCGCCACGTCGATGACTTCAGCGGAGTACCTGCGACATGGAAAAAGACAGGCGGCGTGATGCTGCCGATGCACCGGCTTGAGGCCATGTGGCTGAACTTCGATTCGTCTTACCCGATGGCCGTGCGGATCGCCACCGGCGGCAGGTGTGCCATTTCCGGCCTGCCGTGGGCCTCTGGACTCACGGATGCCCCGCAAAACTACGTGGTGCTTCCGGAACAGCCATGGCTCGATGGCTTTCGAGTGAGTGACGATGTCGTCCGGCAATTTGTCGCAGTGCCCCTCGGGAAAGGGCTCACCGTTGAACACCAGTTAACCGGCGAGGAATCTTGGGGCGGGGTGCAGATTCAAGCGTTTCCCATGCTCACCGAGGAGCATTGGCGGACTGCGATAGCCGAAGACTTGGAGCACCAATGGAAGGAGTTGTTCGCAGCGCCTTTCTCCCTGGAGGAAGAAGGCGATGTTTGCTACGCCACAGCAGCAGGGCTCGGTGCTGGCGGACGTATCCGGCAGGAAATTTCCGCCGATCCGCACGGTTTGAAGGTCTGGGACACCCAGGTGAGCAGCCGTTGCTACGTCCGACTTTGTCTGGCCGAGGACTGGAAGCAGCTCACCGGCTTAACGCCGCCGCACTCACCGCCAACGGCGAAAACCTACACCGATGCGGGTCTGCCGTGGTTCGACTACGATTATGACAAGCCCGCCGTGTCGGGCACGACCGTGCTCGCAAAGATAAAATCGGTGGGCGCTCTGGTCGGTCAAAAGACAGGATTGTCGCTGAGCGACAACGAATCGGTGACGCCTTCATCGGTGCACATCGTGAGCCCGAAAAAGACGGTGCGCGAGTTCTGAGAAGGCTGGGAAATCTACTCCGTCCCTCAGACGATCTCGACCCGCCCCCGCCTTCGGTCGAAGCCGGTAAACTTAATGAACATGACGATTGAAGACGTTTTGCAGAACGTCACCAAACTTAAGGCCGATGGAAATATTGAGCCACGGCTGGAGGAGGTGCCCCAGCCAATTGCACCGTACCTGCGAATCGCCCGGCGGGAGCAATATCGCTCGATGATGCGACTGGCGGCGGCCCACTCCCCGTGGCGGGAGGAATTGGCGACACGCGGCGTGGACGAGGCGCGCGCGATTCTTCGACGTCATGATCGGATCGAGTGGTTCCTCCGACTCTGGTCCCGCGATTTGCTTAACTCGGCGCAGCACATGCCGGCGTTCACTCGCAACCAGCGGCGGCGTCTGCACCGCGTGCAGAAGTCACTCGGCTCCCCGCCGCCAAACCAATGGTGGAACGAGCGAGAGCGGTTCTTGTTGCACTGGTGGCGTCTCCAAGTTGCCAGTAGCCGGGTTCCGTTCCTGAGAAGCGCCCTGGCACGGGTCAACCTTCGGCATTTTCGGACGTTTCGGCAGGCGAACGCGTACCTCTTTACGCTGGAGCAGGGTGTTGACCGCGTCGAGGTGCACCAGAATGCCGTTGATGACTTTCTGGTTTTCCCCAGCGGATGGCGTTGGGTGCGCTGCATCTACGACTCGTCAGAAATTGAGGGGAAACTGATGAGGCATTGCGGCAATCGGGGAAATAGGGACCCGGAGTGCGAACTGCTTTCGCTGCGAGAACCGGATCGAGTGGATCGAGTCTCCTTCTGGCGGCCGCACCTTACGTTTGCCCTAAAGGAAGGTTACCTCGGCGAGATGAAGGGTCGGCATAACGCCAAACCCGGCCGAGAGTACCATCCCTACATCCGAGCCCTCCTGCTTGACCCACGCATCAAGGGGCTCAGCCCCGAGCTGGACGCGCTTCCCGGCAATGACTTCGAACTCTCCGACCTGGACGGCAAAGACAGGCTAAAGGTGTACCTGCGCATGCCGTGCTTCGAGTGGGCGGGACGGGAACGGTCGATGGACAAATGGCGAACTCGCCACCGGCCGGGGCTGCCGCCGTGCGATTTTGCCCCGAATCCCGCACCGACCAAAAAGCAACCGACGATTCGGGACAAGCTGACCGACCTGCTGCTCATGGCCTGCCTCTTTTGGCCGCTCTGGCCGCCTATTATCTACGCCATCTGGCACGCGAGCTCGCGATGACAATGGAGGATCCGACGATCCCGAAGAAACCCTCCCTTTCCCATTCACGAGACTTACCGTCCAACTCGACAATCATCCCTGAAAACCACTATCCAAAATGACTACGCTACCTGAGACGAAAGCCAATCAGGCCATCACGAGCGCCGAACGCACCGCCGAAAACCTCGTGAGCGAAATCTGTGCCGCGCACCGACTCGCGTGTGAGGACAGTCCCTTGCTTGAAATACTCCTTCGAGACCAAATCGCGGCGGCAAGAACGCTGCAAATGCGCCTGAAGGAAATCGCTTTCGCTGCTGGGGTGAGAGCGAACCAGTAATCGGCAACGGGCAATCGCCAGTCCGTCAGAGACTCTGACATGAACGCACGGGCCAATCCTCAGTTAGAAGCGGGCTGCATCCGCGATATTCTGACCTTTGTTCACCACCACGGCCTGTCATCCGGGCACTACTGGGGTTACGCAGACAAAGATCTGATTCTTGCACTGCATGAAATCCCGGGCTTCGAGGTCGGCCTGACCGATTACCACGACCGCTGGCACCGGGGCGCCCACTTCTTCAATGACGATGATGACGGTCCGCCCCGGGAACTCGGCCCAGAGTACGCCATGCCGGCCTGGCTTGAGGGAATACCCTGTTACTTCGAAGGAATCCTGGAGACGAACTTCATCATCGACGATCAGGCGCCAACAGAGGAGCACGCCTACTTTTCGCTGGAGGAGTTCCTCACGAATCCGACGATCACCCACATGGTTGTCGTCCGAAAGAACCCACGGCTTTCACAGGCCGCAATCCGCTTCCTTTGGGTCACCAACCGCGGCGTCCACTTTGGCGTCAGGCTGTGACTAATCTGGCGAGACCGTGGGACCGAAAAGGGGAAAGTCCTGCCCCCTCGGCGACTCGGAATACCACGTAAAACTCCGGCGGTGTAGTCCGCTACGCTGAGCGGAAGAGGGGAGTGGGCGCCTTTGCCGTGAGCTTGTTGTCCCGATGCCTGATTTGAGGGTAGAGCGCTTTCGGCGGGGCGGATTCCAGCAACCGAGGACAGATCGATTCAGCTCAGGTAGACTATCGGAAAGCAAGGACTCCGAAGTACGAAAGGGGAAAAGGGAAGAAAAAGGGAAACTATCGCCCGAAAATGCCCGAAATAGCCCAATGTAGAACCGAAACAGAATTTGGAACTATAATGAGATAAAATGAATGATGAACAGTTGCTTACAAAGGCAAAATGGTAGACCCGGAGGGACTCGAACCCCCGACCACTTGGTTCGAAGCCAAGTGCTCTATCCAACTGAGCTAGGGATCCAGATAGGTTTTCGCGCGGCGCGAAAACCCGAGGTTGAGACTTCGGCGGGTCGGGTCGAGCAAGGAAGCGCATCGACCGCATTTTTCCCGCCGCGGCAGCCGCAGCCGAAGGAATCGAACCGCTGGTCACCGAGGTCACTGAGGCCCGTCAGGAGGTCACGGAGAATACCACCGAAAATGAACGCGCGCTTTTCTGCTCGGTGGCCGCTCTTTTCCCTTCGTCACTTCGGCGACGATTTCGATCGCTGCGCGGGGAGCGGCGGTTTCCCAACCGCCGAAGAATCGTCGACCGACCGTATTCGGGCGGTTGGTAAACCGCCCCTCCTTCGGTTGCGGTTGCCGCGGTGCAAAATGTCCGGGCGGGATTCCGAGAAGCGGCTGGCATGCCCATCTGTGGACCATGGTTCGCAAGGGCCACCGGTGTGATGGGAGGGGAGCGGATCGCGGATTTTTAGGTTTCCGCGCCACGCGAAAACCTCAGAGTGGGTGGCGTGGATAACGTCAATCCCACGATTCGGATTGTGGCGGATGATCGGGAAAACGCCGGGGGTGCGATCGGGGCGTTACGCGGTCGTGACGATGTCGCGCTGGAAGTCCGGAGGCTCGGCATTGGCGATTTCCTGGTGGAAGAGAATTTTGTGGTCGAGCGAAAGGCGCTGCCGGATTTTGCGCAATCGGTGATTGACGGCCGCCTGTTCCGGCAGGCCTCGGCCCTCGCGAATGGCGCCCGCCGGGGCATCATCATTTTGGAAGGCACGGCCGCCGATACCGGCGAAATCGGGGTGCCACGTGAGGCGTTACAGGGTGCCTTGATCACGGTGGGGGTGTTCCACGGAATCGCGCTATTGCGTGCCCGGGACGCGGACGAAACCGCCCGGTTGCTCGTCTATCTTGGGCGGCAGGCGCGGCGTTACGCGAACGGCGCGTTGCCGCGCCCCGGCTATCGCCCGAAAGGCAAACGTGCGCGTCAACTGTTCATCCTGCAAGGGCTGCCCGGCGTCGGACCCGGGCGCGCGGCGCATTTGCTCGAACGCTTCGGCTCGGTGCAGGGTGTGGCGGCGGCGTCGGCGGAAGAGCTGACGTGGATTGACGGTATCGGCGAGTCGACGGCGGCGAAAATCCGGTGGGCGCTCGAAGAGCCATGATTTCGCGCGACGCGAGAGCATCAGGTTCTCGCCGGAGGCGAAAATCCTTCACACGAGCGACCAAGCGACGATCTGGCGGCTGGAGAACTCAATCGTGCCGATGCGGAGCGCCAGCGCCTCGCGGCGATCAAGTGGCAGATCGGGCGCGCGAGAAAGTTCCAGCCGGCCCTGGAGGTCGGCGAATTGATGTTCGCGCAGCGCGATGTGCACGGGCTGGCCGAGCGGAATCTCCCACTTGGCGGCAACTTCCGCGTAGAAATCCGCGAGCGGATCCGGCAGGTGCAGCTCGGGTGCCGGCCCGTCGGCAAACAGGAACTCCTCCTGGGCCTCCATCGGTTTCCGCGCGGCGCTAAAACTTTACTCGGCAACCTTGAAATCGGCGAGTTTCCAGCGGGCTTTGCGCACCTCGGCGGCAACCTCGTTGAAGGCGTTGATTTCGGCCTCGGAGAAGAGGAGACCGCCGTTCTTCGCCGAACGCGCGGCGGCCTCCGCCTCGATCTGGCCGGGGAGCATGCAGCCCTCGTTGCCGTGGCCGAGAATGTCCGCGATCACGGCCTGGACGTTTTCCGCCTGGTTGCGGCCCTTGGCGAATGCCCCGGCGTTCATCGCGTCGGGATGCCAGACTTGGAAGAAGAAGGCGCAGGTGTGTTTCTCGTCGGGTTGCTGGTTCCAGCGGTTGCGGATCGTCGGGAGTGAGCCCCCGATGAACGCGGCGATGATCTCGTTCATCAGGGAGAGGCCGTAGCCCTTGTGGGCGCCGAAGGGCAGGAGGTATTTCGCCGCCTGCGGATCGGTGGTGGGCATGCCGTTGACGTCGACGGCGGCGCCGGGGGGGAGGGACTTGCCCTCGCGCGCGAGCTGCTGGACGCGGCCCATGGCGACGACCGACGTCGCCCAGTCGATCACGATCGGGTAGCCGATTGCCGCGGTGGTGGGGAAACCCCAGGAGTGGGGGTTGGTGCCGAGCGTCGGGAACTTGCCGCCAAACGGCACGACCTCGGCGAGCGCGGCGGTGCAGTTGGTGTAGGCGATGTAGCCCCGCCGGGCGGCATCCATCACGTAACCGCCGCCCCACAGGTAGTGAAAGGCATTGTCGACCGAGACCATGCCGACGCCGTATTTGTCGGCGAGCTTGATGGCCTGCTCGATGGCGGCGTAACCGGTGGCCTGGCCCAGCTTGCGATTGGCATTCCACACAGCGGCCCCGCGGAAGCGGGTTTTGATCTTCTCGATCTTGGCCCTGGGCTGGCAACCGCCGGCGCCGGCGCCGAGCAGATGATCGAGGTGGAGGGCCTTGAGGCCGTTGTGAGTGCGGATGCCGTGGCGGGTGGCTTCGGCGCAAAAACGCGCGCCGGCGGCGGCCTCCTGGCCGGAGTAACCGCGTTTACGATACGCGGCGGCGATCAGGGCGTTATGCCGGGCTTCGGGGACGACGTAGAAGATTTCGCTCATGAGATTGGGAGAAAATGACCAAGGGACCAAAAGACCAAGGGACCTTGGAGACCAGACAACTTTGTCCTTTGGTCCCGTGGTCCGTAGTCTCGTGGTTTTTTCAGACGACTTTTTTGACCGGGACTTCGGGGTTGATTTGCGCGAGGGGTTTTTCGCCGTGCATCGCGCGAATGAGATTCGTGACCGCGGCGACAGCCTGGCGCTGCACACTCTCGTGCGTGCGCGAGCCGATGTGCGGAGTGACGATCGCGTTCGGCAGCTTGAGCAGCGGGTGATCGGGCTTGGGCGGCTCTTCATCGAGCACATCGGTGCCGTAGCCCCCGACCTGGCCGGACTTCAAGGCGTCGACGATGTCGGCGGTGTGGACGATTTCTCCGCGGGCGCAGTTGAGGATAATGACCCCCTTTTTCATCTTGGGAAATGACTTGGCGCCGATCATGTCCCGCGTCTCGGGGGTCAGGTTCGTGTGCAGGGAGATATAATCCGAGACCGCGTAGACTTCGTCGAGGGAGGCGGCCCGTTTCACGTCATTGGCGGCGGCAAATTTTTCGTCCCAATAAACATCGAAGCCGATCGTCTTCATGCCGAAGGCACGGGCGCGAAGGGCGACCTCCTTGCCGATGCGGCCGAGGCCGATGATGCCGATGGTTTTTTCGAGAAGTTCGTGGCCGGTCTTGCGCTTCCAGCCGCCGGCGCGGGTGGAGTCGGTGTGGAAGAGGAAGTTTTTCTCCAGCGCGAGCAGCAGCAGAAAGGTGTGCTCGGCGACCGTGGTGTGGTTCACGCCTGGCGTGAACAGCAGCGGGATGCCGAATTCGGTGCAGGATTTCACATCGATCTTGTCGACCCCGATGCCGTACTTCGAGAGCACCTTTAGTTTCGGCCGCGCCTGCTCGAGCACCTTGCGGGTGATCAGGTCGTCACCGCAAATGTAGCCGTCGACATCGCCGACGGCCGCCAGGGTGTCGGCCTCGTTCAGCGGGCCGCGGGCGCGAATGACCTCCCACCCGGTGTCGGCGAGGAGCTTGTGATGCTCGCCCGGTGTGTCTTGGAACGAGGTGGTCGTGAGGAGAATCTTGGTCATGGCAAGCTGCCAGACTCGCACACGCATCCGCGGAAAGGAAAGCGAAAGTTTGGTGAAGTCGTCACGTGCCGGAAGGGCTCCCGGGCTGAACCGACCGCCGCGTATTCCGCTTTTCCCCCGATTCGTTCGGCCGCGACTTGCAGGCGCGCGGATCACGGTTCATTTCACGACCTGACATGAAGTCATTCGCCGCTGCCACCGCCTTGCTGAAACGACGCCTTGGAGGAAAGATCGTCCGCACGGACGAGTCCTCGCTCAGGGAAGCGTCATTCGACAGTGCGAAGATTCCGTTTCGGCCGGTGGCGGTGATCCGCATCCGGAAGGAAGTGGACGTCGGCGTGGTGCTTGAACTCGCCAGCCGGCACCGCGTGCCCGTGACCACCCGCGGGCGCGGCACGACCCTCACCGGCGCGGCGACCCCGGTTCGGGGGGGCTGGGTGATCGACACCCTCGCGCTGGACAAGATCGTGATCGACGGCGAAGCCGGCATGGCGCACGTCGGCACGGGTGCGACGATCGCGAACATCCAGCGGGCGGCGAAGGCGAAGGGGTGGTTTTATCCGCCGGATCCTTCGTCCAAGGAATATTGCACGATTGGCGGCAACATTGCGTGCAACGCCGGCGGGATGCATGGCGGAAAATATGGGGTGACCCGCGACTTCGTCGTGGCGTTGCGTGGCTATCTGCCGACTGGTGAGTTCGTGGCGTGGGGCACGGCGACCAAGAAGTTCTCCGCGGGCTTCAACATGCGGGATCTTTGGATTGGGAGCGAGGGGATGCTCGGGATTGTGACGGAAGCGGTGTTGAAACTGATTCCGCGACCGGCGGCGCGCTGGACGCTGCTGACGTCATTTCGCGACGAAACGGCGGCGCTCCGGGCGGCGCTCGGGTTGTTTCGCCTGCGGGTGCAGCCGGCGATCTGTGAATTTCTCGATCGCGGCAGTGTTGTCTGTGCGGAGCGGGCGACGGGTCGGGAGGTGTTTCCCGGACAGGCTGGCCGACCGGTGATCTTACTGGAGTTGGCGGGCTCGAAATCCGAGGTGCGGGAGCAGCGGGCGGCCGTGCTGGCCTGGGCGGCGACTCATGCCAAGGCGCACCGAGCCGCGCGATCGCGCGACGAGGCCGAGCAATTGTGGGCGGTGCGCCGCAAATGTTCGGGCGCGATGTTTGAACTCGGTGACGCGAAGCTGAACGAGGACATCGTCATTCCGATGAGAAATTACGTGAAGTTCGCGCGCTTTCTCGCGCGGCTGAGTCGCGAGTCGGGGTTGCACATCCCGACGTTTGGGCATCTGGCCGACGGGAATCTCCATGTGAACATCATGTATCACAAAGCCGTGCCGGCGGAGTGCCGCGCGGCGGAAAAGGCGGTCCGGCGGCTGATGGAGACGGTGGTCTCGCTGGATGGCGCGATCTCAGGCGAACACGGCATCGGGTTGGCGAAGACACCGTTCCTCCGCATCCAGCATACACCGGCTCAAGTACGCGCGATGCAGGCGGTCAAGGATGCGCTCGATCCGCGTGGCATCCTGAACCCGGGCAAGATGTTTGAGGTCTTCGAAGTGTGGAAGCACGCCCGGCTCGAGGTTAAATTGCCGTGGGACCACAAGTAGGGATCGCCTACGTCAACTTGTCCCGGCGTCCCGTTGGACGGCGAACCGTCGTCAAAGCCAACTGGTTTCGTCCTCGGGTCACTTGGGCGGGACCGACTGCAGGGCTTGGAGCTTGCTGCGGATATCCACCATGTCGGGCCGCAGTGCGAGCGCGGTGAGATAGTCAGCAATCGCATCGGTTGTCTTCCCGAGCGCCCGGTAGGCGTCGGCACGGTTCGCGTGGACCTCAGCGTCCGCCGGAGCGATCCGCAACGATTCAGAGTAATGAGAGATCGCGGACTCGAACCTGCCCGCGGCCGCCAGTACGGTCGCGAGATTGTTGTGCGCCTCACCGTAATTCGGGTTGAGGCGCAACGCCTCGGCAAACGCCCTGCCGGCGTCGGCGAGCTTGCCGGTCTTTTGCAGCACGCAACCTCGGTTATAGAGTGCCGTGGTCGACGCCGGATTCAGCCGGAGGGCCGCCTCAAAGTGAGCCAAGGCCTCGGCAAATTGACCGGACTGCGCGGCGAGACATCCGAGATTTACGAACGCCTCGGGGTTTCTCGGATTGAGTGCGATAGCCTGTGAAAGGTGGAAGCGGGCCGCCGCGATTTGGCCCCGGTTCAAGTAGGCTGCGCCCAGGTTCAAGTGAGCCCTGCTGTTGGCTGGTCGCTTCGTCACGGTGTCGCGCCAGAGTCTGATCTCATCGCGGTAGGCTTCGTTGCGATGATGCGCGACAGAACCAAGGACGATGCTGAGAAGTCCCACGATCATCCACCTGCCCGTTGCCACCACGTGACGGAGGGCAAGCACTGCCAGCACGACCAGGGCGGCGAGAGGCAGGTACATGCGATGCTCGGCCATGGGTCGCAAGGCGATCGGAACGAAGCTTGAGGTCGGGGCCAGGAGCAGAAACGGCCAGGCCAGCAGGAAGCCGAACGCCGGCCGACGAACGAGGTTGATCAAGACCGCAGTGGCCAGTCCCAGAAGCAAAATGCAACACGGCCAGGCCTCACGCAGCGATCGCACGATGTCGTCCCCGTAGTCAAAGATCAGGGGCGCGGGCCAGACCGACAACCGCAGATAGTTCAACACTACGCAGGCTTCGGTCAGGGCGTATTCCAGCGGAGACACTCCGAGGCTGAACCCGGCCCCGCGGCTGGCGATGCCGCTCAACAAACTTGCCAAGACGAGCCACGACGAGCCGAGTGCGGCGTAAAACCGATATCTGGTCCGCAACGCCAGCCAAAGGTCTCCGCGTGCAAACGCCCGGTCGTAGAGCAAAACCACGACCGGGGCGGTGACCATGGTTTCCTTGGTGGCCATGCCGGCGTAGCACGCCGCCACCGACAGCGCGAGCCAGGCCGCGGGTCTCCCGGTCGAGTCGACTCCGCGGGCAAAGCAGTAGAGCGTGGCCAGGTAGAAAAATCCCATCAGCGATTCGGTGCGTTGGGAAAGATAGGTCACTGACTCCGTGTGCAACGGGTGGACCGCCCAGATGAGTGCGGTTGCGCCGGCAAAGAGGTTCGCCGCGCGCTCCGAGGTGACGCCCCGCGTCGATTGCCGCATGGTCCGACGAACCAATCCAAAAAGTGTCAACGCGCACGCCGCATGGATGGCCGTATTGAAGAGATGAAAACCAACCGGACTGTAACCACCCAAGGCGTAGTTCAGCGCGTACGACCAGTTAGCCACCGGCCGCCCGCGCGTGCCTCCGAGTTCGGCCGGCGCGGGCGGCCATAACTCCCGGATCGAGATGTTATTGCGGATCGACGAGTGGTCATCAAAAACGAATGGGGCAGACAGGGTGTTGCTGTAGACCGCAAACACCACCGCCACGAGCACGAAGGCCACCAGGATCCGGGCGTGGCTTGCGGGAATCCCGTTTTGCAGTTCTCCGGCGGAGGTCTGTTGAGTATTGAGCAGGCCGCTACGTTGAAGGGCAGACGAGGAGGCTCAATGGAAAATTATGGCGGTCAAAATCCAGGCAAAAGGTCGGGCAGGCGGGGGTGGTTCAACCCGGGAAAGCCACCCGTGGTTTGGGGCGAAATTCGGTGCGGAATTCGCAGTTGACGGCACTGGAGGCGGTCGTTCCTCTTGCGGGTTTTCACCGAGAATTCTCCCTGCCATGCGCGACGAATACATCAAGGAAGCACTCAAATCGATCCAGGATCCCAACATCCTGATCAACGTGGTTTCGCGCCGCGTAAAACAGCTCCGCCGCGGCAACCGCCCGCTGGTCGTGTCGCTGGAAAAGCTCACGCCGGAGGACACCGCGCTGCGGGAGATCATCGAGGGCAAGATCAGCCACGAGCTGGCGACCGCCTGAGCGCGGCTTGCGCGGGTGATTTCAGGCGGCCCGGTGATGGTCGGCGCCGTCTTTTTTGTCCAACGTTCACGCGAAAATCGCCCCGCCGATGGCCGCGAAAAAACTGGACGCCAAGCGTTATACCGAAACGCGCAACTCGAAGGCGTTGCGTGATTATTCGGTCGAGGAGCGGTTCGAGGCCGGCATTCAGTTGCGCGGAACCGAGGTGAAGTCGATCCGGGCGGGCAAGTCACAGATTAACGATGCCTTTGCGCGGGTGGAAAAGGGCGAGCTCTGGATGTACAATGCGCACATCGAGCAGTACGCCTTTGGCAACATTCACAACCACGATGCGAAGCGGATTCGGAAACTGCTGCTGCATCGCCGGCAGATCGACAAGATCCGGGTGGCGCTGGAAACCGGTGGCGGCCGCGCGGTGGTGCCCCTCCGGATGTATTTCAAGGATGCGCTCGTGAAGGTCGAAGTCGGGCTTTGCACGGGCAAGAAGCTCTACGATCGGCGCGATGACCTGAAAAAGAAGGCGGAGCTGCGGGAGATCGATCAGGAGATGAAGAAGCGTCTGGGCTAGAGTGACGGCGAGTCGCCCCGCAGCGTCGGCGCCGGCACGCTTTCGGGCCAGACTCGCATGATCTCCGCGGCCAGCGTCCGCCAGCCAAACGGTTTGGCGAGGAAACCTCTAAGGGCAACGAGGCGGGCAAGTTCATCTTGCTGTGCGGAAAGATTGTTGCCGGTGATCATCACGAAAGCCGTGCCCGGTACGAGCGGGGTTGCCTGCTGGATAAACTCGATGCCGTTGAGCTGGGGCATGAAGTAGTCCGTCACGATGACCCCGGGGTTGATCGCCGAAATCGCCTGCAGTGCCTCGAGTGGGCGAGTGAAACCGTGCACGGGGCAGGCGAGTTCCTCGGCCAGAATCTGGCTCATCAGATCCGTGTAGGACTTCTCATCGTCCAGCAGGACGATCGACTTGGTCGGGAGAGGATGCACAGGGGCCGTCGGCGCGGCGACCCGGAAATTGGGGAGGGTTGCGCCGAAAAGCAATCCACGAGCAAGCGGCCGATCACCCGGCGCGGGGTGAGCACGCGCTTGATTACCTCGTTTCGCACCACGAGCATCGGGCATGTTGCATGTCGTGCTCTTCCAACCTGAGATCGCACCCAACACCGGAAACATTGGCCGGATGTGTGCGGTCACTTGTTCGCGGCTGCACCTCATCCATCCGCTTGGATTTGTCATCAACGACCGCAACCTGCGCCGCGCGGGCATGGATTATTGGAAATCCCTCGACGTGCACGAGCATGCCGATTGGGCGACCTTTCGGGCGAGCCCGCTGGCTCCGGGTCGTCTCTGGCTGTTTACCACCAAGACGGAGCGAAGTTTCTGGGATGCGCGCTTCGCGGATGGTGACGGACTGGTTTTCGGCAACGAGAGTTCGGGAGCGCCGGCCTGGATGCACGCCGAGCTGAGCGCGATGAAGGTGACGATTCCGCAGGCGAACGCGACGCTGCGCTCGCTTAACCTGAGTACCGCGGCGGGAGTCGCCTGTTACGAGGCAACGCGCCAGCTCTTGCCCGCGAGCGTCAGTCGCGTTTGAGCGCGGCCTTCCCGTCGAGCGGGAGCGCGACCGGCGTCGTCGGGAGAATCGATTCAAAGCGTAACGACTCGAGGAGGGGCGGAGGTCGATCGGTGCGCAAACGCGGTGATGTTTGGCCGTTGTTCCCTGAGAGCGTGAGGGTGCCGGTGCCGCGCAGAAAAAGGGACGTCTTCCCGGAGGCGGACTTCACGGCGGAGGTCGAGGGCTCGAAGCGAAACAACGTCGTATCGATTTTGATGGCAGGAGCCGGCAGGGCGGCGCCCCGAGCGGGCGAAAGCAGGTAGGGCCCCGGCAACAGCGTGAGGCGATCCAAGTTTCGATTCATGCTGCCAGGCTGGCTGGCGATGTTTTGCGCGAACGCGGCGAGTGGTGCGAGAGCGAGCAGTAACGCGGCGAGGGCTGGGACTTTCATGGCGGGCGATTTCATGGTACGGGCCTCGAGGGTTCAAACGCTGCGGACGCGATTATTATGAGGCATCGCGCGCGGAAAATGCAATCCGGATTCCCCCTCGTTCAGATTTCGCCGTGCCGCACACAGGCGACGTCGCGGCCGGGGCTGGCCGTGACGAGCGGCGGAATGGCGCCCCGGCATTTCTCCTGGGCGTGGGCACAGCGCGGGTGAAACGAGCAGCCGGCCGGCGGGTTGATCGGGGAAGGCGTTGATCAGGCGTCAGGCATCGCGCTGCTGGTGGCGAGATTCGGAGAATCGACTCCCGGCAACTCGTCGCCCACGATCGTCGAGGGGAAACATGTAACGTATTACGTTACATGTTTACCGGGGGCCGAGGCGCACGAACGCGGCGGTTTTCGCGCGGCACGGAGGACCGACGTTTGGCCCGGCTCACTTGTTCGTCACCGGGCGCGGCGCCACGAGCGCGGTCAATTGCGGAATATCGAATTCCGCCAGCAGACCGAAACAGAACTGCTCGGGTCGTTTGTCGACGGTGATGTCATCGGCGATGATCTCCCGCAGGCTCGCCATGGCACCCTGCTGCTCAAGGCCAGCGATGGCGTGTGGTTCAAGCGCCGCCGCAACCAGCGAGAAGAGGCTCGAACGCGGGCCCACGGATACCACCGTCACCGGGCCCAGCCCGCGGGCCGATTGCAACCAGCGCGCCGTCGCCGCCACCTGGCCGGCCGCGATGCCGAGCGGACGCTCGCCGACCGCAGCGACCAGAATCGCAAACAACCAGTCCCGGGTCGCGATCTTCGATTCACCGAAATAAAACGGATCAACCGCGACCACCCGCCGGCCCTCGGCGATGAACTGCCGGGCCTGCGCCACCACGCTGACCCGGCCGCCATCGGCGACCAGCACAACGGTCGAGGTCGGACTGGCTGGCGAAATTTCCACCGCCGGCACGGTCCAGTCGTTGTTCATTCGCAGCCGCCAGCGCGTGATTTCCAGGCTGTCTTCCGTGGCGGTATCCACCTTTTTGGCATCGATCTGATACTGCCGTGACCGGACGATTTGGCTCAGGCGATCACGATCGGGCGAACCGGCGCGCGGCAGTGAAACGCTCAATTTCAGCGCGAGGGTGTGAAAGTCCTCACCGCCGGCTGGCACCGGCACGTGGAGTTGTTCAGCCGTGCGCACCTCCGCGAGCGAAGGAATATCGTCGACCGGAAAGGCCGGATAGCCGGCAAAAAAATGATCCCGCAGCATCCGATAAAATGCCTCGCGGTTATCCTGGCCGTAGTTGTGGCCCGGATCGTGGTTCACGTGGGAGCGCAGCTGGTCGGCCGCCTTGAGCAGGCTGAAGGCCGGGCGCGCCGCATGGATCAGGGGCGCGAGCGCGTAGTCGGCCCGAAAGCAGCAATTGTCCTTGGCGTTGTAGGTAAGCAGGGTGGGGCGCGGGGCCATCATCGCGGTCAGGTGGGTGTAATCGACGACGGTGGCGAGATCGGACGGGGTTTGTTCGGAGTCGCCCAAATCCAGCGTGGGAAACTGCGTGCGCGTCACATAACTGGAGTACCCGGCCACGGGATTGGCCAGCCGTACGCGGGGATCGAGCGCGCTGAGCAGAATCGTTTGCCAGCCACCACCCGAGAGGCCGGTGACGGCGACGCGCTCGGCATCCGCGTGCTCCAGCGACAAGGCGAGATCCAGCGAACGAGTGAGCGAAAGATAGAAAATGGAAAGCCCGCTCGTGCCGCAGAGGTCGAGCTGGTTCATCCGGGTGTGGTCGAAACCGGGAGTATTGAGTTGGCCGCGGCCAAGCCACTCCGGGTTCAGCGCCAGGACGCCGCGTTTCGCGAGATTGATGCATCGCTCTTGAATGTAGGGGGTGGACTTGCCGGTCTTTTCGTGACCGTTGACGTTAAGCACCACCGGGACCTTGCCGTTTAGTTTGGCCGGCTCGTACAGGAGGGCGGGAATCCAGAGATCCGGGAGCGCTTCGAATCGCAGTTTGCGGATCCGGTATCCCTGGCTGGTCTCAATGGTATCGAGCCATTCCACGCGGGTCTTCGCGTTCTGCCAGCGTCGGGCCTCGCCCGTCATGATGATCTCATCGAGCACCTTGCGGCGCAGCCGATCGGCTTCCTGCGTCCACTGTGCGGCGGTTGCCGGCATGGTCACGGGCGGCACGCGCGTGGCGGTAAAGACCTGCACGTCCACCATCGGCAGGTTGGGTTCGAGGATCGGTTTGGCGAGGAGAGCGTCGAGATCGGGAGCCGCGGGCAGCACGGGCGCCGTGGCGAGTAGGATACCGGCGAGGGTGATGCGGAAGTTCATTTACCGCTGTTAGTTTCGCGTTGCTCGTGGCGACTTTACTGCAGCACGATCGATTTCTGCACGGTGCCGCCCTTCACGCTGGCGTACTTTACGGTGACGCCGCCGGATCCGCGGACGAGGTACTGCACCGTGCGCGTCGTGCGGCCGGGCTGGCCGCTCCGCACGAGGATGCGCTTGAGATCCTTCTGATCGATCATCGGGGCGACGCCGGGCCGCCACTTGTTGGTCACCCAACTCGCCGAGAGCACCTCAAGGCCGGTGCCCTCGATGGTGAGCACGTCCGGTGGCACGACGTTGTTCGCCGCGGCCTTCGCCAGAATCGTGGGTGTCACTTTCGTATTGATCAGGTCGAACCACACCTTGAAGACGCCGTCCGCGATTTTTTCGACCTTGGTCTCGCCCAGCGACATCCGGGGCATTTCGTTGGCCTGGTAAAGGGAGAACGCCATGTTGCGGTGGCAGAGCTCCTCGTTCATGAAACGGGGTGGCAGGCGGCCAAAAGTCTTCTTGAAGGTCCCGCCGATTTCGACCTCGCCAAACTGCGGGTGCTTGAACGCCTGCCATTCGGTCAGTTCGTCACCGAACTCCAGGTGGTCGCTGAAGAATTGATTGGCGACCCGCGGGGCAATCGGACTCTCCGGGTTCTTCTGCTGTTCTTTCAACTCCGGGCTGTTGAAATACTGACCGCTGTTCCAGAGCTCGTTCGAGAATGAAAGGATTCCCAGCGTGTCGTTGCCCCAGTCGGTGGTTCCACCATGCACCGTGTACAGTCCGCTCCAGATTATCAGGTACCGATAGTACGGCAGCATGCGTTCGCCGGTCCGGCCAAGTTCGTCGTACACGCGGACGTCGGCCGCGGGGTATTCGCCGATCGATTCGGCGCCCGGGCTGCGGAGGATCATGCCGCCGCTGTTGTGGTAGGATTGGAGGCCGGCCACATTGGGATGCGCGAGCAGGAAATCGTTCACGGCCTTCGTCTCGGGCAGCTGGAACGGATAGTCCATCGCGCCGCGCTGGACGTAATTGGGCTGCCAGTCGGAGGCGAAGTTACGGTTGGGATCGTAGCCGCCCGGACCGTCCTCGCCCACGCGGCCATCCCCGTCGTGATCGATGCCCTCCAGCCCGAGCAGCACGTAATCGCCGAACTCGCCGGGCTTGACGGGCTCCATGATGCGCGGGTCGACCGTGCTTTTTCGATGGGTGCCCTGACCGGGCACATACTTGCGGATCTGCTCGATAACGCCGTTGCCATTCAGGTCCTCCGGGCCGTCCTCGTCGAACAGGTAGTCGTTGTCTTCATCGACCGGCACATGCCCGGTGCGCGCACCGCCACCCGAACCGTGCATGAAAAAATCGCGTCCGTCTGGATTGACCGTGGGCACGATGTAGAAGGCGCGTTCGTCGACGAGCTTCGTGATGCGATCAATTTTGCCGTAGTTCTCCATCAGATACCAGATGGTGTAGAGGCAGACCTCCCCGCCCTGGATTTCGTTGCCGTGGATGTTGGCCTCGATGTACATCGCCGGCTTGGTCGTGTCCGCGCCGGTGTCGGGGTTGTTCACCACGATCCCCGCGATGTCGCGACCGCCATAGCTGCGACCGAGCGAGATTAATTTCAGAAATTTTGGGTAGGCCTTTTCGAGGGTTCGCAGATCGGCCTGAAGTTCGGCGACATCGTGCCAGCGATTAAAGTCGAGGCGCACCTTATAGGCGCGCTCAGACGTCGGGGCGCTGGCCCAGTCCGCCGAGGTGCTCACCGGCATGGCCGGTGGCGCGGCAGTGGTCGCCGGCGGCTTGATCTGCGCCGACAAGCCGGCCGAGAGGAGCAAGGTCGCCGCGGTGAGCAGGGCTGAGTTCATAAAGTGTAGCGAAAGTGTTTTGGTCATCGAGGCTCCCAGTTCGGTAGCGGGCGTCTCAGTTGGAACGATTCAGTGAGCGGCGGAGCCCGTTGTCCCCAACGGGCTGATTTGAGAGCGTGCACCTCAAAACCCGATGAGGACATCGGGTTCCACCTTTCAGTGGTTTAGTTTTCAGAGATAAAACGAACATCGACCGGATGGACACGGCTACGGCAGCTTCAGGGTCGCCTCGTCGCTGCCGGACTTCTGCGAAACCACCTTCACTGTGACGGAGCTGCCCGGCTTGCCCTTGATGACCCACTCGTAGGCCAGGCGCGTGCCGGAACCGGCGAGAGTCGAAACGGAATTCGTTTTCTCCGAGCCCGTGATGATGGCCTCGGGCGGCACGCCAAGCTGCACCATGACCGGTTTCACTGCCCGGGCCACCACTCCGTGGGCGAGGGCGGTCGGCAGGTAGCCGGTATTTTCGATCTCCGCCTTGAGGTGATAGATTCCACCGCCAAGGGCCTTTACCTCGAACTTCGCCACCGCGATCCGGGAAAAAAGCGAGGTCAGGTGGACGACAAACTTGGCGTGGCCGGCTCCGAGGTCGGCGATTTTATCCGCGGGCGGATTGACTGTCGAGTACGGCTTGAATCCGCCGATTTCCACGTCGCCCAGCGTCGGGTGCTTGAACGGCGTCCAGTTGACGAAGCCGTCGATTTTTTCGCTGTCCATCCACTGCAGCAGTCGCAGATCGATTCCTTCCGGGACCGCCGCCGGGGCCGCGCCCGGGGCGGCGCCGGTCGCCACCCCACGGCCGGGTCCGCGACCAGTCCCCCGGCCGGCGCCACGTTGGGCTGGTGCGCCGGCGCTGGCGGTAGGGGCGGCAGCCGGGGTTGCGGCCGGGCGGACCGCCGCCTCGCCCTCGGGAGCTCCGGCGGCGGATCCCGCGGGTCGGGCAGCCTCGGGCAGTCCCCAGCCTGGCGTGGAGAAGGACGGCACGCCGTATTGATAATAGCCGTACTCGTAGAATGCACCGGCCGGCATCCGCGTGAAGCCCGTGCTGCGCAGGCCGGTCAGCTCGCGATACTTGGTGGCAATCGTGTTGAGGTATTCCGTGTCGCCCGCATTGACCGTGGTGGCCGCCTGAATACCGGGGCCCCGCCCGCCGGCCGTGGGAGCCGGCGTGCCGCGACCGGCCGCACTCGGAGTTTGGGCCCCGCGACCGGCGGGAGCGCCTTCGTCCCCGGCGGCCGTCGTTGCGCCGGCCGCCGGAGTTGTGCCGCCGCCGCGTCCGGCACCGCCGCCGAAATCCGGCATCATCCCGACTCGCCGGGCGCCGGCGTTGCTGCTCTCGGCAAAGTCGGTCAGGTTGATCCCGGCGGCGGTGCCCGCGCGGCCCGCCGCGGAGATCAGGTTGTCGCTTTCGCCGAAGGTCAGGATCGCCGCGATGTTGCGATGTTTCAACACGTAATCGAGCAGCGCCCGGGTTTCGGGCTCGCTCGCCATGTAGCGGCCGGCATCGGCCCCGAAGTACGGGTACTGATGCAGGAAATTGCGGTTGGGATCGACTCCGCCCGGACCGTCTTCGTTGATGAAACCGTCGCCGTCGTTGTCGATGCCTTCTGGGTACAGCGCCCAGCCGCCCGATTCGCCCTTGGCTGGATCGGCGCGCTTCATCAGGCGCGGGTTTTCCGGGCTGACCATGTAGGGGCCCTTCGGGTCCTTGACACGCATGACGGTGATAAATCCGTCGTTGTTCAGGTCCTCCGGGCCGTCCTCGTCCGTGCGGGCGTCGTTGTCGGCGTCGGCCGGCGTGGTGTTCGTCCGGCGCAGTGCCTTGACGGGTGCGAACATGTGCTCGGCACCGTCGGGGTTCACCCGCGGCACGACGTAGATGACGGAATGATCGAGGCGTTGCTTGACGTCGGCGTCCGTCGGATACGCGTTGAGCAAGTAGTCGATGGTGTAGAGGGAAAGCTCGCTGCCGATCACGTGGTCGCCCTCGAAGTTGGCCGCGATCAGCAGGGCAGGTCGGCGGTCGACCGGTTTGCCCGCGAGACTCGCGAGCTCGACCGCCCAAATATCCCGGTCCTCTCGCGTCCGGCCGATCGATGCGATCCGGGCGAGATTCGGATGGGCGGCGACCGCAGCTTTGAGCGCCACGGAGAGTTCGTCGTAGGTGTGGTACTTGGCGAAGTCAGTCGCGGCGGCGCGAACAGGCACCAGCGACGCGAGGGCGATTGCGACCAGCATGGCCCACCACACGTTGAAACCGGCGGGAGCCGCTGGCGAGTGATGGGAAATCCGGGCCGCGAATTGGGGAATCACGAAGCGAAGAGAAACGACCGGGGCCGCTCGCCGTCAACCTGGGAATGACCCCCGAAAGTCGCGCGTTTCATCGGCGGCGGCCCGTTGGCAGGTCAGGCGAAGAACTCGGTCAGGCCTCAGTAAGTGCGGAGGTCGAGGCCGGGCACGCGGCCAAAGTGCTTCTTGTTGTTCGACACGACAGGCAGGCCGAAATTGAGCGCAGTGGCGGCGATCCAGAGATCGTTGTCGCCGATGTGCCGGCCGGCGGGGCCAAGCGTGCGGGCGAGGCGGCTGGCCTGCCAGGCGACGGACTCGTCTACCTCGAGCACGGCAAAGCGGCCGAGGTCGCGGTCAACTTCGTCGCGATGCTCGCGGCCGGCGGCAAAGTCTATCCAGCAAACGCGCGAAGTGTAGAGGTCGGGGTCGTGTGCCGCGAGATAGGCCGTGGCACGGCCATGCCAAGGCGAGCCGGGCTTGCGCGTGAGGTGGATGAGGAACTCGGTGTCGAAGAGCATCAGGGGCGGAGGGCCCGGGAGCTGGTACGGCGGGCGTAGGCGACCTCGACCTGCGCGACATCAAGGCCGGTGGCGAAGCAGCCGGAGCGAACATCGGCGAGCAGCTGGGCGGCGGTGCCTCGCGGCGGGGGCAACGGGCGATGTCCGGCGGCACGGATGATAACGCACTCGGCGCGCTCCTCGATATCTACGGTGGCACCCGGTTCGAGGCGGAGCCGGCGGCGCATGGCGACGGGAAGGACGATCTGGCCTTTGGGCGAGAGGGTGGCTCGCATGACGGGCCAACGGTGCGGGCGTGGGTTTTCGGGTCAAGTGTGACTTTTCCCAACGTCGACTCGCGAAACTGACGGCCGAGAACTACTCGGGTGAAGCAAAGAGGCCGGGATCAAACTTCGGGTTCACCCTCACTGCGGCATACAACCGTGGCTCACTGGCCGCGGCATCGTTGAAAGAGGTGGCGACAGCAAACGGAACATTGACTCCATCCACGTTGCGGAAATCGGAGAAAGTTCGGACGACGTCGCCAATCGCGCTCGGAGCGCGACCGCGATAACGAATGCCGAGCACCCGGCCGGTCGCAACCTCGATGCCCAGGGTGCAGTTGGCGCCGTCGAGGCCGAGGGCCAGCCACTCGACTCCGTGTTCGCCGATTTTGCCGATGCCAGCGGCCACGGCGCGGAAGCCGGGCTCCTTTCGCGCCTTCAGCAGCACGAGTGGATTGCGACGAAACGATTTGATGAACTCGCGTCGAACAAGCTCGTCCATCGGCCAGGCTCCGTCGCTGGCCACCCGGAAGCCCGTGTCGAAGCGCACGAAGTCGTGGACGGCACCGTTGTGCCACACTTCGTCGAGACGGAATCGGTCGGGAAAAATCATCCGATTGAAGGTCGCCTGCTCTTTGTCTTCACCGTCGGCCTTGTAGGCCCGCACGCGCTTGAGTTCCAAGCTTGTGATCGAATCCACGCTGGCCGCGCCGCCAAATCCGGCGAGCGCGCGATCGACGAGCTCGAGTCCACGTTGCAGGTCCGCGCCCGAACCGGTCGGCGGTGGGTCGTCGGATTCAATATGCTTGTCCGGCGCCGCCTTGAACGAGTTCATGCATTGGTCGGACGCGAAAACGTAAATCCGACGGTCATGAACCCAGAATCGATCCGGACTGCCCAGCCCAGACAGCGGTCCCATCCGACCGCAGCCGCCGCCGAGTTGGATTTCGTAGCGATCGGGATGCGACTCAAAAGCGGACTTGTTCTCCTGACTGCTGAACAAATAACGGTAGCGACCGTGCGCCACCGCGATGTCCGTCTTGCCCGGCACCTCCCGGCCCTGGGTCAGGGCGACTGGATCGAACCCCTTCAGGCAAGTCACGGGCTGAGGTGATCTTTTTTCGGCGGACCACGATGGCGGCAGTGCGATAGCGACGGTGCCGGCGAGCAGAATACTCTGCATCAGGGGCAAAGCAGTTTTCATGGGTGGTTCGGGGTGGGACGAAACGGGCGCCCTGAATGACAGTTGTCAGCCAGGAGGCAAATATTTCTTCGGGGCAACGAAACGCCGGAACACATCCGTCTTTGGTCGGACGATGGGGGCCCGGTACCCCTGTCGCGTGGATTGATTCTCCGGAAGTTCTTGGCGCCGCAACAAACCGGGGAAAGTGAGCCCAAATCCTACTTTTTCTTCTTCCCCTTCTTCGCGGCCTTCGGCGCATCGTCCTCTTTGCCGGTGTTGCGAGGCTGGCGCGACGGCGCTTTCAATTCCGTCTCCATTCCCTGGTCACCTTGCTGCGCCATCCAGGCGTCGAGTTCGCGACTGAGCTTCAGTTTGATGGCGGCGAATCTGGGATCGGCGGCGAGGTTTCGCGTCTCGAACGGATCCGTCTCCAAATCGTAGACCTCCTCCGCCGGGCGCCGAAACAACCACTCGATGCGGGCGGCGAGTTTGGGATCGGTCTGCGCGTCGACTTTCCAGGATTCGATCGGCTCTCCCTGGTGAATGCCGCCGATGCTGTAGGTGTTTTGCGGAGCCAGATTGCGGATGTACTTGTATCGGACGTCACGCGCGGCGCGGATCGGATAGGGCTCTTGGTAGCCGTTGATGCCGACCGTGGTGTGCTGCGCGAAAACGTAGTCGCGCAGGTGATTCGACTTGCCGCGCAGGACGTCGAGGAAGTTGCGTCCGTCGAAACCGCGCCGGCCGTTGGCGTCGGGGCAGCCGGTGTCGATCGTCACGGGGTCGCCGCCGGCGGCGGCCAGAAATGTGGGTGTCACATCGACGTATTGGATCAGCGCCTCACTGGCGCTGCCCGGCTTGATCTGGCCGGGCCACCGCGCGAAGGCGGCGGTGCGGATGCCGTTGTCGTAGAGCGACCACTTCCCACCATACGGGAACGAGCTGCCCTGTTCGCTGAGGAACAGCACGAGCGTATTGTCGCGCTGCCCGGAATTTTCGACGGCAGTGAGGCACGCGCCGACCTGAAGATCGAGTTGGGTGATTTCGGCAAAGTAGGCGGCGAGCAGTTTCCGCGTGGTCGCGTTGTCGTGCAGATAGGAGGGGACGGTGAGCTTCGCGGGATCGTAGAGATCTTGCGGTCCGCGCGTCCAAGGGCCGTGTGGATCCTGCGAGGCGAAGACCGCCAGCCACGGCTGCGCGCGATCGCGCGAGATAAATTTGGCAAACGCGGGCGCGTCGTCGGCGTCGGCGCTGATCACTTCGAAGGGGAAGGACTCCGGCGGGCTGACGTGCGACTTGGCCTGGAGGCCGACGCGATAGCCGAGGGTCTTCAGGTGGTTGAAAATGCTGCGCGTGGGCCGGTCCACCATCGTATGGTTCGGATACGCGCCGCTGCGGATGGGATACAGGCCGGTGTAGAGGGCGTGGCGCAGGGGCGAGCAGGTGGGCGCGGGCGTGAACATCCCGCGCAGCGTCATGCCTTCCCGGGCGAGCCGATCGATGTGAGGCGTCTTCACGTCGGGGCTGCCGGTGCAGCCGAGGTCGCGCCAGTTGAGATCGTCGGCGATGATGAGGAGGAAATTCGGGCGCGAGGCCGGCTGCGCGGCGGCGGTGCCAGCGAAGAGCAATGCGGCAAGTCCGACGAACGCAGCGACAACGATCCGGGATGAGGCCTGGCCGGAGATTGCAGGAGTGGCTTTATGCCGCGCTGCGGATGGGTTGGAGAGCGACTGGTCGCGGGATAAACCAGCTCCGACAGTCGGGCCGCCGGAAACAACGGAGGAGTCGTTTGGAGTTTTCATTTCTTCTTTCGTTTTTCGCGGGCTTCGCCGGCGTTGCCGAGTTCGGTGGCGCGGGCGGGATCGTGGTTGGGATTGGGGATTGGCATTCGGGCGCCGACATGCTTGCGCCACGCGGCGAGGGCGGACTGCAGCTCGCGGACGCGGGCGGGTTCGCGGGCGGCGAGATTCGTCTTCTCACCCAGGTCGGAGGCCAGGTCGTAGAGTTCGAGGGAATTGTTCTCGAAAAACTCGATCAACTTCCAGTCCCCGCGGCGGATGGCGCTGGCGGGAGTACTGTGGTGATAGTGTGGCAGGTGCCAGTAAAGGGTGTCGCGGGACAGCGACGCGCGGGGATCGCGGAGCAAGGAGGCGAGGCTATGGCCGTCACGGGGCTGGCCGGTTGGTGCGGCGGCGCGGGCGAGTTGAAGGAACGTCGGGTGCAAATCGTAGGAGTGAGCGGGGGTGGTGCAGGTGGACGCGGCCGGGATGGTGCCGGGCCAGCGAGCGAGGGCGGGTACGCGGATGCCGCCCTCGTAGAGCGAGCCCTTTTCGCCGCGCAGCGGGGCGTTGGACGTGACGATGCGGCCGCTCTGCTCATGTTCGAGCCCGCCGTTGTCGGACAGGAAGAAGATCAGGGTTTTTTCCGCGAGCACGAGGCGGTCGACGGCGTCGACGACGCGGCCGACGGCCTGGTCGAGTTCCTCCAACAGTCCGGCGTATTCTGGGCGGCTTGGATAGCCCGGCATCGGTTTCCTGGCCTGATACTTCGCCAGCAGGCCTGGCGTGGTGGAAAGCGGGATGTGAACCGAGGTGTGGGAGAGTTGCAGGAGAAACGGCCGGTCGCGCTGGGCGATGATGAACTCGACCCCTTTTTCGGCAATGAGCGCGGCGGTGCGGCGATCGGAACCTTCTCCGGTGTTGCCGGCAAACTCGCGGGCGGTGGTCCAGCCCTGGTCCCGCGGGCCGAAGCCCGCGCCGCCGAGATGCCATTTGCCGAAGTAGCCGGTCGCATAGCCCGCGTCGCGCAGGCACTCGGCAAACGTCACGACCTCGAGGGGCAGGTGCGAGGGCACGACCGGATCGCTGAGCTTGGCGAAGGGACGGCGGTGCCCGGGGATATGTTGGGTGATGCCGAAGCGCGCCTGGTCCTGGCCGGATTGGAGATTGGCGCGGGTGGGGGAGCAGACCGGGCCAGCGTAGAATTGCGAAAAACGCAGGCCCTGGCGCGCGAGCTGATCGAGACGCGGCGTTTCGTTGAAGGTGTTGCCGTAGCAACCGAGGTCGGCGTAGCCGAGGTCATCGGCCAGGATCAAAATGATATTCGGCCGGGCGGGCGGCGAGGAGGCTGGAGCGGATTGCGCGGCCAGCGGGGCGAGCATCGCGAGGAGGAGGAGCGGGAGAAAACGACGCATGGTCAAGGTGGCGGGGGCGGGTGTTGGCTGGTGTAAAGACAAGGCGTGGTGGGCGGAATTGCGATGTGCAATGCGGCGAAGCGGCAAAAATCATGCAACTCGGAACCAACGGTGCGACCTGCCAACGGTGCGGCTGCGACGGAGCGCAGCCCGCCGAAAAACGAGTTTCATTTCGTTGCGGCGAGCGACGCTCGGAACCCTGAGCCGGTCGAATCGGCTTCGTCGTCGCCGCGATCGCCCGCGCGCTCACTCCACCGTGACGGATTTTGCGAGGTTGCGCGGTTTGTCGACGTCGCACTTGCGTTCAACGGCGACATAATAGCTGAGCAATTGCACCGGGATCGACGCGACGATCGGCAGCACGGCTTCGTGGCACTCGGGGATGAGGATGGTCTCATCGGCGAGACCGGCGGGCAACTCGACGCCCTCGGAGACGATGGCGATGATCGGGCCCTTGCGCGACTTGATTTCCTGCATCGACGAAATGATCTTGTTCACGATTTCCCCGGAGGGAACGAGGAAGACGCTCGGGCACTGATCGCTGATGAGCGCGATCGGGCCATGTTTCATCTCGGCGGCGGGATAGCCCTCGGCGTGGAGGGAGGAAATCTCCTTCATCTTCAGCGCGCCTTCCAGGGCGATGGGGAAGAGGGACAGGCGGCCGAGGAAGAGCATGTCGTGATACTTCGCGATGCGTTTCGCGATTTCCCTGATGTGCGGCGCCTGGAGGAGCGTCTTCCGGACGAGGTCGGGTGCGCCCTTCAACGCGGTCACGTAGCGTACGCCGGAGCCGAAACTCAGATCGCGCATCCGGCCGATGTAGAGGGCGAGCATGGCACCGATCAGCAGTTGCGAGGTGAACGCCTTGGTTGAAGCCACGCCGACCTCGGGGCCGACGTGCTGGTAGATGCCGCCGTCGGCCTCGCGGGCGATGGTGGAGCCGACGACATTGTTGACGGCGAGCACCTTGAAGCCCTTGCGTTTCGCCTCGCGCATCGCCGCGAGGGTGTCGATGGTCTCCCCCGACTGGCTCATGACAAAGAAGAGCGTATTGGGAATGAGCGGCGCGTTCCGGTAGCGGAATTCCGAGGCGTAGTCGCATTCCACCGGGATGCGGGCGAAACTTTCGATGAGGTGCTCCGTGACCATGCAGGCATGGAGCGCGGTGCCGCAGGCGCAGAACATGAACCGCTCGATGGTGCGAAATTCACCGGCGGAGATGTTCAGGCCGCCGAACTGCGCCGTACTGCCGTCCTCCGAGAAGCGGCCACGCATCGCGTTCTCGAGCGCAATCGGCTGCTCGAAGATCTCCTTTTCCATGAAATGGGCGTGCTCTCCCATTTCGGAGTCCGCGATCGACCACGTCACCGTGTCGATCACCGGTTCGACCGCGTCGGAGCCGAGCGTGGTGATGGAAAAATTCTTCGGTGTGAGGTGGGCGATCTCACCGTCTTTGAGATAAACCACGCTCTGGGTACGGCTGACGATGGCGGAGACATCGCTGGCGACGAGACTCTCGCCATCGCCGAGCCCGAGGATCAGCGGGGATCCCTTGCGCGCAGTGACGAGTTCTCCCGGGGCATCGAGGGCCATCACGACGATGCCGTAGGTGCCCTCGGCGTGGCGGAGGGTCCGGCGCACGCTCTCGACGAAGCGGCTGTCTCCGTTCGTCGCCAACGGCTCCTTGGCGTAATGATAGGCGATCAAATTGCAGAGCACCTCGGTGTCGGTCTCCGACTTGAAGGAATAGCCCTTGGTCAGCAGGAACTTTTTGATTTTCGCGTAGTTTTCGATGACGCCGTTGTGGATGAGGGCGATGGCGCCGTCGCTGCTGACGTGGGGGTGGGCGTTGGCGTCGGTGACGCCGCCGTGGGTCGCCCAGCGCGTGTGGCCCATGCCATAGGTGCCGGAGAGGTGGTGCTGGGCGACCTCCTTTTCGAGGTTGGCGACGCGACCGATTTTTTTGGCGACGTCGAATTTCCCTCCCTGCAGCACGACCACCCCGGCGGAGTCGTAGCCGCGGTATTCGAGCCGTTTGAGGCCCTCGAGGATGAGGGGAGTTGCTTTTTGTTTACCGACGTAGCCGACGATGCCGCACATGAGATGGTTTGAGAATTAAGAGAAACTTTTTGGAGTAATAGCCCGACCGCGGTGCTTCGCAATGAGAGATACACGGCTGGCGCCGTGACTGTGTCATATGGCGACCGGCGGTCACCAACCGCGAGGTCGCCTCCCGTTGCTGCGATGGCCGGGGTCGGGCGTCATCCGGTCCGAATCAATTCGCGCAGTCCGTCTTCCGCAGAGACGGCCGCGCGGAAGCCGAGCGCCGCCGCCGCGTCATCCGGGGCGCCGCGCGAGTGGATGATGTCGCCGGTACGAGGCGCGGCATGGGTCGGCGCGGCGACCTCCGGGTACTGTTGCCGAAACACCGCCACCACCTCCAGCAGCGACGTCGCCCGGCCGGTGCAGATGTTGGCGGCGCCGGAGCGCACGTCCGGGCGCGTCGCGGCGATTAGGTTGGCGCGCGCGACGTCGTGGACCGAGATGAAGTCGCGCGTCTGGCTTCCGTCTCCGTAGATCGTGACGGCCTTGCCGGCCCGGTAGCGCCGGTCGAAAATCGAGATGACGCCGGAGTAGGGCGATGCCGGATCCTGGCGCGGGCCGAAGACGTTGAAATACCGCTGACAGCGCACCGTGCAGCCAAAGGCGGCGCCATGCCCGAGCAGCAGGGCTTCACTCGCCAATTTCGCCGCGCCGTAGGGGCTGATTGGTTTCTTGTCGGTCGCCTCGCGGATCGGCAAATCGGTGGTGTCGCCATAGATCGCCGCGGATGAGGCGAACACGACGCGCCGGATTCCGTGGCTGCGGGCGGCCTCGGCGACGAGGTGGGTGGCCTGGACATTGAGCGCGAAGTTGAGCGCTGGGTCGGTCATGCTCTCTTGCACACTGACGAGCGCGGCGAGGTGGATGATCGCGTCGGGCCGGGCGGCGGAGATCACCCGGTCGAGGGCGCCGGTCGCGGTGACGTCCACTTCGTGCAGCGTGAAACACGGTGACCGACCGGCGGCGGCCAGATTTTCGTGCCGGCCACTGCGAAAGTTGTCCAGGCCGGTCACCGTGTGCCCAGCGGCGAGCAATTGGTCACAGGTGTGACTGCCGATAAAGCCGGCGGCGCCGGTGACTAGAAGGTGGGCCATGAGGATGGTTCGAGCGAAATAGTGCTGGCGAAAATTGAGCTGGCCGCAAACGTGGGGCAAGGCTTTAGCCGGAAACCCTTTATTCCCAATGAAAGCGACAACTCAAAAACGTGTACTGGCGGTGATCATGGGTGGTGGCCGTGGCACCCGTCTGAATCCACTGACCTTGGAACGTTGCAAACCGGCGGTGCCGCTCGCGGGCAAGTACCGGCTCGTCGACATCCCGATCAGTAATTGCCTCAACAGCGACATCAACCGGATGTTTCTGCTGACGCAGTTTCAGACGCAGTCGCTGCACCGGCACGTCCAGAGCACGTATCACTTCGATCCGTTCGGTGGCGGCTTTGTGGATATTCTCGCGGCGGAGCAGACGGAGAAGGGCTCCGATTGGTATCAGGGAACCGCGGACGCGGTACGGCGAAACCTGGTGCATTTCCGCAGTTTTCCCCATGACCTCGTGCTCGTGCTCTCGGGCGACCAGCTCTACCGGATGGATTTTCGGGAGATCATCGATGAGCATCTCGCCAATCAAGCGGACGTGACGATTGCGGCGATCCCGTTTCCAGTCTCCAAGGTGGCCGGTCTCGGACTCATGCAGGTGCGCGACGATCACTCGATCGCGCGGTTCGTCGAAAAGCCCAAGGACCCCGCGGTCATTGACAGCCTGACCTTGAGCGCCGCCCTGGAAAAAGGGCTCTCTCCCTGTCCGGAAAAGCGCTGCCTGGCGTCGATGGGTATCTACGTCTTCAATCGCGCGGTTCTCGAGGCGGCGCTCGACAACACGATGACGGATTTCGGCAAGGAGATCATCCCGGGCCTCCTTGGACAGAAGAAGCTTTTTGCGCACATTTTCGAAGGCTACTGGGAGGACATCGGGACCGTGCGTGCGTTTTTCGACGCCAATCTGGCCCTCGCCCAGCCACATCCGCCCTTTAATTTCTTTGATCCCACGGCGCCGATTTACACGCATGCGCGTTTCCTGCCGGCTTCGAAGTTGAACAAGTGCCAGATCGATCACGTCGTAATCGGCGACGGATCGATTCTCACGGATTCCACGTTGAAACACTGCGTGCTGGGGATCCGGGCGCGCATCGGTGAGGGCAGCGTGGTGGAGGATACGATCGTGATGGGCTCAGACTTTTATGAGACCGACGCGGAGATCGCCGCGAATGTCGTCCAAGGCCGGCCGAATCTCGGGATTGGCAGGAACTGCCGGATTTTCGGTGCGATCATCGACAAGAACACGCGCATCGGGGAGGGATGTGTCCTGTCCGCCCGCGGCAAGGCGGATGGCAGCTACGCGGGAGGCCTCGTGATTGTCCGCGACGGAGTGCTGGTCGTGGCGAAGAACGCGGTGCTGCCGCCGGGCACGGTGGTGTGAGCGGTGGGGGTGGGACCAAACACCTCACATCCGGGAAACAGGATGCGACGGGCGCGTGTCATGCCGCTGGCGCTGGCGGCGATTGCCACCGCCTCCGTGCTCCGAGCAGCTTCCATCACTCAAACTCCGTTTTTGATCCAAGTTTCCCGAGCAGGACTTTTTCGCAGGACGGACCCAGCCGCTCGGTCGGAGGTTTCGCGACCTTGAACCAGTTTACGCTCCCCAACGGCGAGGTCGGTCGTTCGGGGATTATCTTTGATCCGCATGCCGGCGGGAACACGAGAAATTCGGTTAACCGGATCAAGCTGGGCGAGGGGACGCCCGCGTCGTTTTTTCTGCGCATCGTGGTCGATAACACCGGCGGGAGACACAATGCGCGACCTGCGCGGTGGGCACCGGCCTGAAACTTGTCCCGGATCGAGATCGCGTTCACCCTTCGCCCTGCGCCAGTTTCTTTTCGATCCGTCGGTCGGGGATGAGCCAGATCAGGGCCACGGTGCTGTAGAGAGCGATGGCGATCCATGGCTTCACGAATGCGATGGGAATCGCCAGCAGGTAGATGATGGGTGAGATTTTGCCCTTGAGGTCGCTGCCCAAGGCCGTCGCAAGCGTGCCCTGCGGCCCCTGGTCGGCGACGATCGTCTGTTGGAGCACATAATAGGCGATCGCGGCCATCAGCAGCACAAAGCCGTAGGTGGCGGTGGGAGTGGGAGCGAAGAGGTTTTCGCCCATCCAGCCGGTCGTGAAAGGGAAGAGGGACAACCAGAAGAGCAGGTGCAGGTTGGCCCACAGAATGCCACCGGTGACGCGCTTCAGGGTGTGGAACATGTGGTGGTGGTTGTTCCAGTA
>SXGU01214834.1_pt1 | contig 50789 bp, 41 predicted proteins | sample 3174531 | NCBI WGS metagenome assembly SXGU01 (sample SAMN11356863, study PRJNA531348) | freshwater metagenome | isolation source: freshwater sample F1-140 | place: China: Fuxian Lake, Yuxi | collected 2017-12-25 | reverse complement strand
GATGGTGGTGCCGTGGATAGGGTTTTCGCTGGCGGAATTGATCAAGCAGGTTGAACCGACCGGCAATGCCAAGTATGTCGAATTCATCAGTCTGCACGATCCCGAGCAAATGCCCGGCCAAAAATCGGCGGTGCTGGAATGGCCTTATCGCGAAGGCTTGCGCATCGATGAAGCCATGCATCCTTTGACTTTGCTGACAGTCGGTCTGTACGGCGAAGTTCTGCCCAACCAGAACGGCGCGCCGATCCGCATTGTCGTACCGTGGAAATACGGTTTTAAAAGCGCCAAGTCCATCGTAACGATACGCTTCACGAAAAAACAACCAGTCACCAGTTGGATGCAGGCAGGTCCCGAAGAATACGGCTTTTATTCCAACGTCAATCCCGATGTCGATCATGCCCGCTGGAGCCAGGCTAAGGAACGCCGCATTGGTGAGTTTTTAAAACGCAAGACCTTGCCGTTTAACGGCTATGCCGACGAAGTCGCCTCACTTTACGCAGGCATGGACCTTAAGAAAAATTTTTGACGCTATAGATATAGACGCTATGAATCTTAAAAACCTCGACAACAGAACGCTCGGCTGGGTTAAAACCGCCGTTTTCCTGCTGGCCTTGATACCGTTGGCCAAGTTGGGCGTCGGCGCCTATCTCGATACGCTGGGCGCCAATCCGATTGAAAAAATCACCCGCACGACCGGTTACTGGACGCTGACATTGCTGCTGATCACATTGAGCGCAACACCGCTAAAACTGATATTGGGCTGGTTATGGCCGATTCGTTTGCGGCGTATGCTCGGCCTGTTCGCTTTCTTTTACGGCTGTCTGCACTTTTCGACTTATCTGGTATTAGACCAGTTTTTTGATTGGCCGGGCATTGTCAAGGATATTATCAAGCGACCCTATATCACCGTAGGTTTTCCGGCCTTTCTATTGATGATACCGCTGGCGGCAACATCAACAGACGGCATGATACGCAGGCTCGGTGGAAAACGCTGGCGGCTATTACATCGCCTGATTTATCTAAGCGCCGCGGGCGGCGTCGTACATTATTGGTGGCTGGTGAAAAAAGACCTCAGCAACCCTGTCACCTTCGCGCTATTGCTCGGGCTGTTGCTGGCTATCCGTTTATTTTATTGGCAGGTAAAGGTTCGTAAACAGCGTTTGGCATCAGGCGAAGCGATAAGAGCATGGCGTGATTATAAAGTGCGGTGAGTCCACAATACTAATTGTCTGTCCTGACAAGTGCCTGCCAATGGCAGACGCTGCCATCCGATTATCCCAAGTGGACCACCGTGTATGCTTATTTCAGGAAACTACCTCGCTATAATCTTTGTTGAGCCTAGTTGAAACGTTTGGGACGGGGTTATAAAACCCCGTCCCGCTCAGGTTATTGTGTCTTTGCGGCTTGACAATACTTATAAAAAACTTATATTTTATGATAAACACACTCACTTGGCAGCCCAAAGCCTTAAAACAGCTTGAAAAAATTAAAGACGCGGCCAAGCGCAAACGGATTTATAGCGAAGCCCAATCTTTAGCTGATTTCCCGAATTGCCCAAACGTTAAAAAACTAGTCAATCACGACTACAGCTACCGTTTGCGGATTGGCGATTACCGCGTGTTTTTTGAATTTAATGGCGAAGTCCACATTGTCAGCATTGAAGAGGTAAAAAAACGAGATGAACGCACTTACTAATTATCAGACCATTTTAGGCAGCGACGGCAAACCCGCCTTTGTGGTCTTGCCCTACGCCGATTTCATCAAACTACCCGGTGCGGTAGCACCAGGCACGATACCTAACGCTGTAGTTGGCAGGCGCCTCATGGATGAGGTGAGTATGCTGCAAGCATGGCGCGAACACCTGATGCTGACGCAAACCGAAATGGCGGAACGCATGGGCATCAGCCAAGCCGGATACGCCCAAATAGAAGCCGCCAAACGTCCGCGCAAAGCGACCTTGCAAAAAGCCGCCGATGCGTTGGGGATTTCGTTGGAGCAGTTGGGGTATTGATATAGGTTTGATGATAGCCATACTACCAAATGCCAGTAATATAACTGTGACATATCAAAGACAACAATGTAGGGTGGGCAAATAGCTTAATCGTTTGCCGACCTTTTGCGTTATGAATAGTGGGCAGATCAGCCTAACCCACACTGCTAGAATCCCATCAGGAATCCTTATGAAAATTAATGAATTTATTTCAAGTTATAGAAATCACCCAGTTCTGTTTGTTGGAACAGGAATAAGTCTAAGATATTTAAATAATTCATATAAATGGGATGATCTGTTAAAGAAAATTGCATATGACTTAAAAAGCGACAATAAATATTACTTGGACATAAAGTCAACATGCCAAGAAAATGGAAAGTTCAAACTTGAAAAAGTAGCAAGTATCTTAGAAGCAGAATTTAATGATCAGTTGAAGAGCTCGGAAATTGAGAAATTTAAAGAAGTTAATGAAATCTTTTATAAAAACATGGAAAATGACATTAATTTAAGTCGTTTCAAAATTTACATTTCAATGCTTTTATCCTCAATTGAGTTTAAAAAAGAAATGAAAGATGAAATCGCCGAGTTAAAGAAAATTAGAAAAAATGTCAGCTCAATAATTACAACAAATTACGATAAATTTATTGAGGATGTATTCGAATTCAATCCTTTAATTGGAAACGATATTTTGCTAAGCAATCCTTATGGATCGGTATATAAAATACATGGCTGTGTTTCAAATATTAATAAAATAATAATAACCGCCGAAGACTACGTAAATTTTGTAGAAAAATATGAGCTAATAAGGGCTCAACTTTTATCTTTATTTATACACAATCCAATTATTTTTATCGGATATAACCTTGGTGACGATAATATAAAAAATATCCTTAAAACCATTTTTACCTATATCGAACCAAATTCAGAAGATGCAGAAAAAATAAGAAAAAACTTTCTTTTAGTTGAATATGAAAAAGATTCAACTAATGAAGATATTAGCGAACATGATATTGATATGGAAGGTTTTCCAACATTGAGAATAAATAAGATCAAAACAGATAATTACAAAGCCATTTATACTGCTTTATCTGATTTACATTTACCAATATCAGCAATGGACGTAAGAAAAGTTCAAGCTATTTTCAAAGAAATTTCTTCAGGTGGTGAAATAAAAGTAAGTATTACCGAAGATTTAGAAACGTTAAAAAATAGCGACAGAATTCTTGTCATTGGTTCATCAAAGACAATTAAATATGAATATCAAACTTCATCAGAAATGATGTCAAATTATTTTAAAATAATTGATGAAGCCAATATTCAAATTTTAGATCTTATAAATAAGCATAAAATCAGCAAGTCACAATTCTTCCCCATTTTTGGTTTTTTTACAATTAATAATCAAATTAAAGAATTTGAGTGTTTGAAACAACAACAAGTTGAAAAGCTGGAGAAGGCAAAAACAAAATTTAAAAATAAGTTTTTGATGAATAAAATTCATAATACAGTTGAATCAATAATGTCGGATAAAGCTATTGCAAATAGTAACCAAACTGAAGCGATTATGTGGTTTGTTCTTCAGGGAAATATAGAATTGCAAGATATTGAAAATTATCTACGTAGTTATGAAGATAAGGCTGGGACTAATTATAGAAAGCTATTGTGTGCCTATGACTATAAAAAATATGGAAACATGTAAATATAAATGGCAAAACAACCAAGAGTGAGAAGGCGGTTTTGCCCACCATTTATTTATTATGCCGATTTGTTCAGCGTGAGTACGAACAGCATTTGTCTTCTCCACTTCACGTACCACCATTTTCAAACCAATCTGATAACCAAGCGGAACAAACCATGACCACCATCAGTATAGATGACCTATTAATTAATGAAGTAATAGCCGTTAGCCATTATCAAAACGCCCAAGAGGCGGTTGTTAAAATTTTGGCGGATTATTTGGCGCAAAAAAAGCAGGCCAATATTACCGAATTATTAGCAATGCCGGACGCAACTGAATTTGAGCCACCGCTTTTGGCTGATTTTAAAGCCGCTGATTTATCATAAACGCGATGAAGCTGTTACTGAATACCAATGTTGTTTCTGAACTCAGAAAGGCAAAAACTGGCAAGATTAATCCGAATGTTAAAGCTTGGTCGGAAAGCGTGGTAACAACGCAGTTGTTTTTATCGGTCGTGACGCTTTTGGAATTGGAAATGGGCATCGGTTTAATCGAAAGGCGCATTAGCGGCAGCATATTGCGCCGGATGTTTAATTTCCAACCTGCGGTGCAACTTTAATTTTTTAACCGCAAGCAAGCTTCCACTCATCAAACCGCTTATCCAATACAGGTGCAAGTTTGTCGAAGTTTTGCCAGTGATCTTCAACGCTGCAAAATGCCACTGCGGTATCTCCGGTAATTTCAAAGACTTGGCAATAGTCTTGAAAATACAGGGTTTCATAGTACCAAGCGGCGAATTCGTTGCCTTCTTCGCTCAATTCATCGTCAAGCAATTTACAATCGCAAATATCAACAACAAAATCCTTACCTGTCATTTCACGGGCTTTCACCTGGGCAATTGCTTCGGCGGCGTCTTCTTGAATATCTTCGGAAATCAAGTCGTGCAGGATAAGCCATGCCATAAACATACCAATATGCGTTGCGCCCGCTTCGTTGGGTAAATCATCGTTTTCAAAATTCAGAAAAAAATATTCTGCATCATCGTATTTCATGGCGGCTCCGATAGATTGATTTTAGGACGGTTGTTACAAGCGGCATCATTTTAGCGGTAAAGCGGGTTTGTAAAAAGCGAAACGGATTAGTGCGCTTCGACCAAAAGCCGTATTTGATTAAATGAATACTCGGAATTGATGATTGGGCGGTTGCAAATCCTGTATTTCGTTATTTGAAAAGCCCGGGTTTTCACCTACAAGCCATGCTGTTAATAAAATCCTGCAAACTTTGGCCTTCGCCGTCTGTGAAGGTTGTTTCTTCAGTCTGGATGCTCTGGATGCGGTCGAGGCGGAAATGACGGAAATCGTTGCGCAGTTGGCACCATGCGACTAAAGTCCAGACGTTGCCCCAAAAATACAGCCCCAACGGTTGGATACTGCGCAAGCTTTGTTCGCCGTCGGCGCGGCAATAGTCGATTAGTAACAAGCGTTTGTTGTCGATGGCTTTGCGGCATATATCCAGATGACTATCAATGTCCTGACGTTGACTGAAGCGTAAAGCAAATAATTTACTGTCTTCGATTTTGTGGCGTAAACCTGCCGGAATCACGGCGGTGATTTTGTCCAATGCCGATTGCGCGGATTGCCCTAATTCGCTACCCGCCCAGGTTTTGCTCATCCGCACACCAATGACCAGGGCTTCGATTTCTTCGGCAGTGAACATGATCGGCGGAATATCCAAACCATGCCGCAATCGGTAACCGACGCCGGCTTCGCCTTCAACCGGAACGCCGGATAGGCTAAGGTCTTGGATGTCGCGGTAAATGGTGCGCTCGGACACTTCCAAGCGTTCGGCAAGGGTTTTGGCGGTGACTAAACGCTTATTGCGCAAGATTTGGACGATTTGAAAGAGACGGTCAGCGCGGCGCATGATAGTAATTGAAAAGGCGACCGACGTTCCGGTCGCCTAAAACTGATGAAGGATTAGGTCGGTGAATATAAACCAATGCGGTTGCCTTCGCTATCCAAAAGCAACGCAAAATAGCCGCAGTCGCCATCATGGATAGCGGTTTTAGGTACGATAAGGCTTGCGCCGTTTTGCAGGCCCCTTTCCAAGGGCACGCTTAAATCTTCACCGCCGTTAAAGTACACAACCGCTCCGGTTGAACTGGGTTGGTATTGCTCGCCCAAGACCAACATACCGCTAACCGCGCCCTCTTCGGCCTCGAAAATGGCAAATTGAAAGTCTGCCATCGTGTCGTCTTTAAACGTGGTCGCCAATAAGGTTTGGTAAAAGTTTTTGGCGCGTTGCATATCGGTTACCGGAATTTCAAACCAGCTTGCTACGTGGGTGTTCATATCAGTTCTCCGTAGATGGAATGTTAAGGAGCGGCTATGGTATGACAGTGCTACTGACAGCGTTATGTCAGCAATGTTAATTGACTTGGATTTATCGATGGGCAACGGTTTATCCATTGTAGGCTTGGTTTCCCGACAATACCGATTGCGTTTCTTCTGACATTCTCTGCACTAACAAACCGCGCCGCAACTGCAATCTATCCAACTTCACCCTTTTCCCGCTGAAGCTACGATCTAATCATTTTTCAATAACGACTCTGTCACATGTAATATAATCGACGGAGCTTTTGTAATTGAATCATTTAGAGGTTTTACTCGTGAAAAAAATATTCGTAATTGGGCACAGTCACTTAAACTCATTAAAGCGAGCCCCAACCGCCGATGATCTCTTTGAATTTCATAATATTAATGACAAGGGAATGGGCCCTTTATCTAAAATCAACAGCGATGATTATCTCTCTACTATTTTATTAGTCGGCGGCAATTACCATAATGTATTTGGATTGTTGAATCATCCTCAGCCGTTTGATTTTTATTTGCCGGAAAAGACCGACTTGCCTATCAACCCGAATGCCCGCTTGCTTCCGGTGGAACTGGTATCATCGGTGCTTGAACGCGATATGGTCTCTCGCCAGTATAATGTGATGTCTTCATTATTACGGTTTTTTAAAAATACCGTTTATCAAATCGAATCACCACCGCCCGTCCCCAGTGAAGCGCATATCAAAAAATACCCCGGTGTATTTAGAGATAAAATTAACCAGTTAGGCGTTTCGCCCGCCGCATTTCGCTACAAATTATGGCGAATACATTCGAAGATAGTACGTGAAAATTGCCAAAAATTAGGCATCACTTTTGTCACCGTACCTAAGGAATCGCAAGACAGCGACGGTTTTTTAGCTGAACAATATTGGAATCCGGATCCCACTCACGGTAATCAGTTTTACGGCGATCTTGTACTGAATCAAATACGCGCGATGCACAATATAGAAACAAAGCAGGCAGCACTATGAAAACTACAACTCCTTATACTCATTTACCGGATCATTGCTTTTGGAAACGCAGCGTCAGCTCAATAGAACCGGCTCAACTTGATCCTGTCGTATCCGTCCCCTTTCAAATCGCAAAAGACAGTAAAGTGGCGACAGCCGGTAGTTGTTTCGCGCAACATATCGCCCGTTATCTGCGTAATTCCGGGTTTCATTTTTTGATTACCGAGCCGGCCCATCCGATTATCAGCGAGGAAGATGCCTTCGCTTACAATTACGGCACTTTTACCGCCCGATACGGCAATCTTTATACAACGCGGCAATTGGTGCAACTGTTCAAACGGGCTTACGGCACGTTTACGCCTGAAGAAAAGGTATGGATAGGCAGTGAAGGCCAATTCACTGATCCTTTCCGCCCGCAAATCCAGCCCAATGGATTTAAAACACTGGAGGAATTTGAGGCGGACCGCCAACAACACCTGCGCGCCGTGCGCGAAGCCTTTGAAACGCTGGACTTTTTTGTGTTTACGCTGGGCTTGACTGAAGGCTGGGAAGCGGTGGCGGATGAGGCGGTCTTTCCACTTTGTCCCGGTGTTGCGGGCGGGGAATTTGATGCCGATAAATACAGATTGCACAATTTTAATGTCGCCGAAGTGGTGGCCGACATGCTGGAGTTTATTGATTTGCTGAGATCGGTCAACCCGGAAGCCAAGATCATCCTGACCGTTTCGCCGGTGCCTTTAATAGCAACCGCCGAGAGCGATCAGCATGTTCTGGTTGCGACAACCTATTCGAAATCCGTCCTTCGCGTTGCCTGTGAAGAAGTGGTCCGCCAGCGTACGCAGGTCGCTTATTTTCCTTCTTATGAAATCATTACCGGAAATTACTCGCGTGGCGGCTATTATGCCGCGGATTGCCGTTCGGTCATTGAAACGGGCGTCTCTCATGTCATGCGGGTTTTCCTTAAACATTTCGCCAATATAGAGCTTGGCACCGAGAAAACAGAGGAATCAGTCGGCGATCAAGACGATAAGAAAAACATTCATCTTAAGGAAATGGAAGAATTGGTTAAGCTTAATTGTGATGAAGAGGCGATTCGCTAGTTTCCAGCTTGCCGTTAAGTCAAAGCACTGACTGCGTCGGAGCGGGCCGTGTCCGCGATAAATGGGTCGCAACGCTGTGGAGCCGCCGCCCAACTATCGCGGGTGCTGCCCGCCCCGTTATTTACTGAGCCTATCGCTGTCGATGGGCTTACCTTGAAGTTCAGAGAAAATATCATCCCCGGAATGATCATCGTCCGACTCTTTCTCGCCATGAAAATTAACCTTGAGCGAAGATGCTGAATCTATCGGGCCGTCAAGATTCATCAGCACATTATCTTCAGGAGCGTAATCGGTCTTGACCGTTTTGCCGAGGGTTGCAATCCCGACGCTCTCAGAATCCGATTTTTTCTTGTCACGCGCATTGCCTTTGAGGAGCGAGGATTCTGAATCTATCGGGCCGTCAAGAGCCATCAACGCATTATCTTCGTTAGCAGAGTCCGCTTTAAGCGTTTTGCCGGTACTTGAAAACGCCTTAGCAAAATCAACGGCTACCGGTTTCGATCCGGATGGACTGGCGGTGCCCCGCTTCGGTTGATCAGCCTTCAATGCGTTAATGATGACGGGTTTGTAAGGGAGATATTCATGCGCTATCAAGTTGGTCAGCGCATCATAAAAATTCAGATAAAACTTTGGCGGTACAATGCCTGTATCGATCCATTCTTCTGTCCTTTGGAAGGGTAGCGGCACAGGTATGGTAACGCCGCCAAAACCGGCCTGAACCCAGGTCGACTGCTTTTCAGTCGTGCTGAAAGAAGCGGACATGACAACTTCAGTCGTATTTTTATCGACATTTGTAAACGCCATCGACAATTTGATAAACATCATTTTGTCATCGTCGCCTTCAACCGAATGCGTTCCGGTGGCTGAAATGAGTTCCGACGCGGCATCGGAATGATCGACCTGGTAGTTGGAAATAATCAGCAGTCGTTTAATCGCGTTGTAGGTAAGCTGTTTGTCAAACGGAAACAGGTGTTTTTGATAACAGCTGGTTGCAGGGGTATCTGTGAGCAGCGGCTCCTGATCTGGCAAAAAACAAAATGAAGACAGCGATTGAGTCACCTTGCCGGACTTGTCGAGCGTGACAACAAGGCGATTGGCATTCATGGAATGGGTCTTATTGTCGCTGCTGCGTTCCCGGATTTCCCAAATGGAATCATTATGTTGAGTAAATCGTAAAGCGGGCTTGTGTACCGATAATACTTTTTCCACTTGAGCCATGCTCATGCCTTCCTTGATGAGTGGAACCACTGACGACAAAGGCAGAGTGCTCGGCTCTTTCCTGGTCTGCACATGTGTACAAGCCGACAATAACGCGATTGCCAACAATAGTATGTATTTCATCGACTGATTCTCCCGGAAGGTTATAGGAAATAATTGAAAAAATATTCGAATTAATGCGGCGGATAGCCTGGTTTGGCTTGAGAGACGGATGCAGTGGTTTTTAAATAATTCACCAGATAATGCATAATCATCTCGGCCGCTTCTTCTTTTTGACTTGAAACAGCAATTTGTACATAAGTGGTTTTGTCCAGAAGGTGGCAGTTAACAACGGCAACACTTTGTTCACCAAAGCCGCCTATGGTGCCGTTGCCGTGATCTTCAATTTCCAGATTCATCTTTGCCAGAATCTCCTTCGACTTTTGCTGACATTGCTCAAAACTCATATCGTGTTTTGTGAAGCTCGATGTGGTTAGGGCCGGCGGAGCGCCGTAAACGGGGCCGATAAAAACAGGCAACACCGTGGCGGCGATGATACAGGGCAAGCATTTGATTTTATTTATAATAGTAGGCATAGAGAGTCTGTAAGTCGGCATGGGCATAAGTTATCGCCCGAAAAAAAACACATGGTTTACAGCAAATTTACAGGTATCCGGAAATAAATATTGTTGAGCTGTATTTTTTATAAAAAAAAACAGTATTCCCCAGATGGGGTCGACAATAATAATTGATCCAATCTATTTCCTGATGCTCGGTTAAGGTCAAATACACACTTATGTTCATGCGATAACGCAAACACTGTACCATCACATTTTTTAGCTACCGGAAATCAGCTGTCGGTATGAGTTTTTACGTAAAAATGGAACTTCGGTCAAGTTTTCTAAAAGAATTATCGGGCACGAAGCCCGCGTTTAATGTGCTTGCGGACGAGCATTCATCAGCTTAGGTGGGGGAGAATCGAAATTGAATTGATCGTTTTGCGTCACTATATGACAAAATATGGTAACCGGCACCGGAACATAGAAGATAGTATGGATGGTTATTTATTGAGTTAGCGTTATTTTTTATGAGTTACCCAATAGCATGCGGTATCAATTGCTTAAATCTCCTCGCTAGGTAAAATAGCGCCTCAACAAGCTGCCGGCTTGTTTTTTATTAACCGGAAGTCACTACTTATGCGTTTACCCGCCTCAGAACTCGCCAAAGCTATCCATCACTGTCGTCAATCGTTCCGTTCAGCAGCGGTTTTTAGCCTGTTTATCAACCTGTTAATGCTGTTACCAGCTATTTATATGATGCAGGTCTATGACCGGGTATTGGGCAGCAACAGTAAATCTACCTTGCTTATGTTGACCTTGCTGGCCGTCGGGTTGTTCGCCATGCTGGGCATGCTGGAATGGATACGCTCACAAATCCTGATCCGGGTCAGTACCCGTTTTGACTTGTTGCTTAACGAACGGCTGTATCGCGTGCTGTTTCGGCAAGCACTGGTCAGCGGCGGCAAAAGCAGCGCTCAACCGCTTGGTGACTTACTGGTTTTACGACAGTTTTTGACCGGTAACGGTTTGTTCGCCTTCTTCGATGCGCCGTGGATGCCGGTCTATGTGATCCTGTTATTTTTATTCCACCCCGCTTTCGGTGTGGTCGCCATTGTTTCCGCATTGCTGTTGATTTTATTGGCGATATGGAACGAACGCGCCACCCACGACGATCTGGAGCAGGCCAACCGCGTTTCTGTAGAAAGCGCCAATATCACGGCGCGAAATCTCCGCAATGCTGAAATCGTCCATGCCTTAGGGATGTTGCCGGATTTAATGGCGCGCTGGAAAGACAAGCAACAGCGGCTGATCATGCTACAAGCCATTGCCAGCGAAAAAGCCGGATTGATTGCCGCCTTGTCCAAAACCTACCGGCTGACCATACAATCACTGATCCTGGGACTTGGCGCCTGGCTGGCGATTGACAAGCAAATCAGCCCCGGTGTGATGATCGGCGGTTCTATTTTGCTGGGCCGGGCGCTCGCACCTATTGATTTGATGATCGGCAGCTGGAAACAGTTTTTATCGGCGCGCACCGCCTACGATCGGCTGAATTTATTATTGGCACAATTTCCGGCAGAAGCCGACCGCATGCCCTTGCCGCCTCCCAAAGGCACACTTCGCGCCGAACAGGCCATGGTTGTACCACCCGGTGCAAAGGCGGCAGTGATTAAAGGCCTCAACTTCACCATTGAAGCCGGCACTTTTGTCGCGTTAATCGGCGCCAGCGCTTCCGGTAAATCAACGCTTGCGCGTGCGCTGCTGGGTATCTGGCCGGTTGCCAATGGCGCCATCGCCTTGACGGCGCCGATGTAACGCAATGCGAACGCGGTTTAATAGGTCCTTATATCGGCTATTTACCGCAAGATATAGAATTATTCGACGGCACGATTGCCGACAATATCGCCCGCTTCGGGGATCTGGATGCCGAAAAGATCGTCGCTGCCGCGAAGGCCGCAGGCGTGCATGAAATCATTTTGCGGCTTCCGCAAGGCTACGATACCGAAATCGGCGGCACCGGCGGCGTCCTGTCAGCCGGACAACGCCAGCGGGTGGGCCTGGCGCGTGCGCTTTACGGCGATCCGGTGCTGGTTATACTGGACGAACCGAATTCAAATCTCGACGACCAAGGCGAACTGGCCCTGGCGCAAGCGCTTTCCGCCCTTAAACAACGCGGCTGCACAGTGATAGTGATCACGCATCGATTGGGCATTTTAGGACTGGTTGACCGCATTATGGTGTTAAACGAAGGTTTGTTGGTCATGGACGGCCCGCGTGACGAAATTCTGGCGAAACTCAACCAACGCCCGGCGCAACAGCCCGTTATCAAACAAGGAACACAAGCATGAGTTTATTCAGCGGACAAAAAAATTCAGCGGACATGGATATTACCCGCTTTGCCGATGACCGCCCTATCCGCCGTTTCGGTTATCTGATGATTGTGCTGGTATTCGGTTTTCTGGGCGGCTGGTCTGTGCTAGCTCCTTTAGGCAGCGCGGCATTAGCGCCCGGCAGCGTCACCGTGGAAGGCTACCGCAAGACCGTACAGCATCTGGAAGGCGGTATTGTTAAAGCCATTCATGTGCGTGACGGCGATAACATTGTTAAAGGCCAGGTGTTGGTGGAGTTGGAAGACACCTCTTCCAGCGCGCAATTGGAAACACTGCGCGGACAACTGTTCTCCGCGCTGGCGCGTGAAGCCAGGCTGACAGCCGAACGGGACGGCAAACCGACCGTGACCTATCCATCCGACTTGAAAAATGCCGTCAATGATCCCCGCGCCCTCGAAGCGATGCGCGTCCAGGACCAATCCTTCAACGTACGTAAACGCTCGCGTGACGGGGAAATGGAAATTTTTAAGGAACAGCGCAGGCAACTGGTCACCAAGATAGAAGGCATCAAGTCGCAACGAGCCAGCCGTAAAAGCCTAGCCGCCTCGTTAAGCAAGGATTTGGTTGATTTTCGGGCCATGCTGGAAGAGGGTTATGTAGAAAAGCAAAAAGTCAGTGAATTGGAGAGACGGCTCGCCGAAGCGGAAGGCGATGAAGGCGATTTCGCCGCCAATATCGCCACCGCGCAAACCCAGATCAGTGAAATTGCGTTGAAAATTCTGCAAATCGATAAGGAATTTCAACGCGAAGTCATCGAAGAACTGAGTAAAGTGCAAGCTGAACTTTCCGAATTGCGCGAAAAAACCCAATGGCTGGAAGATACCGTCACGCGTACCGTCATCAAGGCGCCCGAATCCGGCATGGTGCTGGGCTTAACGGTGCATACGCTGGGAGCGGTAATAGCACCGGGCGGACACTTGCTGGACATCGTTCCGCAACAGGAAAAACTGGTTGTTGAAGCGCAAGTTTCGCCTATCGACATAGACCGGGTGCATATCGGCCAAACCAGCGAAATTCGCTTTAGCGCCTTTAAAAGCGCAATAACGCCCAAAGTCGCAGGCCGCCTGATAACCTTATCCGCCGACCGGCTGACCGATGAAAAAAATGAGGTCAGTTATTATCTGGCGAGGGTCGAAGTTGATAAAACCGGCCTGGAGGACTTGCGCAAACGCGGTTTGATACTATTACCGGGTATGCCTGCCGAAGTATTGATCAATACCGGAGACCGCACCTTTTTTGAATATCTGATGCAGCCGTTAAGCAACATATTCGCACGCTCTCTGATTGAGGACTAGACTGATGCGCATGATGCCTTATCTGTTGTTATTGACATCGCTGGCCTCTTCTGCCGGTGCTGACGACTTGCTGTCCCTTTATCAACGTGCCGTGCTGGCTTCGCCTGAGCTAAATAGCAGCGAATACACGCTGGAAATTGCCCGCGCTCAGGAAGACCAAGCTTTCGGCAAGTTATTACCCCGAGTTGATTTCTCCGGCAACTATTCCTTCAACTCATTGCACAGAGGAAGCTCTACTACGGCAGATAGATTCGGACCGCTCCAAATACCCGCCAGAACCGATGATTATCCGGGTGAGCGAGCCAGTATCAATGCCCGCCAGCCCTTATTCGATCTGCAAGCCTATTTGCTGATGAAGAGCCAGCAATCACGCACGTCGCAGGGTGAAGAAGACCTGCTGGCCGCGCATCAAAAATTGATCGCCGATCTCATTGAACGCTATGTCGATGCCTTGGAAGCCTCTGATAAAAGCCAGATTATCGCCGCCGAGCTTAGCTCTACCGAAAAACAACTAACTCGGGTCGAAGCCATGCAAGCACGCCAGTTGGCACTGATTACCGATATGTACGAATTGCAGGCCAGGGTAGAAACATTGCGCACCAACCTGATTGACAGTGAAAACGATGCGCGCGTCGCCCTGGAAAAGTTGCGCGAACTGACCGGCGATGCCGTCACCCGCATTCAGCCGGCCCGACTGGATGTTGAACAACCGATACCGGACGGCAGCATCGAGGCGTGGGTGCAACAAGCCGGCTCCCTAAACCCGGAGTTGCAATCGTTGAAACACGCCGTTGAAGCCGCACGACGCAGCATCAGCGGCTATCAGGCAGGCCACCTGCCCCGTATCGAATTGCAATTGAGCGGCACCTACAGTAATACCGTTTTTAGCAATCAACAAACGACGCCGTTTGATGTCGGCACAGCCGCTGTCGAAGCCACCATGCCGATTTACGGAGGCGGTATCGTCAGCGCCCAAGTCAGGGAAGCCGAAGCGCGGAAACGCTTAAGCGAAGCCAAACTCGAACAAAAACTGCGCGAACTGGAAAAAATGACCCGCGCCGCCTATCTTGATATGGCGACCTCCCCTGCCCGCAGCCAAGCATCCGACCGGCAACTGGCGGCCAGCGAAAAATCCAGAGACGCGATGGAAAAAGGCTATGAATTAGGCGTAGTCACCATCGTCGATCTGCTGAATGCGGAAAAACAGCTTTCGGAAGCCCGCAAGGTACAGCGACAAGCACGCTACCGTTATTTCAAGGCACGTAGCGCCCTGTACCATCAGGCGGGCCGTTTAATCGGCGAAGAGTTAGCGCAATTGAACGATTGGCTGATACCGGAGGGGCCGGTATCCAAGACGTCAAATAACAAGAAATAGCTTACCCGCTTACCGGCAGTCCATTTGTGCCTCAAACGGTGTGCCGGTAGGACATTGTTAGTATCTTAATAATCATAAGTCCAATGTCCCAAGTTCTTGCTCAAGTTATTTCATGCGCGTTTCTATGTGAAGTCCGTTGCAATTTCTGGAAATTTTTCCTCTTGCTTTTCGCCCTTTTCATGTCCTACTTTTTCCTCTCTCCGCTTCAAAACTTCCTTCCACCTGAAAAAGTGCGGCATATCCCACACCTGACTCAGTGATATGCCGCATAATCAAATCGAAGTTTTGCTAAACAAAGTCTGTATAGCTTGATTTTACTGGCTTTACGCCAAGCAAACCCATCTTATAAAGCAAATTACATGCCAAATATAGCGACAATTTGCCGCGCGTCAATATGCCACATTTCAAAGCATTAACTTAGCCTCTAAACTTTTGCCAACTGTTGCTTGTAGCCTAACATCATCAGTTACTATCCTTCCTCTCGATAATGCGGGCGGCAAGTTAGCCCGCATTTTTTTTAAACTGAGGTCATTATGAAACGCAGCAACTTATCAAAAAGCACATTGAGTTCGATCGACTCTAAAGAATTCAGCAGGAAAATGGCTATTCATGAAGCGGGACATGCCGCCGCTATTTACCTTGGCAATAAACAAAAACAATTACCGCCGGTTTTTTTTCAAATTTATATCAATGAATTGAACAGAAACGACCCATTGCCCCGATGCCCGCACCAATCCAATACCAATTGGTTTGCCAAAGTTGAGGACGGTCGTTTGATTCATACTCTGCCTTCCTCTTTTGACGAAGCCACCCGGGATTTTTCCGAACTACAGAAGCAAGCCTACAAAGAGGCTTTCGAAGCCGATATCATCAATTTACTGGTAGGTCCGCTCGCCGAAGCGAACTATGTCGCCTTATGTGACGATGAACCGATTAACCCTCATCTGGTGAATCTTCCGGCACTGCATAATTATGGCGGCACCTCCGACCTGGAGATTGCCAACGAATATATCGAGTGTTTTATCAGCGATAAGACGCAAAGGGAAAAGAAAATTTCCGAGTTATTCCTGGCGGCGTTCAATTTCATTAATATCAGGTCAAATTGGCTCGCCATCGTGGCTTTGGCGGATTATATTCTGGCGAACAGTAAAAATATCATTGAATGTGAAGAAATTATCAGCGTGCTTGACGCGCATTTTTTTGTAACCGGAAAAACAGTATAAACGCAATAAGTGAACTCAATCTTGTCATTGTCGGCAGTGTCGGCTCAGGGAAAACCACCAGCATCAAAGCTGTGAGTAATACGCCCATAATCAATTGTGAAGCGAAAGCAACCGTGCTGGAGGTCTTGTATCGAAAAGTGATTATGAAATTATTCACGCTCTCCAAAAATGGCGGTGCCAATCCTGACAATAGTAGAGCCTTCCGTAATCGCCGCCGGCAAATCTCCCGTCATACCGAACGAAAAAGTATCCAGTTCAGGTTTGCTGAGCTCTGCAACGGCCCGGTAAAGTGTTTTATAAGGCTGACATTGTCGTTCGAAATCCGTTTCCGGTGCTGGAATCGCCATCACGCCCCGCAGTTTCAGCATAGGCAATTCGGCCACCTGTTCACACAGATCCGGCAATTCATTCAGGGCAATACCCGACTTGCTCGCTTCTCCGCTAATATTAACCTGTAGGCAAATATTCAGCGGCGCCAACCCGCTCGGACGTTGTTGACTCAGGCGTTTGGCCACTTTTAAGCTGTCAACGCTATGCACCCAGTCAAAATGCGTGGCGATCGCCCTGGTTTTATTCGACTGGATAGGTCCGATAAAATGCCAGGTAATATCAAACGCTCCCAACTTCTGTTGTTTGCTTATCGCTTCCTGGCAATAGCTTTCGCCAAAATGCCGCTGCCCGGCCTGATAAGCGGCGATAATAGCTTCCGCCGGTTTGGTTTTACTGACAGCTAACAGTAAAACCGAACCCGGTCGGCGTTTGCAGGCGCTTTCAATCTCACCGATTTGTTTGCGTATCTGTTTCAATCTATTCTGTATCATGGTCGTCATACAAGTTTTAATACATTATCAATGGCCGTTAAACAACACGGCTTCAAAAATACAAAGTTATAGTTCGCACAGTCACCATTACGGATAAAATGACTAACCGGCTTACCGCAATGGTGACCGCGCGAAGTATATGATCTATGGTATAAGTAACTTTTTACCCGCGATTAACTTTATTTACCTACTACGTTGAGAGGATGTTATGGATATTACCGAATTATTGGCTTTTTCAGTTAAAAATAAAGCATCGGACTTACATTTATCGGCCGGTCTGCCGCCCATGATAAGGGTTGACGGCGATATTCGGCGCATAAATGTACCTGAATTGGACCATAAAACCGTGCATGCGCTGATTTATGACATCATGAATGACAAACAGCGCCGCGATTATGAAGAATTTCTGGAAACCGACTTTTCCTTCGAATTACCCGGCGTCGCGCGCTTTCGTGTCAACGCTTTTAATCAGGAACGCGGCGCGGCGGGTGTTTTCAGAACCATTCCGTCCGTCGTTCTGAGTTTGGAAGACCTGAAAGCGCCCAAATTTTTCGAGGAATTATGCACGAAACCGCGCGGCCTGGTGTTGGTCACGGGCCCTACCGGCTCGGGCAAATCAACCACTCTGGCGGCGATGATCAATCATATCAACAACAATGAGTATGCCCATATACTGACCGTTGAAGACCCTATCGAATTTGTTCATACCAGCCAGAAATGCCTGATCAATCAACGCGAAGTCCATCGTGACACACATGGTTTTAATGAAGCCCTGCGTTCTGCATTGCGTGAAGATCCCGATATTATCCTGGTCGGTGAAATGCGCGACCTGGAAACCATCCGTCTGGCTTTGACAGCTGCGGAAACCGGTCACCTTGTTTTCGGCACGCTGCATACGACCTCCGCCGCTAAAACCATCGATCGTATTATTGACGTATTTCCCGCTGCGGAAAAAGAAATGATCAGGTCCATGCTGTCCGAATCATTACAAGCCGTTATCTCGCAAACGCTGCTTAAAAAAGTGGGCGGCGGCCGTGTCGCCGCACACGAGATCATGGTCGGCACATCGGCTATCAGAAACCTGATTCGCGAAGCCAAAGTGGCGCAAATGTATTCAGCGATTCAAACAGGCCGCAAGGAAGGCATGCAGACACTCGACCAGAATCTTAAGGAATTGGTTGAGAAAAACCAGATTACCGCAAAATCGGCTATTGTTAAGGCCGTCAATAAAGATATGTTCCGTTAGGAGGCGTTATGGATTTTACTGCATTACTGGCGCATATGGCGCAGAAAAAAGCGTCGGATTTATTCATAACAGCCGGCAGGATGCCGACCATAAAAGTTGACGGCAGGCTGGTTGAGCTCTCCAAAACGCCGCTGACAGCGGAGCAGTCTTTAAAAATCGTACTCGGCATCATGACTCAGGCCCAGATTAACGAGTTTGAAAACACCAAGGAATGCCAGTTCGCCATCCATGATGAGAAACTGGGGCGCTTCCGGGTCAGCGCCTTTACCCAGCGCGATTGCGCAGGCATGGTGTTGCGCCGCATCGAAAATGAAATACCCGATGCCGATTCAATACATTTACCGCCGATTTTAAAAGACCTGATCATGGAAAAACGCGGCCTGATTATCTTTGTCGGCGCAACCGGTACCGGTAAGTCAACCTCGTTAGCGGCCCTGATCAAGCATCGCAATCAAAACAGCAGCGGTCATATTATTACCATCGAAGACCCCATCGAGTTTGTACACCCGCATCTGGGTTGTATTATCACTCAACGGGAGGTGGGGCTGGATACCGAATCCTATGAGGTCGCCCTGAAAAACACCTTGCGCCAGGCCCCCGATGTCATTTTAATCGGAGAAATCAGGACACGGGAAACCATGCAGAATGCGATTACCTTTGCCGAAACCGGTCATTTATGTTTATCGACGCTGCATGCAAACAATGCCAACCAGGCCCTTGACCGGATTTTACATTTCTTCCCGGATGAAATGCACGGTCAGTTATTAATGGACTTGTCGCTGAATTTACGCGGCATAGTCGCCCAGCAATTGATCAAGCGCTCTGACGGCAAAGGCCGCTATCCGGCGATTGAAATCCTGATCAATACACCGCTGGCCAAGGATTATATCCGTAAAGGCGAGGTTTATAAGCTCAAGGAATTAATGAAAGACTCCCGTGAACACGGTATGCAGACATTCGACCAGGCGCTCTATGATCTCTATCTGCAAGGCAAGATCAGTTACGAAGATGCCTTGAACTCGGCGGATTCCAAAAATGAAGTGCGCTTGATGATCAAACTGGGCGCCGAAAACGCGGATAAATATGCAAATAACGAACTGATGCTGTCGGATGAGGAGGATGAAGACGACGGTGTTATCAGATAAGAAGGCTCTTTCCTGTTTTCATCTCCCCGGCGAGGAAAACCCGAAAACCGCGCGCCTTAAGCCTGTTTCGTAAAGATCAATGGTAGAATTATCACCAACCTTATTTAAACTCTAGCGAGGATTTATGACTGTTCCAGAAGCGCTTTACCAATCCGCACTGTCTTCATTAAAACTGCGTGCGCGCGGAAAAGTGCGTGATATTTATGATATTGATGACAAAACCATGTTGATTGTAACGACAGACAGACTGTCGGCATTTGATGTGATTTTGCCCGACCCGATTCCCGGTAAAGGACGCGTTTTAACCAATGTATCGAACTTCTGGTTTAAAAAAATGCAGCATGTCATGCCCAACCATTTGGCCGATATTCCGCTGGAACAGGTTGTGCCCGATCCAGCCGAGCGTGCGCAGATTGAAGGCCGGGCCATTGTTGTTAAAAAACTGAAGCCGCTGCCGGTTGAAGCCATTGTCCGTGGTTATCTGATCGGTTCGGGCTGGAAAGATTATCAAAAATCAGGCAGCGTTTGCGGCATTGAATTACCCGCCGGCTTGCAACAAGCCCAGCAGTTACCGGAAGCCATTTATACCCCATCCACCAAAGCCGGGGTTGATCAGCATGACGAAAACGTCTCTTTTGAACAGACCGTTGAGTTGATGGGCCTGGAAAAGGCCGAACAAGTGCGCGATGCAAGCCTCCGGCTTTACCAGGAGGCCGCCGCTTACGCCAAGGAACGCGGCATTATTATCGCCGACACCAAGTTTGAATTCGGTGTCGATGAAAATGATGTTTTATACCTGATTGATGAAGCATTAACACCGGATTCGTCACGCTTCTGGCCTGCCGACCAATACCGGATCGGTATCAGTCCGCCCAGCTTCGACAAGCAATATATTCGTGATTACCTGGAAACACTGGACTGGAACAAAACCGCGCCCGGCCCTGCCCTGCCTGCTGAAGTGGCTGAATACTGCGCAGAAAAATACCGCGAAGCGGAAATCAGATTAACTCAAGATACAGCCGTATGAGTACAGACACCTCCTTATCTTCCGATCAATCTTCTTCGGATCAGGCCTCGCCGCCTGATGACGTGCCGCTGTTTGTTGATCTCGACGGAACCCTGATTAAAACCGACCTGTTGATTGAAAGCGCTTTCTTTTTGTTGAAAAAACGGCCCTGGATGTTAATGGTCATGTTTTACTGGCTGCTGTTCGGTAAAGCACGTTTCAAACAAGAGATTGCGCTACGCTCGGCGCTCGATTTTAGCGCCTTGCCGCTACAGAAAGCCTTCGTTGAGTATTTACAAAGCGAAGCCGATAGCGGCAGGACCTTAGTGCTGGCGACCGCTTCCGACCGACGATTGGCGGAACCGGTGGCGGAGCGCTTGGGCTTCTTTTCACAAGTGCTGGCCAGCGATGGGCATAACAACCTGAAAGGTGAACGGAAATTAACCGCCATACTGGCTTGCTGCCAGGGCGAGGCATTCGATTATGCAGGCAACGCCCGCGCCGACTTACCGATCTGGGCCAAAGCACGGCGAGCTATCGTCGTTAATCCCGATAGCGGCGTGATTAAAGCGGCAGAGGCTTGCGCCAAGGAAATCCAGCAGGTATTTGAGGACAGGCCTGCCCGGATAAAAACCTGGTTGCGGGCATTGCGCCTGCACCAATGGGCTAAAAATGTCTTGCTGGGTGTACCGCTGTTGACCGCGCATGCGTTCAATCTGCCTGCCATCTTTGAAATCGCTGCGGCCTTTACCGCCTTTGGCCTGATCGCATCGGCCACCTACCTGCTCAATGACCTGCTTGACCTGACTGCGGACCGACATCACCCGCGCAAATGCAAACGCCCTTTTGCCGCCGGTGACATAGGCTTGATAGCCGGAATTTTGATGATGTTCATGCTGTTCGGCGCAGGCTTCGGACTGGCTGCCCAGCTTTCCAGCTATTTCCTGTTTACCCTGCTAACTTACCTGGTTTTGACCATCAGCTATTCGTTTTACATTAAAAAAATTGTCTTGCTGGACGTGTTATTACTGGCGTCACTCTACACCATACGCATCGTCGCCGGCGCCAATGCCATTGAAGTGGCGGTGTCGTCGTGGTTGCTGGGTTTCTCGATGTTTGTCTTTCTGAGTCTGGCGCTGGTCAAGCGCTGCACCGAACTGTTTGCCTTGCAACAACTCGGGCGCAAAGTCATGAAAGGACGGGACTACCGCGTATCTGATTACCCGATGCTCAGCGCGATGGGCGTTGCAGCGGGCTATATATCAATCCTGGTACTGGCTTTATATATCGATAGCCCGGAAAGTAAAAGCCAGTATACCCATCCGATGTTTTTATGGATGTTATGTCCGTTGATGGCTTATTGGGTCAGCCGATTATGGTTGAAAACAGCACGCGGCGAAATGCACGATGATCCACTGGTCTATAGTTTAAAAGACCGTGTCAGCTGGATCGTATTTATCAACATGATGCTGATTACGGTGGTATCAATATGAAATCGATGAACGTATCCTGGACAATCCTGACGCTTATTTTCATCAGCGTGACTATTTCGGCAGTTGCCCAAATCACACTGAAACAAGGCATGTCTTCATCAAACGTGCAGCAAGGCCTGACCGGCGGCTGGCTCGATATTGTCATAGCCGTGGCGTCTAGCTTCTATGTCTGGCTGGGTCTCATCCTTTACGCGCTCGGCGCCGTGCTTTGGCTCGGCGTACTGGCGCGAGTCGACGTGAGTATCGCCTATCCCTTCGTTGGCCTAGGCTTCATCCTTACCGCGCTGTTCGGCGTGTTTTGGCTCGGTGAATCCTTTTCACTGATCCGCTTTGTCGGCACCTGCCTGGTGGTATTAGGCATCCTGTTAGTAACCAACCAGGGTTGTTGACAATGACCAAGCTACAGACGATTTATGTGTTATCGGCACTCATAGGCTTAGGTGCAGTCGCCATCGCTTATTTTCTGCCGGTATACCCCTATACACCGGACAGCGCCTGTTACATTGAACAGGCCAGGAGTTTACTGGCTCGGGGCGTATTTGAAAGCGCGCTCTACGGCCCGGACAGACCCTCGGTGACTTTTGTCCCCGATCCGCTTTTCCCACCCGGCTACCCGATCTTGATAGCGATTTTCAGCCTACTCCTGCATGTGCCGCCTGAACTGGTCGCACTGTTGCTGGGCCTGTCTGCATTGGCGCTGATCCCGGCCTGTCTGGTGTTGTCATTTCGAAAAATAGTCGGTGCCGAACAAGCGCTGGTCATCGCCGTGCTGGTGGTGCTGACGCCCGCCATCATACGTTGGGGCAATGTTGCCTCGACCGATATATTATCGGTATTGGTGGTTATTTTCTGTATGGGCCTGATTCTTAAAGCAGGCGACAGCCTGATCGCCTGGTTTGTTGCCGGGCTCTTTGTCGGCTTCGCCTACCTGCTGAGAAACGCCAATCTTGCCTTCGTATTGAGTATAGGCGGTTTTATGGCCTGGACTATTCTCTTTCCAGACGGACATCAGGCTGATGAGCGTAAACAAAACCGCTGGAAAAACTTTACGATAGCCTGTGTCTGGTTGGCCGGTTGTCTGATCCTCGTGGTGCCCTGGATGATCCGAAATTTTCTTGTTTTCGGAAAAGTTCAGCCCTATTCCATGCCGCCCAGCTCGGTCGGCGTCATCGAAAACATCCATGCCTTTATCCAGGCCCAATTGTATATTCTGACGCCGTTCGAAGGCTTGTCCAGCTATTTTGCCAGAGCCTTGCCGGGTCTTCTGGTGTTGCTTATCGTCCTGGGACTACTGGTCTATCAGGTATTGAAAACCTGGAAACACTGGCCAAAGCCGGACAAGGACGCATTTTTAATCTCCGTTTTCTATGCCATGCTGGGCGCCGCCATTGTTATCGCCGCCCGCAGCAAATACCAGTGGGGTGAACTGATTTCCGAGCGTCATGCCCTACCCTACCTGTTTGCGCTGTTAGTCGCTCTAGCACTGATACTGAAAAATACCGTCGTTAAAATAAATACCCAGCTCGGCCTGGCACTGGCTTCCTGTTTGTTATTAACGCGGATTTACCAGATACCGACCCTGTATGAATATAATTTTTATAACGCCAATGTGGTCGCGGTAGCGGAATACATCGAAAAGAACAAACACACCGATCCGCTTTGCACACAATTGAACGGGCGTTTAGGCGTTTCCAACTATGGTTTTGTTTATCGTGTCATTTGCGCCGTACCCGTCAGTCACGTTTTCCCCATACTGCACGGCAACGACTTTAAAGACGAGCCGTTGAAAAAGCTGCTGACCCTACCGGCAAAAAACGGCATTCTGGTCTCCATCTTCCCCAATCACGATGTCGACAAGAAAGACCTTCCACTTAACGAGACTTACCTCGATCATCTCGGCGCCTCGGGTTGGCGCGTTGAGCAAAACGGGGAAATGGGCTTTGTGTTGTCGCGGTAAATATTTGTCGTATAAAAACAGGAGTTGATAAAACAACACCTGATTAGTAAGGACCGCGCATGAAATAACTTCGACAACTTGTCCCATCGCCCTCCGGGAGAGGACATACAAATGATCAAGTTATTTCATGCTCATTCCTTAGTAGCCCACTTTTAGATCAGATTAAAGACATCACCACGAAGACACGAAGATCACGAAGTTTTCAATATGTTGAATTAACTGGATATTTTTCTTCGTGTTCTTCGTGTCTTCGTGGTGAAAAATGCTTACAGCCTGATTTTCGATAATACCTTCACAATATCCGGAGCTTGGGAACGAGTAACGCCTATCAACGCCATTGCCCATCGCTATCTCAGGCCACAATCAGAAAATCGTTACCCAATGCGGCAGGATGGCTGACTGTACCCAATAATGCGATGTCGATGGCGGCCAGCGCGCCGGCGCCGTCGGCGTCATACACCAGCAGGCCGGTGCCGGCGTCATAGCTGAGCGTGGCACTGAGGCCGACGGTTTGGCCGACCTGTCCTGCGTAGGCGGTAAATACACCGGCGGATAAGACAATGATGTCCTGGCCGGAGTGGAAATCGGTCAGGGTATCGAGGTTGCCTGCACCGGGCGCGGTGTTGAAAACAAAGCGATCGACACCGCCGCCTCCGGTGAGCGTATCTTGGCCCTTACCGCCGCTCAGGGTGTCGTTTCCGCCATAGCCGATGAGCAGATTGTTAACGGCGTTACCGATCAGTTTGTCGTTATATTGGCTGCCGCCCAGGTTTTCGATGCTGACCAGGGTGTCATTGCCGCTGTCGGTACTGACAAATTGCGGCGCAGTGCTCAACAGGCTGACGGTGACGCCGTCGGTCGAAGCCCGATAGTCCACGGTGTCGAACCCACCTCCCCCGATATAACGATCATTGCCGATAGTACCGCCTTTGAACAGGTCATTGCCGGCGCCGCCGAACGCCCGGTCATTACCGATGCCGCCCAGCAAGGTATCGTCGCCGTTGCCTCCGAGTATGATGTCGTTGCCGGCGCCACCGTTCATGCTATCGTTGCCGCTGCCGCCTTCCAGCCGGTCATTGCCGCCGAAGCCGTTAAGCTGGTCGTCCGACGCCAGGCCCTGGATCAGATCGGAGGCATAGGTGCCGTTCAAGCTGTCGGTTAACGGTGTGCCGATGATGATGGACGGCTTCAGGCTCAGTTCGGTGTGGCTGCTGATCAGATGGCCATAGGGATCAGTCACGGTCAATTGCAGGTCGCGGCTTTCCGGGGTAATGATGTCACGGGTGCTGAAGAATTTCAGGCTTTGCAACACCTGTCGGTAGGCTGCTTGGCTGCCCGCACCGGTGAGGGTCAGTAGGCCGGTCAGGCTGTTGTAGTGGGCCGACAATGAGCTATTGCCGGTATCGATCAGCAACCAGTCACCCGGCTTAAAACCGTCAATGCTGACGGTCGCTTGCTGAATACGTCCGCCATCGGCATCCTGGAAAACCAATGCGCTCCAGGGTTGCAGCGGCTGGGCCGGGAGTTTGCCTTCCTGATAGTCGATTGAATCCGGCAGTCCTGTTATCGCGGTCAGCGGGGCGTCGTTGTCAATGGCGTAGTTGTTGGAATGGGTCGTGCCTATACCGAAATTGCCCGCTAGATCCCTAATGCCGCTATCATTCAAACTGATAATGTTGGTGGCGTCGATGATATTGGCATTCGGTGTCAGCGTCGCGGTCCAGGTAACGCCACCATCCGACGAGGTAACCGCCGTCAATGTGCCGTTAGCGATCGTTAAATCCGCGTTGTCAAATGCGGTGACGGCTTCCGAGAACGTTATCGTGACCAGTGACGTTTCACCCGCAGTCAGCGATGTATCGGCCACCACAATTTCGGAGGTCGGTTCAATGGATTCTCTAATCGTCACTACGACATCATTGCCGCTGCCCCCTGTATAGGAAATAAAGCCGGCTATGTCTCCCGGGAATATTTTCAATACATTCGCTCCTTCCGCCAAACCATCAAATGTGCCTATAACTGCATCGGCGCCGTTATTGTTGATCAGCGTAAAACTCTGGCCGATCGTAAACGTACCGGCCTTCAATAAGTTGAGGGTGCTGCCGGACAGATTCACCGACCCGCTTACATTGATAATATCGGCGTCACCACCGTTACCGTCAATGTCCATCGCCAATTCGGCGCCAACACTGAGCGTCAGGCTGCCGGTGTTGATTGCCGAGATACTATCCACGCCCGGCGAAATAACGCCGCCGCTGCCGACGCTCAGGGCTCCGCTGATGTCGCCGGTGCCGGAAAGCGTATCGCCGCCGGCGCCAAAGTTCCGAAGGGTGCCGCTCAAACTGCCGCCGTTCAAGATAAAGTTATCGACCCCCGCACCGCCGCCGAGATTGGCAATGGCGCTCCAGCTGTTGGTTTTGCCGGTTAATGAGCCGCTGTTGACGCCGGTGATGGTGAAGACATTGCCGTTAGCGTCACCGTTGATAATATCGTCCGCACCACCGCCGCCTACAATAAATCCGGCGCCCAAACTGCCGTCATTGCCAAAGTTAAAGGTGTCGCTGCCGTTGCTGCCGTTGGCGTTGGCGGTCAAATCGGAGCGAATATTAAAAGTATCGTCATCATTGCCGCCCAGTAATAAAGTCACGCCGCCGCTGGTGATCGCACCGGCAATGGTGAACATACCGCCCAAGCCTGTATCCGCATCGGCGCCGACCGGATCGACACTGATAATTACATTCCCTGTCGTGGACGTGATAGAAGCACCGGCCGCCAAGGTGAAATCATCACCCGCATCCAGGATGACGTCGCCCCCTGTAGACTGGACACTCGCATTATTGTTAACGGTCAAATCGTCGTCGCCACCGGCGGAATCGTTCGACGCAAGCGTAACATTACCGGTTGCAATGACATCGGCGCTGACGGTAAGCGGGCTGCTGGTGCTGAGATTGATAGCGCCTGCTGCGGCGCTTAGACCGATCAAACCGTCCACGATGTCAATGGTCAGCGCTCCGTTGTTGTGAATAACGATATCCCCGGAGGTCGACACGCGCGCCGCCAGATGGGCGACAATCGTGACAACGGCATTGCCGTTTGCGCCCACCCCGGTGCCGCTTTCGAGTTTGGCGGAATCGGCATGGACATCGACATTGCTGTCGCTGTCCTGGATAACGCCCGCGGCGGTAAGGGAGATCAGACCGCTGCCGGCATTAAGATCAATGGCCGTCAGTCCATCCGCTTCGGCGATAAACTGGTTGCCGTTGGCGCCGCTGCTGTTGGTGGTGAGCGAGGCGGCGTTTATTTCCAGGGAATCGCCTACACCGATACCGCCCGGCGCGGTGATGCTCAAGGCGGCGACACTGAGATTGAGGTCGGCGTTATTGCCATCGAGCACACTCGCCCCGGTGATCAGCTTGAGGTCGGCGGTGTTTAACGGCGTGATAGAATCGCTAACCGTTATAGCGCCGGCGTTCGCACGGCCAATCACCAGCGTACCGGCGGTGATTTGATCCAGCTCGATGTCGGTGAGGCCGAGGGTGAGTGGATTGCCGCTGAGCACATCGGCGCCGCCCAGATTAATCAAGGTTCCCGCTGTGCGCGGCTGTACCGTGACAGTTCCGCTGCCGGCGTTGATCGATCCCAGGGTTGTGCCGGTAATCGCCAGACTGTCGGCGGTGATCAGGATGGATGCGTTGCTGTTGGCGGTGGTGATAGAACCGCCCTCGGTCAGACAGATGGCCTCGCTGTTGGCGTTGCCGGTGCCGGTCACGTTAACCGATCCGCCGCCGGAAGTGATTTTAGCACCTAAAGCTACCCGAACACCGTAGTTGTTGCTTCCTGTCCCAAGGCCGCCGGTGCCGATAACCGTAACCATGCCGATACCCCCCGCGCTGATCTCGCCAAAGCTTACATCCACGCCGCTGCAGAAGGAACTATCTTCGCCGGAGCCACCGCCCTGTCCGGTGACTCTGACATCGCCGCCACCGGAGGTGATTTGAGAGTTAAGACCGACCGTCACACCAAGGTTATGAACTTTCGTATGAGTGCTGCCGGTGCCGCTGACGGTCACCGACCCTGCTCCCCCCGCGCTGATTTGTGCGCCATCAAACAATGACACGCCCCAGCCCGAGCCGTTCGTTCCTATACCTCCCCCCTGTCCAGTGACGCTGACAGCACCGCCGCCGGAAGTGATTTGAGCATCTGAAGTTATCGAAACCCCGTAGTTGCTGAATCCCGGACTAGCTCCGCCGGTACCGTTGACCGTCACCGACCCGGTACCGCCCGCACTGATCTGCGCGCCCCAGCCTACGAGCACACCAAAATTTCCGTAGCTTGCTCCTGGTCCGGAGCTCGCTCCTGAGCTACCGCCCTGTCCGGTGACGATGACCGACCCACCACCCGAGGTGATCTGAGTATTGGTGCCATATACCCCTACACCGTGGCTGCTCGAACCCGCACCACCGATACCGGTCACGGTGACCGTGCCGATCCCCGCCGTGCTGATCTGTCCTGCATTGTCCACAACGACACCATCATTAAAGAATCCCGATTCGGAACCGCCGCCGGTACCTTTGACTGTCACCGACCCGGCGCCACCCGCGCTGATCTGCCCGCCCGAATTTATAAACACGCCGTAATTTTTTTCGCTCGCTCCGGAGCCGCCGCCTTGTCCTGTGACGATGACAGAACCGCCGCCCGAAGAGATCTGGCTATCGGAATCAGATACTAATACGCCAAAGCCCGAACCGGCGCCACCGATACCGGTAACGGTGACCGTACCGGTCCCGGCGGCGCTGATTCTTCCAGCATTTACCACAACCACACCCTGATTGATGTATCCTGATGCGGAACCGCCGCCGGTACCGGTGACCGAAACCGATCCGTTACCGCCGGAGTTGATCTGCGCCCCGTCAGTCACGTACACACCGTAACTGATGGCGCCTGAACCACCCTGGCCGGTGACGGCGACCCTACCGTCCTCCGATTCAATCGATGCATGAGAAGTCACCCACACACCGAAGCCTTTAAGTACTGACCCGGAGCCGCCGGTGCCGTTGATCGTTACCGATCCGGCGCCACCCGCGCTGATGTCACTACCTATAAAGATACCGACGGCGCCGAAGCCTGCGCCGCCCTGTCCGGTGACGCTGATAGCGCCGCCTGCTGAGGATATCTCAGTCTTTTCGCCCCATATATCCACCCCGAAGCTGTAGTCTGCTTGTGCGTTGTCGCCGCCGACGCCGCTGATCGTCAGCGCGCCATTGCCACGAATTTTCAGGCCGGAGTAGGCCCCGATAACCACGCCACTTTGACGATCGAGTCCATTACCACCACGGCCCAGTACGCTCAGGTTACCGGTTCCGTTCACAGCAACGAAGGCCTGGTCGAAAATGACGCCGACAAAATCGCCTGCCGTCGCCGTGGTTTGCTGGTTGGCGGCGAGTCGGATGTCACCGTCGCCTGACGAGATCGAACGAGTGAACTTCATTCCGCCCGCCGTTTCAACAGTGAGGTCGCCGGCGCCGGTGCTTAATCCACCCAGCGTCATCGTGGGCGTACCGCCGCCGGTTCCAGCCAGCAAGGTCAAGCTACCGGTACCGGATGCAATTATAGTGTCGTTGACGTCTTGAAAGCTGATGCCGCCTGTTGCGCTATCGCCGGATCCGGTGTTATTACGGGTTTGTAATACCAGACTGACGTTGTTGGCGAGGGTCAGGGTATCGTCGGCTAAATCGTTCAGCGTAATCGCACTGCCGGCTTGCAAACGAATTTGGGAGTTTTCGCTCGTATCGGTATTTTCAATGTTTCTCTCAAGAACAGAGCTCGGCGAAGCATTGGCAAACAACACATCGGCTTGAAATGCCGCATTCGGCCCGCCGTTATCGATAGTCAGCGAGGCAACGGCCAATGTGTAGGCATAGCCGTTCAGCGCCAGAGGATCGTTGTCGATATGACCGTTGGAAGCCTCCAATTGCCAGTCACCGCCGAGCGCGGCATTGCCGGTGGGGTCGTTTGACGCGGCGACATCGGCGCCGGTGAGGCGCGCCAGACGGTTGATGAACTTTATGCCAAGGCCGTTTTCGGCGATGTTACAGCCGTATAAAAGCAGGTCGCCGGTGGCCGTCAGCGAGTCGCCTATTTGTTGTAAAGCGTCTTTATACTGGGCCAGATTGCTGCTGTTCAAGGCGCCGGAACCTAAAGACAGCGAACCGTCACTGCCGTGCGACAGGATGTGGATGGCGTCCAGTCCGGTACGTCCTTTCAAGATTTCCGCCATTTGCAAAACACCGTCTTGGTCGGCGTTTAACAAATGGACTTCAACATCAGGGCCTAATTCAGTCAACAGACTTTGGTAGTCGGTAAGATTGGAATCGATAAAAACAATGCTGTTGCTCATGGCGCTATCCTTTAAATTTTAGCAATAAGGTTGATTTTTAATTATTCTTCACCCCCTTTGAAAAAGAGGCAGTTAAATCCAGGTTACGTTTTCGGTTCGTTCTCAAGCCATAACTCGGACATGCTGTCTTGGAAGTTCTAGTTTCCAAAATTCTTCAAGCCGGAGCCTATAAATAACGAAGTGAATGAAGGCGCACAAAGTCCTCTTTTAGTCGAGATAAAACCCGCTTACAACCGGGTATTGGCTTCGGCTTTACGACACAGATAAAATACAGCCCGGATTCCGCTTACCTTGCCTCCGGGCTATGTTGTTCTATCTACTCCATGTAATTAAGGGCAGATATAGAGAACGTGCAGACCCATCCTCTACACTTATATAAAATCTGACAATATCCGTTAGCTCGGGCTTGATATCCAAACGGACAACACCCGCCCCTTCCTGAGCAGGCCCCCGCAGCCGAAGCACTCCCGTGTCACGATGAAGTACGCCAATAAAAGCTTTCGGCCTGAATTCCGAAGGGCCGGGACGTCGATACATAACATCATAGCCATCCACCCGCAGGCGAACATTCATAAAAAACTCTTGCGTATAAACGTCTTGTACGTCCGGCGTTATTCCGGCTTCTATAAATTCATCCTGAAGCCATGCCATTTCTACTGGATTTGTCATAAATATTCCTCTTTAACTAGTTGAATGTGTTTAAAAATTTTATTTTTACCGCTTTACTTAGGCCAAGTAATTTTTCAGTTTCTGGAAACCGCGCGTTTCCGTCCGGATCGAGAAACTCCAGAAAACACATTGTTCAAATAACAAGCATTTTCTGTAATAATGAGCCTACACCCCCATCGTCCACTGATCGTCCATTAGCAATTAATAATAAATGAACCCTTTCCCGCTGGATCATTGCCTGAAGCTTCGACTTTTGGGTGGTTTCGATGTCCGTTTGAACGACCTTTCCATTGGCGGGTTTTACAATAAGATGCGCGCCCTGCTGGCCTATCTTGCCTTGGAACGGGAGCAGGACCACAGCCGGGACATGTTGGCTGAATTGTTGTGGGGAGAACATGACAGACAAGCCGCGCGGGATAATTTGCGGCGTACTTTGGCGAATTTGCGCGGCGCTCTGGAAGCACCCAGCGGCCTGACACTGTTTACCGCCAGTAAGAATGCCATCCGCTTTAGTCCCAATGCCTATATCGATGTGCTTGATTTCAATGGCTGGCGGCTCGCCGCAGAAGTTAATCTTGACGACTTGCAAAGCCGCGACGAGCGGGTTATCGCTCTCTACGAAGGCGAATTGCTGGCGGGCCTGAGTTTGCCGGACAGCCCTGGATTCGACTATTGGCTCCAGATACAACGGGAAACCCTGCACCGCCATGCCCTCGCCTTACTGGAGCGGTTATCGGAACGTTACACACAATCCGGCGATTACCAAAAGGCGCTGCAATTCGCCTTACGCCATAAGGATTTGGAACCCTGGAACGAAAACACCCATCGCCGGATTATGCGTTGTTACGCGATGAATAACCAAGCCAGCGCGGCTATCCAGCAGTACGAGATTTGCTGCCGTTTCCTTAAAAATGAATTGGGCCTGACACCCGACGAAGCCACCCGGCAATTGGCCGAACGTATTCATAGCGGCGAGTTTTGGTCTGAAACGCCCCCGACATCAACAACATCTCCACTATCCCTACTGTCCGCTATCGGGCAAACGCCGGCGGAGCGGAGGCAGGTAACGGTACTCTATTGCGAATTGCAGCCGACCTCGGTTGAGGATGCCGATGAGGCGATGGCCTTACTACAAACGCCGCAGTCACACTGCCTGGCAATCATCCGCAGGCACGCGGGACATATCGAGCAAATCCACGGCGGTGGCTTGTTGGCGTATTTCGGTTACCCCAAGGCCCATGAAAACGCCGCCCGCCATGCCGTAGAAGCAGCCTTGGCGGTCACCGGCGAACAATTCCGGGAGATCGATATTCGCGCCAGTGTCCACACAGGGCTTATTATCACAGGCGGCGGCTCGTCGGTGCCGGATACGGTGGGCAGGACCTCACGGATCGCCATCCAGTTAGTACAGAGCGCCGGGGCCAATGCTATTGTGATCAGCGAAGAGACACGTTGTCTTGTGGACGGCTACTTCGCTTACCTGAGTTTGGGCATGCAAAGCTTGCCGGGTTTTGCACGGCCATTGGAATTGTTCAACGTTACCGGTGCAAGCCATGCCCGTACGCGTCTGGAGGCTGCCGCGCAGCTGACCCCGTTAGCCGGACGCAAATCCGAACTAAACAGACTCATCGAGTTATGGGAAGAAGCCGTACAGGGTGCATGCCGTATTGTATTGGTGCAGGGCGATGCGGGTCTTGGCAAATCCCGTTTGCTGCACACGATGAAAGCCCGGCTGACCGGCCAAACCCATGTACTCAGAGAGTTACGCTGTTTCCCGGAGTTGGGCCAGTCACCTTTCCAGCCGCTGATAGCAATGCTCGAAGACATTCTTGATTTCGCCGCCAATGACAGCCCGAAGGTAAAATTCGCCAAGCTGGCCGGTTATTTAAAGACGCATTACCCGACATCGGCAGAAGACGCCCTCCCCTTGCTTGCCCAGTTGCTTGCCTTGCCGACACAACATCGCCCAATGTCCGGCTATTCGCCGCAAAAGCAGAAAGAACAGACTCTCTCCATTCTGCTGACCTTGTTGCAAGCCCTGGCGACACAAGCACCTGTTTTGTTGATTGTTGAAGATTTACATTGGGCTGACCCTTCCACGCTGGAATTGTTGACATTGTTCGTTCGGCAAAAATCGCCGGTGGCTATTCTTGCCCTGTTTACGGCCCGCCCTGAATTTACTCCACCCTGGATGGGAGAACTTTTCACGTCGCTGCCACTGATGCCCCTTGTTGACGATGATGTGGCGGATATGCTGCTGTCCTTAAACAGCAAGCTGCCCGCCGATGCGATACACCGCATTGTGGAACGCGCCGACGGGGTCCCGTTGTTTATCGAAGAAATGGCGAAAATGGTCGCCATAGACGGCGGTGCAGAGATACCGGCAACCTTGCATGATCTACTCGCGACGCGTATCGATCATATCGGCAATGCCAAAGCCACCGCACAGCTTGCCGCCACCCTGGGGCGTGAGTTTGCCGTAGATTTGCTGGGCAAAATTTCCCCTGACGAACCTGCCGTCCTGACCCATTTCTTAAGCGCGCTGCAGGATGCCGGATTGGTGTTTCAAATGGATGACAATACCTGCCAGTTCAAACATGCCTTGATCCAGGAAGCGGCCTATCAATCCCAAACCAAAGTTGCCAGGCAAGCGGCCCATCAGCATATTGCCCGGATACTGACTCGCGATTTCCCTGATGTCGTAGGCACTCGGCCTGAACTTATCGCTCAACATTTGACTTCGGCAGGAGAAAACCGGCAGGCGATTGTTTATTGGAACAAGGCCGGACAACGGGCCATCATGAATTCCGCCAATCTGGAAGCGATAGGTCATTGTCAGGCCGGATTGCAAGGCTTGACGACATTGCCGCCCGACCCGGAACTGAAAAAACTGGAGATCCTGTTCAATCTTAATTTGGGCACTGCGTTGATCGCCACAACCGGCTATGGTTCCAGTGAGGCCTGCCAGGCTTACCAACAGGCTTTGGAATTGAGCGGAAGCGTGGGCGACAATGCCGGCTTGTACAATGCCTTATGGGGCATGTGGTTGACATCAAGCTCTCGCGTGGGTCATGCGCACTCGCTGGAACTCGCGGAAAAACTGCTGCATCAGGCCGAACAGAACAACGACCTGCTGCAACTCCAGCAAGCCCATTATGCCATGGGTAACAGTTTGTTCTGGACCGGGCAACCTGAGCAAGGCCGACTCCATCTCGAAAAGTCTATGTCGCTTTATCAGCCGGCACACCACGAACTGATGGTGAGTCAATTCGGTGAAAATATTTGTGTTTCGAGCGGCGCCCTTTTATTGTTGGTACTGTGGCTTCTGGGCCGCCCCAAACAGGCGGATGAGGTCAGTCAACGAACAGTGGCTTTGGCCCGGCAAATCGACCATCCCTTTAGCCTGGGATTTGCGCTCAGCAACGCCGCCATGCTGAATCGCTGGATGAAGCAGGTTGAAAAAACCAAGCTGCTGGCACAGGAAGCCATCGCTCTGTCGCATGAATACGGCTTATCGTTCTGGCTGGGCATGGCGAACTGTTCTTATGGCTGGGCGCTGGCGATGCAGGGCCGGAATGAAGGGATTGCCCTGATACGGCAAAGTCTGGATGCCATTGACGCCATCATGAGCGGCGCCAAGATTTTGTTCCTTGCACCCTTGTTGGAAGCACAGATCCAATTGGGACAGTTTAACGCAGCACTGGCTCTAATAAACGAAGCCCTTGACGTGGTATGGGCAAAGGATGACCGGTTTTTTGAAAGTGAGTTTCATCGACTCAAAGGCTTGTGCCTGGAGGCGCTATCTCCACCAGTCCCGGAGGCTGCGGAAGATTGTTTCATACAGGCGCTTGTCATCAGTCGCCGTCAGGGGGCGAAAGCCCTGGAACTGCGCGCGGCCACCAGTCTGGCGGGCTTATGCTTGCAACAACGCAGGCAAGAGCAAGCCTGGCATGTGTTGGAGGAAGCCTATAGCGGCTTCGGCGAAGGATTGGAAGGCGCCGACCGGCAAGTAGCGGCTCAGTTGCTTAATGGCTGGTAATTACCATAATGTATTTCGCTGGTTTAGTACTCGTTCCCAAGCTCCGGCTTGGGAATGCGGCCCTGGAAGCTCCAGCTTCCAGAATTCTTGAAGCTGGAGCTTCTCGAATTTGGGTCCCCAAGCTGGAGTGGCTGTGAAAGTATTATCGATAATCAGGCTAAAAGCATTTGTCACCACGAAGACACGAAGAACACGAAGAAAAATAACTATCTAATTCAATAGATTGAAAACTTCGCGCTCTTCGTGTCTTCGTGGTTATTCTTTAATTCTGGTCTAAACCTGAATATTTTCACAGTCTCCGGAACCTGGGAACAATCGGGTGGCGGCTGTTTATTGCGAGTTACCTTCTTACCTTAATGAATTTCGCAGCTTCCCCAAGCTTCGGAGACTGTTTGTTATCCAATTCCAAAACTTTTACGGCACATAATAAGAAATAATCAGCTGCGGCCTGTTACCAACCTTAACGGCATTGCCGCTGAAGAAACTTAAAATATCCGGAGTCAAGTTGTTATTGTCGTCAACTTCAAATCGTAAACGAAGTTGGGTAGGGCCTGTCAGGTTGACAAAGGGCAATGCGCTGCCCTTTAAACCGGCGGAGTAGTCGGTTTCAGGCGTGTTTATGATGATGGTGCCGGCATTATAAACATTGGCCGCGGCCTGAAAATCCCGGTTCTGCAAAGCCCCATTGTTGGCAAAGCCTCCGTTACGGATGTCTATACTAATATTTTGCAGATTGTTGGGGACGCTACCGGTTATTCCCTGTTTCCTGATTTTCAGAATGGCTTTGGTTACTACGGCGTTATCCGGTAGTTCGGACGTATCGAAGTGCAAAATCGCCCGATATTGCCGATTCAAGGCGTCATCACCAACATTCAATACAGTAGCCGCAGCATCCAGCGAACCGCCCTGGTTACTGTTTTCGGAAGATTCGAGGACCCAGCCGTCATTGGCGCCGACTGATCGCTTTATCAAGGTTCCCGTCTTGGCAACCTGGAATTTTCCAATGCGGGTCTGCCATTGATCCAATGAGTTTGCCGAATAATATTCGTTGGTGTACCAGAACGACAAATCGTCAGCCGGATCGACAGTCATCGCGCTGTAATCACCCCAGCGGTTCGATCCGGTTTGTGAACCGCCGCCTGCCGTCATAATGGCTTCCGGGTGCATGGTTCCCGGCGCATCGCTTACCCGACGTACACTATAGGCGATAGTCGGACGCATCGTACTGCTGGAAACCGTATACCCCAGCGCGATATTACCCAAGCCGTCCATAGCGATGCTCGACATCACCCTGTCATTGCCGTCACCCGGATCAACCGTACCTTGTTGATACAGCGTCCAATCACCGTCGGTTTTGCGTAATTCAAACCAGCGCGACGCAGCGCCCGCTTCACCCAGGCCGCCGCCTATGGTAAAGGTTCCCGCCAAGGCTTGATAAGCGCCGAAATTACGGTAGGGGAAACGGAACATTGGCCATTCGGCGACAGCATCAAAGCGCTGCGATGTGCCTAACTGAGCGATGCAATCGAGATTGAAAAAACCGCAGGGCGTATAGGTAAAGGGGGCGATGTTAATACTCTTTTGTAAAGCAAACGTGGAATTGGCAGGGGTCGCCCAATCAACATGAAAGGCATAAACTTCAATGCGGTCTGAGCCGCCGTGAAAACTGTTATCTTTGAAGGTATAGAAATAATTCGGCGACCCGGCCGGAGGTTGCCGAGCACCGTCAAGATCGCTGGGAAGATATAGATTGGTACCACCGGTAAATTTCTGGAAAGTAGCCGTTTGCCCATTCAGCATTTTTTGGCGGTCGAAGGCATAAGCGGTATAAGTCGTCTCATTAGCGGACATGTAGTAAGCATCCGGCCAAACCCCAAACTTGAAATAATCCGGGAAACTGCCGACATCAAATTCATACAACCAATACGCGCCGGTCGGGTCCGGTGTCTTGGAAATGGCGATGCACATGTGATTTTTATCGGCGAATTGACTGAGCAGCCAGCGTTTGGCCATCGGGTCATAGAGCGCGATAGGATCGCCGAAATCAGGGTTATCGCATGTCGATGCGGCACTTGTGGGCCATAAGGTACTCAAGTCGAAAGGGCCGGAGAGCAGAATTCCGGATTTATTGTAAACGGCAACCTTGGTCGAATTCACCATTTGCACATAATGGCTTGGGCCCACATCGCCAACGGGATCGGGAGGTGTACACCCGCCGCAAGCGACCGGGTTGCCGGTACCGTCAAAGCTTAACAGCGGCGGCGGTGAAGGTTCACGCGATAGAATCCTCTGAATCAACGGATCAATCGAATTATCGGAAGAATTCCAGGTCTTGCGCCAGTGCTGATCGGCTTGGTTTAACAAGGGATTTTGCCGGGGGCGGCTGTTTTTCTGTGTGCCGGTATTGCCATCTCTCGATAACGGCAACTTTTTGAGTTCCACACTGGAAACAGGCGCTACTGCCTTGCTGACGAAAGGACCGCTGACCGTGTCCTGCTGCAACGATGCAGCCTGTGCCCAGGAACCGTGAATGAGTAACGGGATTAATGTAAATACGGAACAAGCGATGGGATGCCGGGTTTTCATGATTCCTCCTAAAATAGAATGAAGGTTCATGCTATAGAATTCATCAGCGATATTCAATTTAATTGATGCTAACGCCGATTAATGCTGGCCGGCTCTCATCGTTATACACACGTCTGTTCAAGACTTGACTGTAGGCCGGAATAAGTACGCACGGCGGTAGCAAGGGCGTGTGTTTCCGGCATCACGGTGCTTCGAAGTGCCGGAAACGCCTGTCCTGCGCTAATGCGCGGACAGCCTTATTCCGGCCTACGTCGAGTCGTGTATAACGATGAGAGCTAGAGCTTGGGAGCCGGCAGGTGGAGTGTTATTTTTTAGGCGTTACCTTACATCCATGTAGGCATCCTGCAGGAGAAGGGGATTTCTTTCTAAATAACAGTGTTGCTTTACCTGGGTAACTGAGCGCGATATTAAAACCTACAAACCTGAATTAACAAATTGCACTGCCAGCTCATCAAAATCAGCACTATCCTGATAAGGCAGCAGACCGAGCAAAGGGGATTCCAAAAGCGTTTTCAATGTAGCAATGTTTTCATCGCGGTTTAAAAGCTCTGGATCGACGCAGACGCCAATCCAGCCGGCACACGCCAGTCCCGCATGTTGAATGGCGAGTTGGCTCAGTCGGGCATGGTTGATACAACCCAGCCTGATCGCCACGACTAAAATGACCGGCAACCCCAGCGCTGCTGCCAAATCGCTGATCGCTTCCCGGTCATTTAACGGTGCATACCAACCACCTGCGCCTTCTACCAGGACGATTTCTGCACTTTCTTTCAGCTCATCGAACCTGTCCAGAATAGTCGCCAGCTTGGCCGGATTGGTTGCACCGGCAATATGTGGCGAGACCGGACGTTCGTAGGCGTAAGGATTAATCAAGTCATAATCCAGCCGCACCGAAGCATTGTCCTGTATCAGCAAGGCGTCTTCGTTTTTCAGTTGCCCGTCCTGAATGACGCAACCGGAAGCGACCGGTTTCATACCGACCACCGATTTGCCCTGTTTTTTAAAGTAGCGCATCAGCGCAATAGTCGCCCAGGTTTTACCGACATTGGTGTCGGTGCCGGTGATAAAGTAACCTTGTTTCATTTACTTGCCGATACCAGAATGACGTCGAAGGTCGCGGGAATTTGTCCATCGACCCTATGTTTTTCGTAGGCAGCAATCATCTGCTGCAGCCGGGTTTTGGTGGTGAAGTTTTTATTGCGCCCCGCCGTCACATTATGAGCGCCGATGTTTTTTAACTCGACCATCAGCGCCATAACCGAATCGTAGCGCGACAGATACGTTATGCGTTGCATCCTGATGTCGCTAAACCCCGCTTGCAACAGGAAGGTCCTGATCTGCTCCTCGCCGTAAAACTCATTCACATGATGGTAATCATCAACGCCGGACCAGGCGGCTTTTAACTCCTTGAGCGTTTCCGGGCCGAAGGTCGAAAAAAACAGCCGGCCATCCGCTTTCAGCACCCGCTTAATATCGGCAAAAACGGCGGTCAGATTAACGCACCATTGCAAGGCCAGATTGGACATCACGCTATCGACTGATTGATCCGCGAGCGGCAGGTACTCGGCGTCGGCACATAGATACACGACGCCTTCGTGATCTGAGAGCTTGCGGCGGGTGGTTTGCAACATCGACCAGGCAATATCCAGTGCGATAATATAGACCTCGGAATTAATAAAGCGACATTCTGCTCCCTCTCCAGCGGGATGCCTACAAGGATGTAGGTAATTAGAGCAACGCAGGAGCGGTTGCCGAGAGGGTTGGGGTGAGGGGGAAACAAATGAAACTCTATGTTCTGCTGTTCCTATGCATACCGAATCGGCGTGATTAGGTTTTAATCTCAACATTTCGCTAGTCAGGAAACCGGTCCCGCAGCCCAAATCCAGCAATGTCCCCGTCAAGCTTTCCACACCGACCAACCGCAACAGTTCTTTGCCGACATTACGCTGCAATTGCGCAACACTGTCATAAGTGCCTGAAGCGGCAGCAAACGAGCGCCTGATACGGGTTTTATCCAACTTTAAAACGGCATTCATGAGTGAAACATAAATCGGGAAATAATCGCCAGCAGCTCTTGCCGGTGTGATAAAAACGGCACATGCCCTGCCCTGTCGATAATATTCAATTCCAGGTTCGGACACAGCGCCTGCATTTGACCGGCAACTGCAACAGGGATCAATGTATCCCTGTTGCCCAAGATCAGTGACACCGGCTTGTTTGTTTGGGCTAATTCCGGTCTTAAGTCGGATTGTTTCAGAATATTCAAGCCGCTTTGCAAAGTATCGCTGTCCGGCGGCGGGCATTCAAACACGGCGACCTTCAGCTCTTTCAACAGCACCTTGGCATCGGCCAAGCCGTTCACCTGCAAGGCTAAAAAACGCAAAAGCGTCGCCTGGCAATCTTTATTCAAATTGTCGGCAAAAGCATTCAGTAATTGCACATCCACGCCATGCCAATCCATCGTTTCGGTAAAATGAGGATTGCCTGCCAGCAAAATCAACGCGTTGACCCGCTCGGGAAAGCGCCGAGCCAAATCGAGCACGACGCTCGCACCTAAGGACCAACCCAGCCAGCAAGCGCTTTGTTCCTGCACGGCATTAACCAATGCCGCGCTGATATGCTCCAGGGTAAAGGGATCGAGTTTTTCGCTACGCCCATGTCCGGGCAAATCAATACAAGTCACTTGATACTGTTGCGCCAGATTTTCGGCGAAGCGTCGCCAGATACCGCTGTGCATAGCCCAGCCGTGGACCAAGATGATGGGTTTGCCGGAGCCTAGGATTTGATAGTGAAGGTTTTGCAAAGTAAAGGGCTCTATTAAGAACTTTCTTTTGTAGAATGTTTGCCTTTACGTCCGGTGATGAAAATATACGCTAATGTGGTTAGTGTCGCTCCGGCTAGTACCGAGCCACCCAATTCTTTACCATCATAAATAAGAAATCCGCTAATAGACAGAATGAGTAAGGAAAGTAGTAAGGCAAAAATCTGTCCGCGCTTTTGAATTGAAATCGAAGATGTTAAAGCCTGTATTTCCAAGCCATGCCGATGCGCTTGTTCTTTTTCCGCCATCGCCACAATCCGTTCGGCAAATCCGGCTTGTACCTGATCGTAACCGCTTAAAATTTGCGGAGGAGGTATCGGCCCGGAAAATTGCCGATAGATAGCCTGAATTCCTTGTTCTTCCTGAACTTTTTCTGCAACAATCTCCGCTATCATTTCTTCTATAGCTTGCTCTGGAAGTTGTTCAAAAATTTCCTTTAATCGGATTTCTGCCTGCGGGTTTTCAGGATGTTCACTCATGTTCATCTTTGATTGCCGCCCAACTTTTCCATAAATCATTGCCTACGTTTTGCCAGTCTTTATTCAGCGCGTCTGCACCGGAAGCAGTATAGTCGATATTTTCTAATAACGTTGTCAACGACATTTCAGGATTTAGGTTCAAACTGGTAAAACCTGATGCTAATACTGTTGTTATATCCGCTATTCGACCTGATACCGCCGCCAAGCTTTTTTTATCAGCTTGTTGCGTGGCGCTCATCTCTCTAATGCGATCCGCTATTCGCCCTGATGCAGTCATCTTCAGACTATCTTTGCCAGCTTGTTGGGCTGCGCTAATCTCCTTAATTCGCTCCACTATCCGGCCTGATGCAGTCATCTTCATACTATCTTTGCCAGCTTGGTACCCTGCTCTAAAATCTCTGGTATGATTCGATACATAAGAAGGACTAAAGAGGTCTTCTTTCGTATAACGCCTAAACATTTTTTGTAAGTACGCCAATTCTTCAGCGGAAATGTTGCCGTCGTTTTCCCTATCACTGTTTTGTTTTGTAGATTTCATAAGTCAACCTCTTTACATTGGGTTTCCATTATTTACATTGTATCAGCGAACTGCGATTTCTGTTCTTTAAGAGCGGCTAACAGCCGATCAATTTGTTCTTCATCATGAGCGACCGATAAAGTGACCCGTAACCGCGCCGTACCCCGCGCTACGGTAGGTGGACGTATCGCACTGACTAAAAATCCTGACGCCAGTAAAGCATTGCTGATAGCCACCGTGCGTTGGCTATCGCCGATTAGTATCGGTTGAATGGGCGAAGACGAAGACATCAGATGCAAACCTAGTTGTTCCGCGCCGGTCCGAAAATGTGCCACCAAGCTGTTGAGTTTATCCCGGCGCCAGCTTTCGGCAATGACGATTTTCAAACTCGCCCGCGTGGCTTCGGCAACGGCGGCGGGTAAGGCCGTCGTGTAAACATAGGTGCGGGCTTTTTGTATCAAGGTTTCAATCAACACCTCGGAACCGGCGACAAATGCGCCAAAAGTGCCGAAGCCCTTACCCAGTGTGCCCATCAAGACCGGCACATCATCCGCGTTAAGGCCGTAATATTCGACCATGCCACCGCCCTTTTCGCCGATCACACCCAGACCGTGCGCATCGTCAATCATTAACCAAGCGTCATGCCGTTTGGCGGCGAGTGACAAATCTTTTAACGGCGCGAAATCGCCATCCATGCTGAAAACGCCATCGGTCACGATCAGCTTGTTACCCGTTGCCTCCGTCAGCAAGCTATCAAGATGCGAGACATCGGAATGAGCATAGCGTTTAAATACCGCCCCCGATGACAAACCGCCATCCAGTAATGACGCATGATTGAGCCTGTCTTCAAACACCGTATCGCCACGCCCGATCAGGGCATTAATGACGCCGATATTCGCCATATAGCCGGTAGAAAACAACAACGCCCGCTCGCGCCCGGTAAATGCCGCCAGTTCTTCTTCCAAGGCATGATGCGCCGTACTATGCCCGCAAATCAAATGCGCCGAACCGCTGCCGACACCGTAATGATCGGCAGCATTTTTAAACGCCTGCACAACCGCCGGATGATTCGCCAACCCCAGATAATCATTGCTGCAAAAATTGGTGACCGTCTTACCGTCCAGTTGCAGATGGATGCCCTGCGGGGAATTGATGATGCGACGGGAGCGGTATAAGCCTTGGTTTTTCAGGGTATCGAGATGATTGGTTAAATGTGCAAATGGCATAATTGAATGGGGTTTATTTTCATCGTTCCCACGCTCCGGCGTGGGAATGCAGTAGCAGACGCTCCAGCGTCGCGAAACATAAAATGGGCTAAGAGTACTTGTTATTCTATGTTACACGACGCTGGAGCGTTGACAACCGCGTTCCCACGCCGGAGCGTGGGAACGATAAAAATCCTAGAGTGTGTTCTATAAATCGTCTAACGTATAGACCGCAAAAATACGATAAGGCCCATGCTCAGAATTTTTAAAAAGCCCTTGTTCAATAGCATCTTTTGCCTCTTCAAAGGCGTTAAACAAACAATGCTGATTGACAGAAATTTCTGTAGCCAATGAATTACAGGAAAGTGGAGAATGCTCAGGGCTAGTGTTCGCATAAAAAGTAACGACATCAAAACCTTGCAGATATTTTTTTATCGGGACTTGAACATCAGTTTCAAACGACTCGAACTTGTCAGGTGTAAAACCAAGCCATTCGATTGTCCTATCATCGAATTCATATTCATAAACTTCGTAATAGAACAAGGTTGTTCCCGATAAATCAATTCCCTCTTTTTCGGCAAGACTTGTCATAATTTTTGGCGAGTCGAATAGCCAATACCCGTTGTGTTCCCAATATCTTATGTAATCCGCAAAATCACCTGACACGCAATTGCTCAACGAATACACATCAACAACTGCATCACTTTCAAGCCATGCGGGTTTTACTGCGACTTTTTTGAGCATGTAGCCAACAGGAATCATTACTTAATTTCTAAGCCTGCGCATAACTCGACCCACCCGAATACACCCCCAACCTCTCAAACAATTCCAGATCATGATTAGTCATCGGGTTATCGGTCGTCAGCAGCTTGTCGCCATAAAAAATCGAATTGGCTCCGGCCAGGAAACACAAGGCCTGCATTTCGTCGCTCATGTCCTTGCGGCCTGCCGACAAGCGTACGCGTGATTTGGGCATCATGATTCGGGCGACGGCGATGGTTCTGATGAAAATAATCGGGTCCAGCGGTTCGGTGCCCATTAACGGTGTGCCTTCGACCTGCACCAGCATGTTGACCGGCACGCTTTCCGGGTGTTTGGGCATATTGGCCAGTTCCATTAACAGCTTGGCGCGATCGGCGGCGCTTTCGCCCATGCCGACAATACCGCCGCAGCAGACATTAATCCCGGCATCCCTGACCCGTGCCAGGGTATCCAGGCGATCCTGGTAAGTGCGCGTGGTGATGACTTCGGAATAATAATCTTCCGAGGTATCCAGGTTGTGATTGTAGTAATCCAGGCCGCCTTCTTTTAAGCGGGCGGTTTGTTCATCGGTCAGCATGCCAAGCGTGACACAGGTTTCCAGCCCTAGCGCCTTCACGCCCTGCACCATTTCAATGACCCGTTCCACATCCTTGTCTTTGGGTTTGCGCCAGGCCGCGCCCATGCAAAACCGTGATGCGCCCTGATCCTTGGCCTGTTGCGCCGCCTGTAATACCTTGTCGACCGGCATCAATGCTTCAGGCGTCAGGCCCGAATCATAACGCGCGCTTTGCGGGCAATAACCGCAATCTTCGGAACAGGAACCGGTTTTAATGCTCAACAAGCTGCTAATCTGGATCTCGTTGGGATCAAAATGCTCGCGATGCACCGATTGGGCTTTATAAATCAGGTCGTTAAAAGGCAGGGCAAAAAGCGCCTGCACTTCGTCGAGCTGCCAGTCGTGGCGAATTGACGGTAAAACGCGATGGCCAATTGCCGGGGATATTGCTGAGCTTGCAGACATTCTGTTAATCTCCTTTGTATGAGGGCTTCTGAATAAGCTAATCAATAAATTGGTCAACCTGTTCAAATGAAATTGGTGTACAACTGGCTCAACATTATACAGGATTACCTGCTGCCGCCTACCTGCATATTGTGCGGAAACGCCGGTGTGGATTCGCTGGACATTTGTGCGCCGTGCTACCGGCATTTACCGAGGAACAATCACTGCTGTTATCAATGCGCAGGGCTACTGGAAATGCCGTCAACAATACCGGTGCTTTGCGGCCAATGCCTGAGCCGCCGACCGGCGTTTGACGAAACTTGCGCGCCCTTCATTTACCAAGGCGCCATGCAGTATTTGCTGACCGGCTTAAAATTCAGGGCCGATTACAAAAACGCCCGCTTACTCGGCCTGCTTCTGGCCGAACATCTGCAACAAACGGCAGAGAAACCGGACTGCATTCTACCAGTGCCCTTGCATAAAGCCCGCTATCGGCAGCGCGGCTTCAACCAGGCAATTGAAATCGCCCGAACTGTTTCTAAAGAATTGCATATTCCGTTAGACCTGAATACCTGTCTTCGCCATCGCAACACGCCGCATCAAACCGAATTGACCGCCAAACAACGCCGCAAGAACCTGAAAAACGCCTTCTCAATCATCAAACCGATTCAGGCCCGGCATGTCGCTATTCTTGACGATGTCATGACGACCGGCACAACGGTGCATGAACTGGCTGCGGTGTTGAAAAAAGCCGGGGTCAGCCGGGTTGATGTTTGGGTGTGTGCGAGGGCTTGATGCAAAGATTCCGTATCGTTCCCACGCTCCGGCGTGGGAATGCAGTAACTGACGCTCCAGCGTCGCGAAACATAAAACGGGCTAAGTTACTGTTATCTTATGCTACACAACGCTGGAGCGTTGACGCCTGCGTTCCCACGCCGGAGCGTGGGAACGATATGTGGGTGGTTATTTTTCACTGGTTCCAAAACTCCGCTTGGGAACGAGCTGAGCAGTTACCAGGTATTTGAGACCGCCATTACCTACCTTACAAAATCATGGGCAGGGGATAAAAAACCTGTTATAGTCCAACCCGCTGTATTGGCGATAATTAATCTGAATGGCCTAGCGCATGGGTTACAACGCACATCACATTACATTATCCGGCGTTGGCATTGTTTTCAATACATCGAATTGTAAAGTAAACGGGGAAAGCTTTCTTTGCATCGTGCCGCTGCGCACGGTCTCTATAAAGCACGGTCATTCGTCAACAGTCAAAATAGTCCGGTGCGCGACCAGCCCTATCATAAAACAATAAACGGGGTTTCAATGGAGGCTTCCATGGCAATTCATTCCGATGCGCGCGTACCGCGCCGCTTCATATCCAATCCGGCCAGCATGATCATGAGCGCTACAGTGGCGGTGCTGATGCTGCACACATCACCGTCACTGGCGTTCAAACGAACCGAGGTGCGTGAACCATGCAGGAACTATAATCCTTTACGGCAACCGTTTTTCGGCGAAACGCACTTGCACACCGGTCTGTCTTTCGACGCCGGCATCCGCTTTGTTCAGCCCAGTCCGCGCGATGCTTATAACTTCGCCAAAGGCGGATCGGTGGTCGGCGTAGGCCCGAACGGTTTCCCTACCCGCACCTATACGCAAGATCGCCCCCTGGACTTTGCAGCGGTTACCGACCATTCCGAACACTTCGGCGAAATGGGCGTTTGTAAAAGCGCGCATTTGCCGGGCCGCTTTTCATTCGAGTGTCAATTGCTCAATGGTTTCTGGTGGCAGCCCGGCTTGTTCCCCGGTTCGGGGCAACGTAACCTTGCCACCAGCGCATTCAATTTGCTGGCTTTACCTAATGATGGCCCCAGTACGCTTAATACCCGTTTGCCGATGTGCGTCAACGGCGAATCCGATTGTATCGCGAGCGAGCAACGCGTCTGGGACGAAATGCAGGCCGCTGCCGAAGAAGCCTATGACCGTAGCGCGGAATGCTCGTTTACCAGTTTTGTCGCTTATGAAATGACCTCGACGCCATTGGGGGAAAATTGGCATCGCAACGTCATCTTCCGTAATGATCGCGTGGTGCCGCGTCCCATCACCGCCATTGATCTTGCCCAAAAACCGAACCTGAATCCCAACACCAAACCGCCAAGACAAATCGTCGCCGGCGGACCGGACATCAAGAAACTGTGGCAGGGCCTGCGCGAGCAATGCCTTGATGCAGGCAACGGCTGCGATGTGCTAACCATTCCGCATAACTCGAATCTGGCCGGGGGCACAGGCCCGATTCCGCCGATGTTCTATGATCCACCCGATAGAGCGTTTGCACAACAACGGCAATTTTTCGAACCGCTGGTGGAAATCTACCAGGACAAGGGCAGCAGCGAATGTCGTTGGGACCCGCGCTATCAGGAAGGTGTAGAAACAACGGATGAAAACTGTAACTTCGAACTGCTCGATTCACCCAGTATCCTTGCCGCTTCCGGTGTCACGTCCAGCGGTGGCGGCGCGGGTTCGCCGCCGCCGTCTTCATTTAACGAACGCATGTATATTCGTAATGTGCTCAAGGACGGTCTGCTACTGGAAAAATCGCTCGGCGTTAATCCCTTCAAATTGGGCGTGATCGCAGCAACCGATTCGCACAACGGCAATCCCTCCTATAATGTCGAAGATACGCGCTTCGGCGGGCACTTGGGGATCGAGGATGCTATTCCGGTACGTTCCGCATCAACCATTCAAAACGGCTCCGGCGGCGTAGCGGTCGCATGGGCGGAAGAAAATTCACGCGATGCTATCTTTGAGGCATTCAAGCGCAAGGAAACCTACGGCACCAGCGGCACCCGACCGGTCGTGCGTTTCTTCGGCGGCTGGAATTTCAAGCAAAGCGACTGCCAAACTCAATTCGCCACCAAAGGCTACAAGCAAGGCGTACCGATGGGCGGCGATTTACCGGCCCCGCCAACACCGTTGCCGGTAAACGGCCCGAGCTTCATAGCGGCGGCCTGGATGGACGACTATATCGGAACACCGTTGCAACAAATCCAGATCATCAAAGGCTGGGTCGAAAGAGGCGTGACCAAGGAAGAGGTATATACGATTTCCGGCGATCCGAACAATAACGCCGGTGTCGATAATCAATGCAATCGCATCGGCGACGGTTTCGATTCACTGTGCGCGGTTTGGCATGACAAGAACTTCAATCCCAAACAATCGGCCTTCTACTATGTTCGTGTGCTGGAAAATCCGGTGTGTCGCTATAGTACTTTATGGTGTCAGAAGAATTACAACCTGAATCCGTTGAATGCCAGTTGTTCGGATGATCTGGCCAAACTGCCGGCTCAAAAGCAGGCAGATGCGGCGATGTGTTGCAAGAACGAGACGAGTACACCGATTGTACAGCCGGTCATTCAGGAGCGGGCATGGACTTCCCCCATCTGGTATACGCCATAAGCAGGCGCGTACTGCGTTCCCCGGCACTGCACTATGCAGTGCTCGGGGCAGCGCTGTACATCGGCGTATCGTTATACGGTGCGCCGCCTCCGGTAACACCGCTGGTTATTCCCGCTACGCGCGTCGAGGCGGCGTTGGCGGAATTCGAACGCATGAGCGACCACCCGTTACTGCCTAAAGAAAAGCAGATTGTCATCGAGTCGGTCATCGATCAGGAAGTGCTTTATGCTTACGCACTGCGTTTGGGCCTGGATAAAGAACCGGTGGTGGAGCGGCGGCTGGCGCAAATCGCCACCTTTGTCGCCGAAAATCCGCACGAAGCCAAATCCGTCAAGGAGCGCGCCGACGAGGCGGTGCTGCTCGGTCTAAGCGACGGCGATGTGGTGGTCCGCCGCATCCTGATCGACGGCGCGAAACGCCTGATTCGCGCTGCGGTGTTGCTGCGCGAACCGCCGGATTCGCTGCTTGAGGCTTATCTGCGCGATCATGTCGAAGAGTTTCGCTTACCTGAAGAGATACGCCTAAGCCATGTGCTGGTCGATGCCCATATTCACCACGACAAGATGAAGCAGGACGCAGAAACGCTGTTAACTAACTTACGCAACAATGCCGTGGCGCCGGAAACGGCAGCCAATTATGGCGATCAGGGCTTTATTGACGCGAACCTGCCCAGTCTGTCCAAACGCGAACTGGAACGCCTGTTCGGCCACCGCTTTGTAAGCCGGTTGGCGACGCTTCGTGTCGGCGAATGGGACGGGCCGGTTGTTTCCCGTTACGGCCTGAATCTGGTCTATATTCACGAACGGATACCGGGGCGAATCCCGACCCTAGACCAGGCGCGCAAACACTTAAGCGCCAAGGTGCGCAAGAAACTGGCCGATCAATGGCTGGCAATGCGCATGGCGCAACTACGCACGGAATTCTCCATTACTGTCGGCGAATCCGGCAAGGAACAGTCCAGCTTATGATGCGATGGCATTACCGCCCTGTGGCGCAGAAATTAGTTATCTTGCTATGCTTGGCCTATTGCGGGCTGATGGTATCACAACGGGTTAATGCGCATGCTTTCGCGCCGTCATTGCTGGAAGTGCGCGAAACCGAGCCCGGTCATGTGCAGGTACGCTGGAAACAACCGGCGATCAAGGTATTCGGCAGCAGCCTGTTTCCGTTGTTGCCGGAAAATTGCCATGAACGCGGTGAACGCGTCACCGGTAACGAAGGCACAGGCGTGGTTGAGACATGGGGAGTCGATTGCCCGGACGGGATAATCGGCAAAACGATCCGTATGGAAGGTATTGCCGGGAGTCAAACCAATGTGTTGCTGCGGTTGGTATTGGCCGACGGGCGCTCAATCCGTCATGTCCTGAACGGCGAACAGCCGGGTTTCGTGATACCGGCACAGGAGGGAACACTTGACGTGATGGCTGCTTATGGCCGCATCGGTATTGAACACATTTTAACCGGCTTCGACCATTTGCTGTTTGTGTTGGGACTGGTGCTGCTGGTACAAGGCGGACAACGGCTGCTGTGGACAGTCACCGCGTTTACGGTGGGTCACAGCATCACACTGGCGCTGGCGATTCTCGGCTTTGTTCATGTCCCGCAACAACCGATTGAGGCCGGCATCGCGCTGAGTATCTATGTACTTGCCGTCGAACTGGCCCCGCACAACACCCGTAAACCAACATTGATGGAACGGGCGCCGTGGTTTATCGCAGGCCTCTTCGGCCTGCTGCACGGACTGGGCTTTGCCGGTGCGCTTAGCCAGATCGGCTTGCCGGAAAACGATATTCCGTTGACGCTGTTCGCTTTTAATGTAGGGATAGAGGCCGGACAACTGCTGTTTGTTGCCGTCGTGCTGTTAGTTTTGCTGGCCTTGCGCCACCTGCCGCTACGCTGGCCGCGCCCCGCCGCATATCTCCCGGCATACGCAATGGGCACTTTTGCGGCGTTCTGGTTCTTTCAGCGGGTTGCGGCGACCTTTACCGGTATCGGCTAGATTCGGAACTAAGCCTGCCTGCTCAAATAATCCTCATAATTGCCGTTGAAATCGACAATTCCGTGCGGCGTCAATTCAATGATGCGGGTCGCCAGCGAAGAGACAAACTCGCGGTCATGACTGACGAAAATCAGCGTGCCGGGATAGTTTTCCAGCGCGTTATTCAGCGACTCAATCGATTCCATATCCAAATGGTTGGTCTGTTCATCCAGCACCATGATATTGTTTTTCTGCAAAATCAGCTTGCCGAACAGCATGCTGCCATGTTCACCACCCGAAATCACTTTAACGGATTTATTGATTTCATCGTTCGAAAACAATAAGCGTCCCAGCGTGCCGCGTATGGTTTGATCATCGTCGGTTTCCTTGCGCCATTGCCCCATCCATTCGATGAGGGTCATATCTTCGGCAAAGTCTTCGGCATGGTCCTGCGCGAAATAACCCACGTCGGCATTTTCCGACCATTTGACGATGCCGGTATCGGGCGTTAAATCGCCGACCAGTGTACGCAGCAAGGTCGATTTACCGATTCCGTTCGGACCGATCACCGCGACGCGTTCACCAACGGCAATCATCAGGTTCAGATTTTCGAATAATGGTTTTTCGCCATAGCCTTTGCTCAAACCTTCAAGTTCCAGCGCCAGGCGGTGCAGTTTTTTCGCTTGGTCGAAGCGGATAAACGGATTGACCCGGCTCGACGGTTTCACTTCATCCAGTTTTATTTTTTCTAGCTGTCGTGCGCGCGAAGTCGCCTGTTTGGCTTTCGATGCGTTGGCCGAGAAGCGGCTGACGAAGGTTTGCAGTTCGGCTATCTGGACTTTCTTCTTGGCGTTGCTGGCGAGCAGTTGCGCGCGCACTTCGCTGACCGCGGTCATGTAGTCGTCGTAATTACCCGGATAAACGCGCAATTCGCCGTAATCCATATCGGCCAGGTGCGTGCAGACACTGTTCAAAAAGTGGCGGTCATGCGAGATGATAATCATCGTGCAGTTACGCTCGTTGAGGATGTCTTCCAGCCAGCGGATGGTGTTGATGTCGAGGTT
>SXGU01449319.1_pt1 | contig 50822 bp, 50 predicted proteins | sample 3174531 | NCBI WGS metagenome assembly SXGU01 (sample SAMN11356863, study PRJNA531348) | freshwater metagenome | isolation source: freshwater sample F1-140 | place: China: Fuxian Lake, Yuxi | collected 2017-12-25 | reverse complement strand
GTCACACGACACCGCCGTATCGATACTCAATGTGGCGCAAGGCACACTGTTTTGTGAGCCAGCCACTGAGGGCTGCAGCACTGTCGCACCCGTCAACAAGCGCCAGCCTTCATTGATGTCAGCACCATCAACTCCCATCATCTGTACGGCCACAATGGTTCCTTGGAGACCCTGTTCAATTGACCTCACCGACACCGTCATGTCCCCTAGCACTGCCTCTTGACCAATGGCCAAAATCTCTATCTCTTTGTCATTATTTGCCGTCTGGAACAATTTAATGCCTCCCGCCAACATGATGGCTAGGCCGCATATAAGAGCAGTCAAAATAAGCTTGCGGGTGCTCATGCATTGATAACTCTAGAGCCTAAGGTTCGGCCTCGTCTTGCTACGGTAGAGGAAATGAACGAACGCGCTACTCAAAAGCCGGACCGCAACCTGGCCATGGAACTTGTGCGCGTCACCGAATCTGCCGCACTTGCAGGATCTCGTTGGGTTGGGCGTGGCGACAAAAATGGTGCCGACCAAGCAGCGGTCGAGGCAATGCGTACGGTTCTTTCTACTGTGTGCATGGACGGCATCGTAGTTATTGGTGAAGGCGAAAAAGACAATGCACCAATGCTCTTCAACGGCGAAAATGTTGGTGACGGATCCCAGCCACGCACAGATGTTGCAGTGGATCCAATAGATGGAACAACGCTTACTTCTCTTGGTCTAGGTAACGCTATTTCGGTTATTGCGGTGTCTGAGCGTGACACCATGTTCGATCCTGGTCCATGTATGTACATGGAAAAAATTGTCGTCGGCCCACAGGCCGTTGGGCACATCGACATCACCGCGAGTACCGAGCAGAATTTACGTTGGGTCGCAAAAGCCAAAGGAGAATCAGTGCGTGACCTAACGGTCATGATTCTGGATCGACCTCGCCATTTTGAGTTGATTGAAGAAGTCCGCAAGACAGGAGCTCGAATAAAACTAATTACGGACGGAGATATTTTTGGCTCAGTTGCCACGGCGTGGCCAGATGCCGGTGTTGATATTTTGATCGGCATCGGTGGCACGCCTGAAGGCGTCATTTCCGCAGCAGCACTAAAGTGCATGGGTGGTGAAATACAGGGCCGCCTTTGGCCACGAGACGAACGTGAGCGTAGTTCTGCTATCGCTGCTGGGTACGACCTAAGCAAGGTGCTCACCTCTAATGACCTAGTCAAAGGTGACAATTGTTTTTTTGCAGCCACTGGAGTCACAGACGGTGAACTTTTGCGAGGTGTTCGCTTTGACTCAAAGGGTGCCAGCACCCAGAGCCTCGTAATGCGTTCTTTGTCAGGAACTGTGAGACTTATTGATGCCCAACATCGCCTCGACAAACTTTCCAGATATGCCGCAGTCACTTACACCTAGAAAAACCATTGTGTCTACATTTTATTCATCGCAAATTTCTTGCCTGCACGAAAGTAGCAACTCCTAACCGTGGGATCCGACAACACTGCAGGTCCAGAGTCGGTCGACTTTGCCAAGAGAGCGATCGCCGACGCGGAAGCAAAGAAGATTCAATCCGAATCTGACTTGAATGACGGTCAAAATCGCGCCAATCATTCTTCAGCAAAAACTGGTGCTCTCGCACTAGGGGCAATTGGTGTGGTTTTTGGCGATATTGGAACCAGTCCCCTCTATGCGCTCAAGGAGGCATTTACCGAAGAATCCCACATAATGACAGTCGACCGCATCAATGTGTTCGGCGTCTGTTCGCTTGCATTTTGGTCTCTCGTCATTATTATCTCAATCAAATATTTGTTGTTCGTGATGCGCGCAGACAACGATGGCGAGGGCGGAATATTGGCACTTACGTCTCTGGTCATTCCAAAAAATATCTCTGCTGCGAAAAGAGCGGGAATTCTTGTGGCTCTTGGGGTTTTTGGGACTGCCCTTCTCTATGGGGACGGAATAATCACCCCTGCAATTTCAGTTTTAAGCGCTGTTGAGGGACTCGGGGAAGTTTCTTCCTCATTTGATGCCTGGGTTATCCCGATCGCAATTGCAATTTTACTTGGACTTTTCCTGGTGCAAAAGCGGGGCACCGGCGCCGTCGGAAAAGTTTTTGGTCCGGTGATGATGCTGTGGTTTTTCACACTTGCACTACTTGGGCTCTCAAAAATTATCCCAGATCCCGGAATCATCGCATCTGTAAACCCTTTTTACGCCATTCAATATTTCACCCATGAATCTGGCAAGGCGTTTTTATCACTCGGCTCTATCTTTTTAGTTGTCACAGGTGGCGAGGCTCTATACGCAGACATGGGTCACTTTGGTCGACGACCCATCACGGTGGGTTGGTACGCAATTGTGTTGCCTGCCCTTCTTCTAAATTATTGGGGTCAAGGTGCTTTTTTGCTTACCCACCCAGAAGATATTGAAAGTGTCTTTTTCCGCATGGCTCCTGCCCCACTACTTCTACCACTCGTGTTGCTTGCCACATTTGCCACCGTTATTGCGTCACAAGCGCTTATCTCAGGAGTTTTCTCACTAACTGCCCAAGCGGTACAACTGGATTATTTGCCGCGCATTGAGATTCGTCATACATCGCAAGAGCACTTCGGCCAGATCTACGTGCCACTTGTTAACTGGGCTTTGATGATTGCGTGCATCGGATTAGTGCTTGGGTTTAGATCCTCATCCAACTTGGCTGCTGCCTACGGCATTGCCGTCACCTTGACAATGGCGATAACTACTCTCATCTTTTTCCGCGTCCTCAGAGATCGCTGGGGATGGTCCAAAGGAAAGTCGGTTTTGCTGTGCTTTCCATTGCTGATTATCGAAATGGGGTTCTTAGGGGCCAACATCATCAAGATTCCACACGGAGGATGGTTTGCACTTGCAATCGGTGCGCTGTTGACGATTCAAATGCAAACATGGCGTCGCGGTCGCGCTCTTGTCGCGGAACGAATTCATCGCGGAGAAAGAGAGATCGTAGAAGTACTTGATGAAAAAGACGACATCAAACGCGTCGCCGGTACTGCTGTCTTCTTATTCAAAGATTTGGGCAAGGCACCACCAGCGCTCGTAAACAACTTGCGTCACAATAAAGTTCTGCACAACACGACCCTCATCGTTGCCGTAAAAACCAGCAATGAGCCCCGTGTAAGCGCCCAAAGAAGATTTGAGATCAAAAAAATTGCTCCGGGCGTATTTGAGGTTGGGTTGAATTTTGGGTTCATGGAAGATCCTAATGTCAACAACGCTCTAGGAACCATCAAACACTTTGGGCTTGACTTCACTCCAGAAGATGTCACTTATTTTCTTGGGCACGAGTCGATCATCGCCGGCAAAGTGCCCGGCATGAACCCATTACAAGAACATCTTTTTGTTTGGCTCAATCGTGGTGCGGACAGTGCCAGCAGATTCTTCAGGTTGCCTATTGATCGGGTCATCGAAGTCGGCACACGTGTGGAAATCTAGGCAGTTTCGACATTAAAGCGCCTCAGATTAGCCACTACATCGATACCGCCGTAATCTAAACATATGAAAGTTCTCGTCACCGGCTCTACAGGATTAATCGGCTCTGCACTTTGTGATCAACTCACAAAACAAGGTCACATTGTTGTCAGAGCCGTACGCTCTAAATCAACTGCACCCAACACCGTGTCATGGAATCCGCGGGAAGCAACAATTGACTCGGAAGCGTTGAACGGCATTGACGCCGTAGTTCACCTCGCCGGAGCCGGAATTGGTGACAAGCGCTGGACTGAAGACTATAAAAAAGAGATTCTTCAAAGTCGCACTCTTGGTACTTCACTCTTGGCGACAACTCTCGCTGCCATGGGTGCTCCCCCATCCGTATTTTTATCTTCTTCTGCGATCGGAATCTATGGTCCGCGGGATGACGAAGAACTAACCGAATCGAGCACGACTTCGCGAGGGTTTTTGGCGGATGTCTGCACAGCATGGGAAGACGCAGCGTCACCGGCCCAGCAAGCCGGGATCCGTACCGTCTTTTTGAGAACAGGTATCGTCTTGTCTCCACATGGTGGTGCACTAAAAAAACAACTGCCCCTATTCAGGTTGGGTTTGGGTGGAAAATTCGGTAGCGGTCGTCAATGGCAAAGTTGGATCTCAATCGCTGACGAAGTTGGAGCCATTATTCATCTCTTGAATTCCTCTGTCAGTGGACCAATAAATCTCACTGCGCCAGAACCCGTCACCAACTCAGAATTCACCAGAGTTCTCGGGTCAGTTGTTGGCCGTCCAGCTGTCTTGCCGATTCCACCTTTTGGACCAAGGGCGTTGCTCGGCAGAGAGTTGGCAGATGCATTGTTGTTTACCGGTCAACGCGTCGTTCCCCAAGCTCTGCAAGCCGACGGCTACGAGTTTGTGCACCCCACACTTGAGGTTGCCTTGCGAGCACTACTGAATAAATGAGCACGGGCATCGCACTGCCGGACGCAGTTGATGTTGTCGTCATTGGTGCTGGCCTTGCTGGTTTAGTTGCCGCCAAAGTTCTTGAAGAGCAGAATCTCAACACTGTTGTCCTTGAAGCAAGTGATGGAGTCGGTGGTCGAGTGCGTACCGATCATGTTGATGGCTTCTTACTGGATCGCGGATTCCAAGTGTTGCTTACTGCGTATCCAGAACTACCACGACATCTCGATCTTGCCGCACTTGATCTACAACTCTTTGAGCCAGGGGCAATCGTCTGGAGGGACGGCAAAGGTACCGTCGTTGGTGACCCCGTACGTCGGCCCAAAACTCTTCCTTCAACCGCACTCGCCCCAATCGGGACACTCGGAGACAAAGTTCGCGTGGCTCTGATGCGCAGCAGACTCCTTCGGGCAAATCCACGTGCCTTGTTGCGAGGTGATGATTTGCCTACCGCGTCAGCGCTTTGCGCCCAAGGATTTTCTTCCCAAATTATTGATCGATTTTTTAGACCCCTGGTAGGTGGAATTCAACTTGATCCAACGTTGGGTACGTCAAGGCGCATGTTTGACATCATCTTTCGCACGCTTGCCAAGGGCAATGTTGGCGTTCCATCAGCAGGCATGGGTGCGATCTCAGATCAACTTGCATCACGAATTTCACGCACCCCTATCCACTTGAACACTATGGTCACTTCTGTTCAACCACATCAAGTGACTCTTGCTGGCGGTCACCGCATTGCGTCCCGCGCAATCATTGTGGCAACTGAAGGGCCTGCAGCATCACAATTATTGAATTTGCCACCTGTCATATCGCGAGCGGCTGGCTGTGTGTACTTTGCCGCAGAATCAGCGCCTGTGAACGGTTCCTACATCGTTCTCGATGGTGAAGGTCAAGGCCCCGTACTCAATTTGGCTGTGATGTCTAATACCGCTCGCACGTATGCACCCGTTGGCCAACACTTAATCGCCGCCGCAATGCCGGGAATTTGTGATGGCGATCTAGAACACATCGCGCGGGTGCAGTTGCGCCGTTGGTGGGGATCCCAAGTTGATTCATGGAAACACTTGCGCACCTATCGGATCCCTCACGGTCAACCTGGACAAGAACCGCCCTTTGATCACAAAAAGTCGGTCTCGCTTGGTGACGGGCTATTTGTTTGTGGCGACCATCGTGACACTGGGTCAATCGAGGGGGCGATGTTTTCTGGTCGCAGATGTGCCCAAGCAGTCACCCAATCGGTAAGACTTAGCTAATGAAAAAATCAGATCAAGCAAAAATAGTGTCGTTTAGCCGCCTGGTCTCCTCTGCTCCCGGACCAATTTTTGATCTCTTGGCTGATCCCCGAAGACATGGCGAAATCGACGGCAGCGGCACCATCAAGTCAGCCCAAGTTGGCGGACCTGAACGCCTCAGTCTCAACTCCACGTTTGGAATGAAAATGCACATGGGCGTCTCATACAAAATAACAAACACGGTCGTGGAGTTTGAAGAAGGAAAACAAATCGCATGGCGCCACATTGGCGGACACATTTGGCGCTACATCCTGACCCCCGTGGACGACGCAACAGAAGTCACCGAACAATTTGACTGGAACAATTCTCGCTCGCCATTGATACTGCGCCTGATGAAGTCTCCCCAAAAAAATGGTGTGAGCATCGAAAAGACACTTGAAAAACTTGTGCAAAATTTCAATAGCCTGACTTAGCGCAGCAATGCAGGAACCTGTCGCCGCAGATACTTGCCCCGCCCAGCACGGGCAGTCACAACGCCACGATCAACGATCACATCACCCCGCGACATTACGGTTCGCACTCCCCCCTGCAGCGCAAAACCTTCATAGGCCGAGTAATCAAGATTCATGTGATGCGTCGCTGCACTTATCGTGGTACTTGCTGCTGGGTCGTACACCACAATGTCTGCGTCAAAGCCAACACCGATAACTCCCTTGGTATCGAGACCAAACAATCGTGACGGTGCGGTAGCACACACCTCTACCCAACGCTCAAGACTTATCTCACCACTCACCACACCCTGATAAATCAGATCTAGCCGATGTTCAACCCCTCCAATGCCGTTTGGAACTCGCTCAAAAGTTTGTCCATTCATAAGCTTTTGCTCGCGCAAGCAAAATGGACAATGGTCGGTGCTGACCACTGCTAATTCGTCTTCTCGGAGCCCGTTCCATAAATCGGTGTGATGGGTTTCGTGCTCAGAACGCAGTGGCGTCGAACAAATATAACCTGCACCTTCGGGCCAACCTTTTCCAAGTGTTTTTTCCAGAGACAAATGCAAATATTGCGGACACGTTTCAGCAAAAATGTTTGTTCCATTGCGGCGCGCATTGCGCACTTCCGCCAATGCTTCCGAACTGGATACGTGCACAATATAAAGTGGTGCACCGCCAGCGACTCTTGACAACACGGCGGCTCTGTGCACGGCTTCTGCTTCCAAGGCCGCTGGGCGAGTAAGAGAATGAAAAATGGGGTCCGTATTGCCCGCAGTAATCGCCTGCTCGATCAATACATCGATGGCTAAGCCATTTTCTGCATGCACCATCGCCATCATCCCGGTGTCTGAACACATCTGCAAGGCTCGCAACATTTGTCCGTCATCGCTATAGAGGCGTCCTGGATATGCCATAAAAAGTTTGATGGACGACACCCCTTCGCGCTCAATCAACAATCGAGCATCGATTAGCGACTGGGCATTGACCCCACCAAGTACTTGATGAAGACCCCAGTCCACAACGCATTGTGATTCTGCTTGGGCAAAGCGTTGCCCAAAACTTGCCAGAACACTGCCACCAGCACGCTGTTCCGAAAAATCCAAAATAGTGGTCGTACCACCACACGCCGCCGCGATTGAACCTGTCGCAAAAGTATCCGACGATTCTGTATCCCCAGTGTTGAGTTGCATGTGGACATGGGCATCCACCCCGCCTGGAATTACTAGACAATCCTTGGCGTCAACCACCAAATCAGAACCACCCGTCGAAATACCAGGTCCACCATTGCGCTCAATGACGGCCTCAATTCGACCATCGCTGACGACCACATCTGCTTCGGTGCGCTGCCATGCATTGATCACATGGCCATTCTTTATAACAGTGCGCATCTTTACAGCGTAAACCGTTCAGGGCTGCCCGCGGGTGCTAAACAACAATGCGTGACTACATCACTCCCGGAGGGATTCAGCGCCTACGTGGCAAATGTTGGTATCAAGGACGACACCAACGATTTTACGGTTGTCTTTGCACGCGGCAACCCAACTTCGGCAGGGGTCTTCACGCAAAGTCGCTTTGCTGGACCCAGCGTTGTCGTTTCACGCCCCCGCCGCGACAAAGCCCACGCGATTGTTGTTGTTTCAAAAAATGCCAATGTCGCTACGGGGTCGCAAGGACTCAGCGACTCAAAAGAAATCACACACCTTGTCGCCCAACGATTGGGTATTGCTGACGACAATGTACTGATTGCGACCACTGGCGTAATTGGTCGGGCACTGCCGATGGAACTGATTCGTGCAGGCATTGCCGCCATGGACGGACACAACACCACAGATGCCGACAACGTTGCACACGGGATAATGACAACCGACACTGTGCCAAAAGTTGCCAGCGCATCTATTGCAGATTCTGCAGCCCGCATCGTGGGTGTTGCCAAAGGCGTTGGGATGATTGAACCGAATATGGCAACTTTGATCGCCATGATTTTCACCGATGCCGCAATTGACGGAGCAGATCTAGATGCAATCCTTCGCACCACCGTTGATCAGACGCTTAATTGTTTGTCTATTGACACTGATACTTCAACTAGTGATACAGCCATTATTTTGTCCAGCGGCATCATCGCGGCTGTTGGTCATGCGGCATTTGCATCTGCTCTGCACGAGGTACTCATCTCACTCACACAGCAAATTGCCCGTGACGGTGAGGGTGCGGAAAAACTTATTGAAGTTACTGTTGATGGCGCCAACAACGTCGCTCAGGCCAAGCGGGTAGCCAAATCAATTGTCAACTCGCCACTTGTCAAGACTGCAGTGCATGGTGCAGACCCAAACTGGGGTCGAGTGGCGATGGCCATCGGTAAGTGCAGCGACGACACCGATATTTTGCAAGAAAATGTGGTCATCCGCTTTGGCAGTCAAGAGGTTTACCCCAACACCGTCACTGCGTCAGATCTTGAACAACTTTCCAACTACATGCGTGGAGACACCGTGCGCATACATGTCAGCCTAAATATCTCAGACGCCACATCAACGGTGTGGGGCTGTGATCTCACCGCTGGCTACATACGTATCAATGCTGATTACACCACTTAATGAGTGCCGCACGATACGGAGAAATGCTTTTATACGCCGCCACGTTGTCAGGCAGTTGATCAATCAATTGTGTCAAAACTGATGCCATCCGCGGCACGCGGGTGACGAGATCGCTGAGTTGTTCTTGAAAGGTACGAATAGTAAACATCACCGCACCAGACACGGGTAGTCGACGAAGGGTCTGGTACTCCACGCGCATCAAAAGGTCTCCCGCATTAATGTTTGGCGTCACCGCCGCAATTCTTGGTTGAAAAAACATTGGGTCATTGACAATTCCCCAATTTGTACGCCACATTGGCCGATCAACTGCTAGACGATTCAAAAAAGAATCGACAGGACGAGCCAGATCCGTGTCGTAGCGGGCGACCGGAGCATGAACAACATCCATTGGTTTGCCCAACTTGTCGGCGAGCAGCCATCTATTTGGCGCGCACAAGACGGCCGCTGAAAGCACCAAGGTTGAATCAGAATCAATTGTCAAAATACAAACATCGTCTGCAATCTGGGCCACCACCTGCTCAAGCGCATCAATTCCACGACATTTTTTCTCAGTCACTAATCCAAGCGAGTCTGCAATACCTCTTGCGGCCTCTTCGCAGGCAACATCATTATCTGCGACACAACCCACAACCTCGTCATGCTGATTAGCCAACAACCATTTCTTCAAATCAATATTTTGTTGCCACTGTTCGTCAATTTCTGACACCCACTGGGTTACAACGAGCGGACGAGCACCAACTCTCAAACGTGAATCGTTTTCGTCTGGCAATAAGTGCTCAGGAATAGTCACGGCGCGTCGCAGGAACTATCTAAAAAGCGCTCATTTGGGCGGCATGCGAATACCACCATCTACACGAATTGTCTCTGCATTCATGTAACTGTTGGTGATGCACTCAACCACCATTGACGCCAACTGTGACGGATCACCAAGCCGTTGGGGGAACAAAACACCCTTCTGCAGGTTTGCTTTGAAAGCCTCGCTTCCTTCACCTTCGCCGTAGATTGGCGTATCAATAAGACCGGGTGCAACTGTGTTGACGCGAATTCCGACTGCCGACAGGTCTCGCGCGACTGGCAATGTCATTCCAACGACTCCGCCTTTTGATGCTGAATAAGCACTCTGCCCGATTTGACCATCGAATGCCGCAACCGATGCAATATTTACGATTGCCCCGCGCTCGCCAAATTCAAGTGGCTCGGTTTGACTCATTGCGGTTGCCGCAATGCGAATCGCGTCAAATGTTCCGATCAAGTTGATTTCAATGACTTTGCGAAAGGCATCAATGTTGGCTGCAGACTCGTATTGTCCGTCGCGGCCGACAGTGCGCTGTGCCCAACCAATGCCGGCAGAGTTCACCAACACGCGCAGTGGGCCCATTGATTTGGCCATCTCAACAGCACTGATCAAATCTTGCGTCTTAGTGACATCAACGGCGCAAAAAGCTCCGCCTGTTTCTTTTGCCAGGGCGTTACCCGATTCTGCTTGCCGTTCAAGATCGGCAATAACTACCTTGGCCCCCAAAGCAGCGAGTGCCCTGACCGTTGCCGCCCCAATTCCTGAGGCTCCACCTGTAACAATTGCGCTAACTCCTGAAATGTCCATGTCTCATAGGCTACGCAGTCAGGGCGTTGATTGCCTAAACGGACCCGATTGCACCTACTGCCAAAAGATCTACCAAGTCATTCATCGGGTCTCCGCTGTGTCCTTTGACCCAAACGAACTCAACACGGCCGCGGGTCGTTACAAGTTCAATGAAAGGTTTCCAAATGTCTTGATTGGCCACTGGTTCGCGCTGTGAATTCTTCCAACCGCGCCGAATCCAACCCTCCCACCATTTGTCATTGAAACATTTAACGACATAGGTGCTATCTGAGACGATGCGAATAATGCAGTCATTAGCAGCAAAGTGGCGAACGGCAGAGTACGCGGCCAAAACTTCCATGCGTTGATTGGTGGTATGTGCCTCACCACCCGAGGCGCTCGGTTCGCCTTCTGGCGATACTGCCCACGCCCAACCCCCAGGTCCAGGATTGCCAGAACATGCTCCATCGGTGTACACCACCACCACATCAATATTTTCGTTGGCAATATCTCGTTGAACCACGCCAAAAGTATTCCCCATCAACACACCTCAGTCGTGTCTTTGCCGTCGCGCAGCGGTCGGCTTCACCCCAAATCGTGTAACAATGAAAGTGTGATATTTGACGGTTCAATGCATCAGCTCCCCGATACTGATCCAGGCGAAACACAGGAGTGGCTTGACTCGCTTGATGCCGTGGTAGACGCCAGCGGGAAAAACCGCGCAAGATACTTACTGTCGCGTTTATTGGAGCGTGCCCAACAATCGCAGGTGAGTTTCCCGGCAACGGTGAGTACACCGTATGTCAATACCATTCCTCGTGAGAACGAGCCGTGGTTTCCTGGCGATGAACATATAGAACGACGAATTCGGGCCTACATCCGCTGGAACGCGGCAGCGATGGTGTCAAGGGCCAATCACATTGCCGAAGGGATTGGCGGACACCTTTCGACATTTGCGAGTTCGGCAAGTTTGTATGAAATCGGCTTCAATCACTTTTTTCGGGGCAAAGATGACGGCAATGCCGGCGACCATGTCTATTTTCAGGGGCACGCAGCACCAGGCGTCTATGCCCGTGCATTTCTTGAGGGTCGCTTAACAGAGGACGATCTGGATCATTTTCGTCGGGAGATTGGTCGCGATGGGAAAGGACTGAGCAGTTATCCGCATCCGCGGTTGATGTCTGATTTTTGGGAGTTTCCAACAGTTTCAATGGGCCTCGGTCCGATCACGGCGCTATATCAGGCGCGTTTCAATCGATACCTTCATAACCGAGAAATTGACGACACCTCACAAAGTCGAGTGTGGGCCTTTATTGGTGATGGTGAGACTGACGAACCAGAAACACTCGGGGCCATATCTCTAGCCGCCCGCGAACACCTTGACAACCTGATTTTTGTCGTCAACTGCAATCTGCAACGCCTGGACGGACCTGTGCGCGGCAACGGAAAAATCATTCAAGAACTCGAAGCAGTGTTCAGAGGTGCTGGCTGGAACGTCATCAAAGTTATCTGGGGTTCTAAATGGGATGACCTTTTGGCAAAAGATATGGACGGAGTTTTATTGAATCAGATGAACTCAACAGTGGACGGTGAGTTCCAGAGGTATTCAGTCGAAGGTGGATCTTATATTCGAGAACATTTCTTTGGACCTGATTCGCGCTTGCGACAGATGGTGTCTCACCTCACTGACGACGAACTGGTTTCGTTGCCGCGCGGCGGTCACGACTATCGCAAGTTGTATGCGGCCTACCGCACCGCAACAGAAAATTTGGGTTCTGGAAGACCGACGGTTATTTTGTGCAAAACAATCAAAGGCTGGACCCTTGGACCAGACATTGAGGGGCGAAACGCCACTCACCAAATCAAAAAAATGAACCTCGAGCAGTTGCGCGCGATGCGCACCCGACTACACCTTGAAGAAGAAATTCCTGATGCAGCACTCGAGGCCCAAGATCCTCCGTATTTTCGCCCTGCCACAGATTCGGTTGAATACCAATACATGATGGAGCGCCGCTTGGCACTCGGTGGTTCACTTCCACGACGTGTCGTGCGCACTCGTCGACCGATCTTACTTCCGTTCAACAATGCCTTTGAAGAATTTGATGCCGGCTCTGACGAGCAGGCCGTCAGCACGACCATGGGGTTCACGCGTCTTTTGCGCAATCTAGCGCGTGATGAAAATATTGGTCAACGCGTCGTACCAATCGTTCCAGATGAAGCACGAACATTTGGCATGGACTCGCTCTTCCGCGAACTAAAGATCTACGCATCTCAAGGACAAAAATATGAGCCAGTTGATCATGCCTTGTTGTTGTCTTACGCAGAGTCAACAAAGGGACAAATCCTTGAAGAAGGCATCACCGAAGCTGGTGCGATGTCAAGTTTTATTGCTGCTGGCACTTCCTATGCAACGCGCGGAATGCCGATGGTTCCGTTCTACATCTTTTATTCAATGTTTGGTTTCCAGCGTGTCGGTGACCTTATTTGGCAGGCAGCAGATGCGCGCACGCGTGGCTTTTTACTGGGAGCCACTGCAGGACGAACCACTCTGCAAGGCGAAGGCCTACAACATCAAGACGGGCACAGTTTGTTGTTGGCCTCTACTGTTCCAGCGTGTCAGGCATATGACCCTGCATTTGCCTACGAAGTTGCTGCCGTCGTAAAAACCGGATTGGAGCGAATGTACGGCGATATGCCGGAAGATATTTTTTATTACATCGCGCTGTATAACGAAAATCAACCGATGCCTGCTCGTCCAGCAAACATTACTGATGCCGACATCACGCGCGGGCTTTACAGGTGGGCACCCAGCCCCACCACCAATGTTCATGCGTCGCTTTTGTTTTCCGGCTCTGCCAATCTTGCTGCTCGTGACGCAGCGTTGGTGCTGTTTGACACCTATGGCATCTCGGTCGACCTTTGGTCGGCGACTTCCTATAAGGCACTGCGCCAAGACGCGATGCAAACCGAACGCTGGAATCGACTACACCCAACAGAAGCGGGTCAAATCTCTCTGGTTGCGCAACTGCTGGGTAAATCAGATAGCCCTGTAATTGGGGTCTCTGATTTCATGCGTATTGTTCCCGAGCAGATCGCAAATCACATTGATCGACCTTTTATTTCGCTTGGCACAGACGGCGTTGGTCGCAGTGACACCAGAGATACCCTGCGCCGATACTTCGAAATTGATAGTGCCCACATTGTGGTGGCCACTTTGGGAGCTCTTATTGGCACCCACGGAGTGACCCCAGATATTGTGGCCAAAGCAATCAACAACAGCGGCATCGACCCCGACGCAGCACACGGACTTGTACTCGATTAACACATGGCTTCTTCTTCAATCTCTGGATCTTTATTCATCACTGGCAACGACAAGGCTGATGCCTTGCTCAACACCAATTACTCGGCGTTGCTGATCGGATTATTGCTCGATCAACAGATCCCCATGGAGTGGGCATTTGCCGGCCCATTGACATTGAAGACTCGACTCGGACACTTCAATATCAAAAAAATTGCCGAGATGGATGCTGATGATTTATTAGCTGTTTGCTTGCAAAAACCAGCAATCCACCGTTTCCCTGCTTCGATGGCCAAACGCATTCATGACGTCTGCAAGGTGCTGACGCGGGACTACAAAGGAAAAGCGGAAAACATGTGGGCAGACATCACTACTGCCCAAGAACTCATGATTCGACTACGTGCACTACCGGGCTTCGGAGAAGAAAAGTCACAAATATTTGTTGCACTTATCGCCAAGCGAATGGACATCAAATTGATCGGTTGGAAAACTGCCGCTGGAGAATTCGGTGATAACAAGTTCCGCACGGTCGCTGACATCACCTCTCCTGAAACCCTGCTCAAGGTGCGAGCCACAAAAAAAGCGCAAAAAGCAGCGGGGCGAGATAAGCAAGACAAGCCTCTGCGCTAGCGTTTGAGTCGTATGACAACTCTTGTTACCGGTGGTGCTGGCTATATCGGCTCGATCACTACCCGCCTTTTGCGCTCAACAGGGCGTTCTGTAGTGGTGCTTGACTCACTTGAAAATGGTCATGCCGCAGCAGTCCAAGACACTCCACTTGTGGTTGGCAATATCGCCGATACGGCGCTCGTCTCCAAAGTCTGTCGAGACCACGATGTAGATGAGGTGGTTCATTTCGCCGCATACAAAGCAGTCGGTGAATCAATGGAAAACCCCGGCAAGTATTTCGACAATAATGTCACTGGTTCACAAAAGCTGATTGACACGATTAGTGCATGCGGAATCACACGTTTTGTATTTTCTTCAACTGCTGCAATCTACGGCACACCTGAGTCTGTCCCTGTCGTTGAGTCCTCGGCGGTTCGGTGCGAAAGCGTATATGCCCAAACCAAACTTATGATCGAGCATTTGTTGCATTGGTATGGTCAAACTAAAGGATTGCGTAGCGTAAGCCTGCGCTATTTCAATGCAGCAGGGGCAAGCGACGATTCAACACTCGGAGAAGACTGGCGCTTCTCCCAAAATCTAATGCCTCATGTTATGAAAGCAATTTTGGGTGAGTCTGCTGCGCTAAGTGTCTTTGGTAATGATTACTCCACACCAGACGGAACAGGTGTGCGCGACTATATTCACGTGGAAGATCTCGCCACCTCACATGTTGCGGCACTCGACTATTTATCAAACGGCGGGCAGACACTCATCTGTAATGTCGGCACTGGTCATGGAACTTCCGTGCTTGAAATCCTCCATGCCACGGAACGCATCGTCGGAAAGCCTGTTCCCCATGTATTCAAGCCACGACGAACTGGTGACCCGTCTGAGTGCTATGCCGCAACAATTTTGGCGGCTGAAAAATTAGGCTTCACGGCTTCTCGCTCCCTAGATGACATTATTTCTTCTGCATACGCATGGCATGCCACACATCCCAACGGGCACAACACCAACTAAGAAGTGACATGTTGGCGGTCAAGCCAGCCCATCAGCACTGCAATCGCCCGTGGGTCATGGCGCAGTCGATGTCCGGCACCAGTAATCACGCGTAGCTCTGCGCTGCCATGTGACTCTGCCAACGAGCGAGAGTCGGCAATCGGCACACTCTCGTCATCGGCACCATGCAACACAAGCAAAGGACGGGGCGCAAAACGACTTGCTGCATCAATGGGACGGAAACGTCTTAACTCTCGAGACCATTCGTCAAACGCCTGCGGAAATGATGGATGGCGAATTGCACCCATCTCTTTGGCATGTTCTAGGAAACGTCTCGGCTGATCCGCCCAATCGTCAAAGTCGGCACGCGGGCCCATTAAAACGCATCCACGCACGCGCGGATCATCAGCAGCAGCACACAATGCCAGCGAACCTCCCGTGTTCGTGCCAATTAGCCAAACACCAAATGGAGCGACCTCTTCCACGATGTGATCAATTGCAGACCGTAGATCGTCGATCCATCCTTGTAGTGAAAAATCACCCTCGCTATCGCCACATCCGCGAAAAGTAAATGTCATCGCCGCCCATCCCATATCGTTGGCAATTCTGTCGATTAGTTGGGGAAACGTAATGCCTGCCTGACGGGCATCAAGTGGACCGATGGGAAACCCATGACACAAAATTACGGCTGGAGGATTGAGAGGTTTCCCAGGTGGACGCACCAAATACCGACGAAGCGTCAAATCACCCGACTTAAATAATCCATTCATCTCTGCCATTGATTTAGCCCGTCTGCCCCAGCAGACCCCTAAGCATGAGGCTTGCGATGGCGAGGTGTCCTACCGTGAGTTGCTTTTTTGTAACCACGGTTGCGGGCTTCTGCCAAAGTGTCGGGCCCAAAACACAGACCTACGCCAGCATCAACAATGTTGGCGATTACATCGGCATCCGTCCATTCATCAAGGTCGTACACCAACTGAGTTCGCTTATCGCCCAAGAATCGCGAGTGCTCAAATCTTCCCGGTCTTTCCATGGCTATCACGATAGCCCGACTATCGGAACAGAGTCGTTCCTCATCTACGGTATTTGCAATGGCATTGAAAGAGAAGTTGTCCGTGGCGACCGAACAGCCCACCGAAATCGAGTTTTTCTTTGACCCAATTTGTCCATATGCATATCAGACATCACTCTGGATTCGCGAGGTCCGCAAACAACTTGGATTCTCTATCAACTGGCGATTTTTTAGTCTCGAAGAAATGAATCGAACAAGCAACTCCAAACATCCATGGGAGCGTGATATTGCTTACGGCTGGTCACAGATGCGCGTTTCGGCATGGTTGCGCCGTCAAAGCATGGACTGGTGCGACCGCCACTACGACGTCTGTGGAAAAGCCCTGCATATCGAAGGACGTCGCCCGTACGATCGAACTGTTGCCATGCAACTTTTGTCCGAGGCCGATCTTCCGACCAACGCATGGGACGACGCACTTGCTGATCCCACCACACATGACGATGTTCGTCGTGATCATGATGATGCAGTCAGTATTCATGCGGGGTTTGGTGTTCCGATCATTATCATCCCGGGCGCACGAGCGGTCTTTGGTCCAGTTGTTGTGCCTGTTCCGCCTGCCAACAGGGCACTTGAATTGTGGGAAATGACACTCGCCTACAGTCGTTTCCCAGGATTATTTGAAATCAAAACTCCAAAGACAAACAATGACCTCCAAATAATTGGTGAGTCGTTCAAGCCATATCTCGAGGCGCGTCAATGGCCCACAATAGTTAATCCTGCTCCCTAGAGCACCGACTTGAGCAGAAAGCACCTCCGTGATTCCAAATGATCTGATTGATTTATTAGAAAATACGTGGACATCAACTAGTAAGTTAGGCACACAACTCACTGAAGCACAGTGGAAATCGCCTTCCGAACTGCCTGGCTGGACCGTCCAAGACACGCTTTCGCATCTTGTCGGCGGTGAGCGCATGATGCAACGACTCCCGGCTACAACTCACGTGGCAGCGGCGGCAGCTCATGTTAAAAACCCAATGGGGATAAACAATGAAAATGATGTTGATGAACGCAGATCGTCATCGGGGGCCCAAGTGCTGGCTGAATGGAACGAAATCACGGCTCTTCGACTTCAGACTTTGCGCAATGCAGATGAGGCGTACTTCTCAGTCGAAACAATGACCCCAACAGGCCCCGGAACAGTTGCTGACTTTTTACATATTCGCATCTTGGATTGTTGGTTGCACGAACAGGAAATGCGCAGATCTAGCGGAATACTTGGTAACGAATCAGGTGACTGCGCTAAACACACCTTGAGCCGACTTATTCGCACTATCCCCATTGTTGTCGGCAAGCGCGCTGCCACGCCAGAAGGCGCAACAGTTGCCTTCAATATCACTGGCGCAATGCATTATTCATTTGCATGCACAATTACCAATGGCCGTGGCGCTGTAACTGAGGGTGCAGCGACAGACGCACTCAGTACCATCACTCTTGAGAGTGCAACTTTTTTTCAGCTCGCTACAGGTCGTGTCAACGCTGATGAAAGCAAAAGTAAATGGAGCATCAAAGGTGACTCGGATATTGGATATCGCGTGGTGAGCCAACTGAACATGATGATCTGATCATCGCAATCTCGTTACAGAGATGTCTGTGGACCAACAGCACCGATTGCTGCAAAATAAGCCAGATGGGCGTCGACAACTTGCACCACGTCAACATCGTCAAGAATCGCAACACCTAGTTTTTCTGCCTCACCCAATAAAAATGCTGCCGCAGTAGTTTCATCAACCACCACGAGATCGGTAATCTCTTGTCGGAGTTCCATTATGCGATCTGGCTGCAAACCTCGAGCACGCAACCACGACAAGTGCGCAACAAGTAGTTTGCGCAATTCGTCTTGAGTTAGTCGTGCTTGAGTTGACTCAGGAAGATGCTCTGCCACGAAGTCCATAGCTGTCGCTAATTCATAAACCACCCGCGGCGAAAATGCATCAAGTCGATGCGCTTCTCTGCCTATTGTTCCGGCGGCAATAAAAAACACGGCGATCACGGCAACAGCCCCAAATAACAAGATCGTCAAGTCCATCAAATCAGCCTATGGTGGACAACTATGTTCCGTGACTTACCCACGCTCTGGAAAATTAAGCGATACCGCTTCCTGCTCACGGCACGAGCCATTTCCAATATCGGCAATGGCATGTCCCCTGTGGCGCTTGCCTTTGGCGTTTTAGGGCTACCTGGTTCAACTCCTGCATCGTTGAGTCTTGTCACGACAGCCCAGATGGTACCGATCGTGGTGTTTTTGTTGATCGGAGGGGTTGTCGCCGACAGATTCGGCCGCGCCCAAGTCGTGGGCACAACGGACATCATCGGCAGTATCGCAGTAGGTGTGTCAGCAATTTTGTTTTTATCAGGTCATGCCACCGTGCCACTTTTATGTGTGATCGCAGTCATCATCGGGATTCTCAATGCATTGTGGTGGCCAGCATTTGCTGGGTTACTTCCCGAAATTGTTCCACCCGAACTAATTTCGCCCGCTTTATCGATTCAAGGGCTCAGCGCCAATTTGGGATTCACTATTGGTGCGAGCATCGGTGGTGCCATCGTCAGCATTTTTGGAGCTGGTTGGGCGATTCTTTTGGATGCCGCGTCATTCATGATTGCAGGATTACTGGTCCTGCAACTCAAAAATGCTGCAACATCATCGGCAACGGATGAACACCGCGAGTCAATGTTGGCTCAACTCAAAGAAGGTTGGAAAGAGTTTTCATCCCGACGCTGGCTGGTCACGCTCGTTATCTCTTTTGCGTTCATCAATATGTGTTTTGAAGGATTCATCGGTGTACTTGCGCCCGTCCAGATGAAAGAACAACTCGGAGGCGCCAAAGACATGGGACTTATGCTCTTTGCCTTTGGGCTTGGGAGTATTTCTGGTGTCCTTGTCTCACTCAAATTCAGGCCAAAATTCCCCTTGCGGGTGGCAATGATGTCAATGCCTGTCGTTGGTCTCTTTGTGCTCGCCGTTGCGATTCCATTGCCGCTGTGGATCATTGCAATTGTCGCCGTTGGTGCCGGAATATCGTTTGATCTCTTTTTTGTATTATGGATGACCACATTTCAGACCCAGATACCCCAAGAAGCCCTCTCTCGTGTGAGTTCCTATGATGCTTTTGGCTCAATGTTGTTTGCACCAATCGGTCTCCTTGTCGCAGGTCCACTCGCCCAATGGATTGGCGCACGGGATGCGTTGTTTATCGCTGGATCAATTGTGTTGCTTGCTTCGTTTGGCTCATTGCTCGTTCGCGACATTCGAGATATCGAGAGTGTCGTCAATCGACCAGAAATCACGAAAGATAGTCCCTCAACAACGCTGGCCTAAGTCCTGCTCTTTTTATTTCATTCATCAGGTGCACAAGAGATTTCTCTAGACTCGGAACATAGTGCATTAAAATAATGTCTCCAGGCTCTAGTTTTGCCCTACCAGACATGCGAACAACTCCGCCATCTGCCTCAACGTTCCACATAACCAAATACTTCATTCCACATTTAGCAACCGTGTCAATAACTTTTTTGTTGAAAGAACCGCCTGGTGGCCGAAAATACATCGGACTTTCTTTGGCCACATTTCTTGCTACTTGAGACGCCCCGCATACTTCGTGTTTTCGTTGAGCCTCCGAGATCAGCGTCATGTGAGCATGATTCCAGGTGTGGTTTTCAAATGTCATATTCTTACGGGCACGAAACCACTCGCGGTGTCTCCAGAGCGTCACCGACACCGCAAAAGTCGTTACTGGGACTTTATTACGATCCAGATACTTTGCTAACGACTCAGTGACAGTGCTTCCGTCATCAATTGTGATGAACACGACCGGATCTTTTGTTTTTACTTTGTAGACAACCTTGACATCTTTTCCCTTCAAGACTTTGGGTTTCGGCTTGACAACTGTGGTTGACACTTGCGGCACCGTGGTCATGATGGTGTCGACCGGCACGCCTTGGGCTATTGCAGTCGCTGGACAAACCGCCGACGTCGCCATGCCGACAACTATTCCAAGTTTGCAAATAGTTCCCGTCAATCTGGCGCGTGATGGTGAATGCACAACCCAACGCTAATCGTCAAGCAATTTGCAGAGCAGCCCCAACGGGATTCGAACCCGTGCCGCCACCTTGAGAGGGTGGTGTCCTAGGCCACTAGACGATGGGGCCAAGTAGCGATTGAAACGATACCGCTCAGGCTTGGGGGTTTAGTTGGGGAACAAGGACTCGAACCCTGAATAACAGTTCCAGAAACTGCTGTGTTGCCAATTACACCATTCCCCAATGGAACATGGCAAGTGTAGCGGTGCACGCTAAAACTACCCACCAAATAGTTCAGCCAGTGATACTCCAGAGTTGCTCGAAACTCATGAGTCGTCCCACTGAAATGCCGATGGTCTCTTTAATAGTTCGTTCAAAAGCCTGCCAACCCTGAATCGGGCTGGTTCGTGTCGCGGAGCCCTGTGCCTTAATACCCAATTCACGCAACGTCAGCATGCTGCGTTGTAAATGATATGCATCACTGACGACAACGACAGAAGAGATATCTCCTTTTTGCAGGGCCGGAATCAGGTTGCGCAGTGACTCATAAGTTGAATGACCTTGATCTTCAAAAATTATCTGCGCAGGCGGTACACCAAGATTTTCTAAAAATCTTTGTGATGTCGCTGCCTCGGTAAAGCGATCGGCTCTTTGCTTGCCGCCCGTAACCGCAATAAGTGGCGCTTGTTTATTTTTCCACAAGTAGAAAGCATGATTCAAACGTGAGGCCAGTTGCGGCGAAGGGCGGCCGTCATATTGGGCAGCACCCATGACGACAATCGCATCGGCTCGTTGAGTATCGATGTCTTTGCCGACACTTAGGACCGAAATAAATGTAACGATGACGTATAGTGCGATCGCAAGTGCCTTGGCGAGCAGAACTACGACAAAGAATCGAAAAAAATTCATCACAAATAATCAGGCAAGGCGCAGCAAAGCAGCGTCAATGCGCCCAAGAGTGCGGTCACGCCCCAGAAACTCAATGCTTTCAAATAGTGGGGGTCCCACGGTGCGACCAGTAATTGCAACACGAAGTGGTGCTTGTACTTTGCCCAATTTGAGATCGCGCTTTGCACCGATTGCCTCGAGCACAAGTTTGAGAGAATCATGGTTCCAATCACACGTGGCGTATTCTCGTGCGCACTCATCCAAAACGTCACGTGCCCACTCTGAACTCATTGCCTTTGCCCATGACGCATCATCGATTGGCGCTTCTGCCAAGAAAAAGAAATCAACCATGCTGGCAACTTCGCCCAAAACTGCCACTCGAGTCTGAATAAGAGGGGCAACCAATGCAAAGACCGCAACATCAAATTGAGCAGGGGTCCAGGCAACGTCGCTTGCTGTGAGCCAAGGCTGACATGCGGCAATGAAATCTGACGGCGACAATGCACGAATGTAGTCGCCATTAAAAGCTTCAAGTTTTTTTACATCAAAAAATGCCGGAGAATGATTCACACTTTCGAGACGGAACTGCTCCACCATCGTTGACCACGACACAATTTCGGTATCACCATGTGGCGCCCATCCAAGTGTCATCAAGTAGTTCACCATTGCGTCAGCCAAGATGCCGTCAGCCTTGTATTGCTCAAGCGCTACCTTGTCACGTCGTTTTGACAACTTCTTGCGCTGTTCGTTGACCAACACCGGAACATGAGCCCACAGTGGTGGTTGTGCGCCGAGTGCGTTCCAGATCATCTGTTGTTTTGGGGTATTTGGAAGATGCTCTTCGGCACGTACGACATGAGTTATTGCCATGTCAATGTCATCAACAACATTGGCTAGCAGAAACATCGGTGAGCCGTTGCCGCGCAAAAGGACAAAGTCCTCAATCGTTTCGTTGGCAAATTGAACTTCGCCACGCACAAGATCGTGCACCACGGTCAAACCCTGTGGCACGCGAAAGCGCAGGACATGCCCAATGCCGGCACCGAGCGCCCTATCGCGCGAAAATCCGTCGTAGCCCGGTTTACCCGAAGCCTTTGCTCGTTCTTGAATTTGTTCAGAGGTTAAATCGCACCAATAAGCATTGCCTTGCTCAAATAATCGGTGTGCTGCTGCAATATGTTTGTCAGCGTTGTGTGACTGAAAATATGGTCCCTCAAATTGCGGTGAATCAGAATTGATGCCGAGCCATCCAAGTGCGTCAATAATTCCTTGAGTCCACTCGGGGCTATTGCGTGATTCGTCCGTGTCTTCAATACGCAAGACGAATGTGCCTCCTAGGCGTTCTGCCAAGGCCCAGTTATAAAGCGCCGTGCGTGCACCACCGACATGGAAAAACCCAGTGGGCGAAGGGGCAAAGCGAAGTCTCGGTGCTGAGGTCATGTGACATTTCTCATCTGGCAGTCAGGTTAGTAGGGCAACGCACGCAATCAGTGCTGACGAGTAGTGTCGTGACATGGCTCGCACTAGAGATCCGCATCCTGGTCATCGTTCTGTCTCTGGAGGATTGGCCCGCGCTGCAATCTTTGGAATCAGCGACGGATTGGTATCAAATGTCTCGCTCGTAATCGGCATCGCCGGTGGTGGCCTAAGCACCTCGATTGTGCGTCTCGCTGGTCTCGCCGGTGCAGTGGCTGGGGCGGCCAGCATGGGTGCAGGTGAGTGGGTTTCGGTTTCGGCGCAAAATGAGTTGATTCGGCGCGAAGTAGAGATGGAACGTCGAGAAATTGTTAATAATCCTGATTTCGAGACGCTTGAATTGGCGGCATTTTATGAGGGTCATGGAATGTCAAAAGAACAGGCGGCAAGCTCTGCTCAAGAGGTGATGTCAAAGCCTGAACTCGCACTTATCGTTCACGCTCGGGAAGAATTTGGAATTGATGTCGAAGATTTGCCCTCACCTTTTCGTGTCGCAATAACATCATTTGTTTGTTTTATCGTTGGAGCGCTTCTGCCTGTACTGCCCTGGTATGTTGCCTCGGGCAACGCAGCCAAGACCACATCAGTCCTTGTTGGCGTGGTTGCTGCTGCTGTCGTCGGCGCACTGATCGGTAAATCAGCGGAACTTTCAATAGCAAGAACAGGTGTGCGTCAAGTGCTGATTTTATTGACTGCGTGTGGCGTAACTTATTGCATTGGACTACTGCTAAACACCACGGTGATTTGACATGACTATCTACTCTGAAACGGAACAACTAAATGTTCTAGGCAATCGTCTCGAGTCGTGTTGCACAGATCCAATGACAGGTTTCTATCGCAATGGATGTTGTGAAGTAGGCGGAGACGATGTCGGCGTTCACGCAGTATGCGTAGTCCTCACAAAGGAGTTCCTTGAATATTCCAAGTCGGTTGGAAACGACCTATCAACGCCGATGCCCGAATATGGCTTTGCCGGACTGCAGCCCGGAAATCAGTGGTGCCTCTGTGCGCCAAGATGGCAGGAGGCTTTCGAGGCAGGTGTTGCGCCACGGGTAAAATTGGCCGCGACGCATCTTGCCGCACTGGAGTTTTGTTCACTGAATGATCTGCGCGAACACGCCCTTGAAGTTTGACTACGCACCTGTAAGTAATCGCCAAGATTCAGGCATTTGAGCAACCGCTTGCTGTACAGACAGGCGCAAAGTTGATTCTGGTATCGAATCAGCCAAAGCACGACCTTGTGCATAGTGATGCAGGGTGTTGTCCAGGCCAGAAAATAATTCTGCTCGAGTTGCAATCAGATCTGCAGGTGCTGCACTGTCCATAAATCCCCAAATGGTGAGTGCCAAGGTTAGGTCATGCACCACTGGTGCGCGGCTAAATAGCGATGCTCGACGCAGTGCAATAAACGTGCACCCACGCAGGGCATCCTCGACATGTTCATTTTTTGTTACCACTACTTTGGGTCGCAGATAAGAGGCCAAAGTCAGCACATACCCTTGATTGGGTCCCTGATATCCAAGTCGCTCCCCAATTGGTTGTCGACCTGTTATTTCTGCAGGACGGTTGGTCGACCACGGCTCTGGAACATGCTGAGGTGACCCATAGACACGAGTTGTGTCAAGCGATGGGTAACGTGAATACTGAGGAGCAGCCATGACTGGCTACCTTAGGCCGAAGCGTGCAATAAGCCATAGACAAGCGACTCTTCTAGTGCTCGCCATGATGCTTCAATGATATTTGTTGAGACACCAATGGTGGTCCAACTGCGTTCACCATTAGTAGCGTCAATCAAAACGCGGGTGACCGCGCCCGTTGCAGTCGCTCCGTCCAATATACGAACCTTGTAGTCGGTGAGATGCACTTTGGTAAGTTGCGGGTATTTTTTTGTCAGGGCTGCACGTAGTGACGAGTCAATTGCATTCACTGGACCGTTTCCCTCTGTGGCATGAACAAAACGCTCATCCCCCACCCACACTTTTACGGTTGCTTCCGTTGTGAAACGTCCGTCGGTTGCTTCGTCGGTGATAACCCGCATTGACTCGACGCGAAAAAAATCCTGTTCCCAGCCGGCAGCGCGTCGCATCAACAACTCAAGTGATGCGTCAGCGGCTTCGAAGTGATATCCCTCGTGCTCGAGTCGCTTGAGGTCGTCAATGACTTGATTGACGGCTGGTCCGTCCATCGGCAGACCCAATTCTTGGGCTTTAAGTTGAATCGTGGCACGACCAGCCATCTCTGACACAACGAATCGAGTTCCGTTGCCTACTAGTTCTGGTTCGATGTGCTCGTATGCATCTTTGGCACGAACAATTGCTGACACATGCAAACCAGCCTTATGGGCAAATGCTGACGAGCCGACATATGGAGCCTGCGGGTTTAGCGGACGATTGAGCACCTCGGCCACATGATTGCTTACGGGCGTCAGTCGCTCAAGATTTCCGGTTGGCAAACAGATGTAGCCCATCTTGAGTTGCAAGTTTGGAATGATGGTCGTGAGATTTGCATTTCCCGTTCGTTCGCCAAGTCCATTGAGGGTTCCCTGCACATGACGCACACCACTTGTAACCGCAGCCATCGAGTTTGCGACTGCACAACCAGCATCATCGTGGCAATGTATTCCCAAAATGGCATCGCCACCGACATGATTCCGGACAGCAGCGACAATACTTTCAACTTCGTTGGGCAATGAACCACCGTTGGTATCGCACATCACCAGATGTGTTGCGCCTTTCATGACGGCAGCCTCTATAACGCGCAGTGCGAACTCTTGATTATTCTTATAGCCGTCAAAGAAATGCTCAAGATCAACAAGCACCCGTCGTCCGTGGCCAGTCAGAAACTCAACAGAATCTGCAATCATTGCAATACCCTCATCAAGTGACGTCTGCAGTGCTTGCTCAACATGATAATCCCAACTTTTGGCAACAATGCACACAGCCGACGTGTTGGCCTCAATCAAGTTGCGAAGCGTCGCATCATCATCTACTTTTCCAGCAGGACGACGTGTAGAACCAAAAGCAACTAATGTTGAATGTCGGAGTTTCAATTCAGTTTGAGCGCGTGCGAAAAATTCAATGTCTTTGGGGTTGGCACCAGGCCAGCCACCTTCAATGAAATGCACACCGAGGTAGTCAAGTTGTTCAGCGATCCGAAGTTTGTCGGCAACACTCGCCGAGACACCCTCGACTTGCATTCCGTCACGCAGGGTCGTATCAAAGACCTCTACTTGTTCGGCTATTTGGTGTGATGTTGGTTGTGTGCTCATGGTCGGCTCCGTTTGATATTTGAGAATGAAAAAGCCGCCCTGCTGGGCGGCTTTTGGCGCACGTCGGGTGGACGTGCGCTAGAGAATAATGATGATTGCGTTGCCAAAACAAGCAACACCGAGCCAAGGGGCATCTGTAGTGCTGTTATTCAACATATTGATAGTCTCGCCCGTCAAAGGCGGTTCGTCAACACCAGTTGGGGATTTTCCTGTGGACAAAGTGGGGAAATCCTGCCCCTACTGACTTTTTCATCCACAGGCTGTGGATTAGCGAGCCAGTTCACACCAATCGCGGTAGCGCTCATCTTGACCCCGAACGGCTTTGCCATATACCGCTCCTATCGCGGCCGTCATCGGACCTGGACAGGGCACAATTCGGTCGTCAACGGAATTGACCGCACTTACTTCAGCGGCAGTCCCACAGACAAAGATTTCATCGGCGATATACAAATCAGAACGAGCCAAGTTACCGACCTGCACTTGATAGCCCAAGTCGTGGGCAATCCTGGTCACACTGCTTTGGGTAATGCCTTCAAGCGCTCCGGCGGAGAGCGGTGGCGTGATGATGACACCGTGGCGGGAGACGAAAATATTTTCTCCCGTGCATTCGGCTACGAATCCATGGGGGCTGAGCATGATCGCCTCGTCGTAGCCTGCCTTGAGAGCCTCTACTTTGGCCAGAGATGAATTGACATAGTTACCAACGGTTTTTGCTGCTGGTGGCATTGTGTTGTGATCATGGCGAGTCCAAGAAGAGATCTTCATGCGTACGCCTTTAGTCAGGGCGTCTTCGCCGAGATACGCACCCCATGGCCAGCAAGCAATCGCCACATCAACTTTACAAGGCAGGGTGTTGAGTCCCATTTCTCCGTATCCATAATAAGCGATTGGACGAATGTAGCAACTCGGCAAGCCTGTCGAGACAACAGTTGCTTTGGTAGCGGCAACAAGTTCATCAACAGAATACGGCAAATCCATTCCCATAATTTTGGCGCTTGAATGCAACCTTTTGATGTGCTCCGTCAAACGGAATATTGCCGGACCATCACTGGTTTCATAGGCACGTATTCCTTCAAATACTCCTGTGCCGTAATGCAAAGTATGTGTCAGGACATGAACTTGGGCCTTGTCCCAGTCGACAAGTTGTCCGTTCATCCAAATTTTCGGTGTTGGTATTAGCGTGGGCATTCCAGGCTCCTAAATAATTGTGTTGTAGGAAGGTTACTTGCCCGCCACACGGGCGGTGATGGTGTTGGCGATATCAGTTGTTGAACCGCTCGTCGGGAGAGCACACGCTGCGCGCATGCGATCAGCCGCAGCGGATTCGTTTAAGAAATCCAGCATCAGGGCTGCCGACAAAATAGCGGCAATCGGGTTTGCTCTGCCGGTGCCAACAATGTCTGGTGCTGAACCATGAACAGGCTCAAACATAGATGGCCCCGTGCGAGCCGGATTGAGATTGGCAGATGATGCCAAGCCGATTCCCCCGCTAACGGCTCCCCCGAGGTCAGTCAAAATGTCGCCAAACAAGTTGTCCGTGACAATGACATCGTAACGATGTGGATCTTGGACAAAATAAATACACGCAGCATCGACATGGTTGTATGTGGTTGTGACTGCAGGAAACTCCTTGGCCACCGCATCAAAGGTGCGTTGCCATAAATCACCTGCAAAAGTGAGCACGTTTGTTTTGTGAACAAGAGTGAGATGTTTGCGCTCTCGCGATTGCGCTAATTCGAAGGCATAGCGCACGCAGCGCTCTACTCCCATGCGAGTGTTGACGCTTCCCTGCGTGGCAACTTCGTTGGCGGTTCCTTTGCGCAACACACCACCTTCGCCGACATAGGGTCCTTCTGTATTTTCACGAATTACAACGAAGTCATGGGGCGTCTCGTGCCCAGGAGCAGTGCCAATAAATGGTCGTTGATTGATGTATAAGTCAAGTTCAAAACGCATCTTCAACAAGAGCCCACGCTCAATTACTCCGGGAGCGACTTCTGGTGTTCCGACTGCGCCAAGCAAGATGGCGTCAAACGCACGCAGTTGTTGCAGAATCTCATCAGAAAGTATTTCCCCGTCGCGCAGGTACCGCGCACCTCCGAGGTCAAAATCAGTCGTGTTAATCTGTACCCCAGCGGCGCGCACTACCTTGAGTGCCTCTTGCGTGACTTCGGGACCAATTCCGTCCCCGCCAATGACTGCAATACGATGAACCATAGGTATTCCATCGTAGAACCCGCCGATAGTCTTTCCCCCCATGAATAAACATCAGCTCTCGCAGACCACCCATCAGCGACTCACTGCAGAAGTAGCCGACCTTGAGAACACCAAATTGCCCGAGGTTGCCCAGAAAATTGGACGTGCTCGTGAAATGGGTGACCTAAAAGAAAATGGTGACTACCACGCCGCCAAAGATGAGTACGGGTTTCTTAACGACCGCAAAAATCTCATCCAAGGAATTCTTCAAGACTCTGAAATTGCTGCCGACCCAGTCGCCGGCGTTGTGGGCTGGCTGAGTTCTGTCACCGTATTATTTGACGGCGACGATCCCTCAGACGCCGAAACATACTTGATTGGCCACATCGAAGAAAGAGTAAACGGTGTCGAAGTCATGAGCCCATCTTCCCCAATTGGTAGCGCACTAATGGGACAAAAATCTGGAGCCACAGTAAAAGTAACGCTTGAAAATGGTGCCACAGTTGTTGTTGAAATCATAAGCGTCACATAACACGACATGTCATTACCCCAAGACGAGCCCTCCATCCCTGACTTGCCACGGGGGCAACATGTCATTTTGCCAGGACGCGGAACAACTTACTTTCGCCAAATAGACGGACCAGCTGGTGCACCGACGCTTGTGTTGTTGCACGGATGGACCGCCACGGCAGATCTCAATTGGTTCACTTGTTACAAGGACCTCGCCAAACATTTTCGGGTCGTGGCAATTGATCACCGCGGACATGGTCGCGGAATCAGAACAACACAACCATTTCGATTGTCAGATTGTGCCGACGACGTCGCAGCATTGGCTGACCAACTCGATATCGCCACATTTATTCCTGTTGGATACTCCATGGGTGGCGCGATTGCTCAACTGATGTGGAAGCGCCACGAATCTCGTGTGCGTGGGCTGGTGCTTTGTTCAACATCTGGATACTTTGCCGACACACGAGAAGAGCGCATCGGCTTTCTGGGACTGCAAGGTCTCGGCGCGTTAGCCAGACTCACTCCAAAGGCGGCACTTGACTGGATCAGCGAAGAGTTGTATCTGCAAAGGAAAACAGCAACGTGGGATCCATGGGCGATGCAACAAGCCGCCAGTCATGACTGGCAACATGTGATTGAAGCAGGTGCAGCACTTGGCAACTACGACGCCCGTGAATGGCTCGGCAATATTGATGTACCCACTTCGGTAATTGTCACGGGCAAAGATCACGTCGTTGCCACAAGTCGCCAAGAAGAACTCGTCGCCAGTATCAAAGGTGCAACAAAGCGCCGACTCGAAGCAGACCACGATGCTGTCTTCACCCACTCAGCAGAGTTTGTGCCGCTGCTTGTTGAGGCCTGCCTTGAAGTAAGCAGCGCAAGCAGTCCGCACACGTTAAATCCGAGCCAATGAAACTTGCCATCAGGTCACGCACCAGACTGCGGCGCAACGCGCGTCTTGCAGCACTGGGCACCCGCGTCGGTATTGGTCATGCCAGCACTGCCGCGCGCAAAATATTTGCCGGCGCAAAACGGCGCGAAGAACTTTCTCGGGCGCGCGAGTTACAAACCGCCGAACAAATTGTCAACGAATTGGGCAACATGAAAGGTGCCCTCATGAAACTCGGACAGATGGCAAGTTATCTAGACGAGGGTCTTCCCGAACCATTTCGTTTGGCACTAGCTCAATTGCAGACGAACGCACCGCCGATGTCGCACGAACTCGTCGAGGCAGTGATTATGCAGGATCTTGGCGCATCAATCTCGGATATCTTTGTCGAGTTTGATCGTGATCCGATCGCTGCGGCATCTATTGGACAAGTCCATCGCGCACTAGCCAAACAACCAGATGGCACATTGCTTGCCGTTGCCGTCAAAGTGCAGTACCCGGGTGTCGCCGAGGCAATCGCTGCTGATCTGCGCACCGCTGATTTACTTGGTGCATTATTGGCATTCGGATTCAAGAGTCTTAATCCACAAGAGATGGTGGAAGAAATAAAAGAACGGCTTACCGAAGAACTTGACTACGAACAAGAAGCCCGCCATCAAATGCTGTTTCATGACTTTTATCGCGATCACCCATTTATTCATATTCCGGCAGTTGTTCCGCATCTTTCCGCGTCTCATGTGCTGACCTCTGAGTTGGTTGAAGGTGCGACGTGGGCCGAGATGCTGACATGGGACCAAAACGAACGAAATCAAGTTGGTGAAGCGATCTTTCGCTTTGTTTTTCGTAGCCTTTATCGCTTTCGGGCTTTCAACGGAGATCCTCACCCTGGCAACTATCTCTTTCATCGCAACGGAAGGGTCACCTTTTTAGATTTTGGGCTTGTCAAACATTTTTCTATTGCCGAGATGGATGCGTTCCAAGGCATGGTCAAAGCAGCAGCAATTGATAACGATGTCGCCGAATTTCGCCGCATCATTGAAGTTGCCGGCATGTTGAGCCCTGATGCGCCTGTAACCACCGAGGACGCTGGTGAATACTTTTCGCACTTCTATGAACCAGTTCGCGAGTCTCGCGTGATGACATGGTCAGGAGAATACGCGTCATCAATCGTGCGACATACTTTTGACCGCACATCACCGATTGCCCAATACTCGACAGTTCCACGTGCTTTTGTTTTCATTCAACGCATTAATTTGGGGTTGTATGCCCTTCTCGGGCAACTAGGTGCAATTGGCAACTACCGTTTAATGGCCGAAGAACTTTGGCCCATGACAAATTCAGCCGCATCAACACCAATGGGCGAGCAAGAAGAAGAGTGGTTGCGCTTGAGAGCAAATGGTTGACTAGAAAACAGTTTTCAGGTCAAGTCCAAGATCTAGAACTGGTGAAGAATGTGTGAGGCCACCTACAGAGATGAAGTCAATCCCTGTCTTGGCGACTTCTGCTGCACGCTCAATAGTTAGACCACCGCTCGCTTCAAGCATTACGACAACACCCGTGCTTGCCGTGTGATTCTTGGCAATTGTTACTGCCTGCACCATTGTTGCTGTCGACATATTGTCAAGCAAAACCAAGTTGGCACCTGCCACTAGTGCTTCGATTAGTTGATCAAGCGTGTCCACTTCAATTTCAAGGGCAATTGACGGGGCGTGCGTGCGCACCAGTTGAAATGCCTCAGCCACTCCGCCTGCCGCAGCGATGTGATTGTCTTTGACCAAAGCAGCATCGCTGAGCGCCATCCTGTGATTTTGACCACCACCGCAACGCACTGCATATTTCTCGAGGGCGCGCAAACCAGGGGTTGTTTTGCGAGTATCACGAATGACGGTGTCCGTGCCCTTTACAGCATCAACCCAGTTGGCAGTTGCAGTTGCAACACCAGACATGTGACCAAGCAGATTCAAAGCAGTGCGTTCTGCCGTGAGCAACAACTGTGTCGGGGCCTCAACTTGGGCCACGACATCTCCGGCGCGCACGCGTTGCCCATCAGACATAAAGTTCGTGAAGTCACTTGCGAGGGGCCCACAGACTACTTCAATCACCGCCGATGCAAGGTCGAGACCTGCAAGACATCCACTCGCACGCGAGCCAAAGGTGGCAATACTTCGTTGAGCAAGAGGCACAGTCGAAGAACTAGTGATATCGATCCCACCGCCAAGGTCTTCAAGAATTGCTCGGTGTACGAGATCGCAAACATACGAAGAGTCCAGACCAACAGCAACAAGTCGTTTTGAGAGATTATTTGAAAGTTGATGGAGTTTCATTGAGGGGTGATTGTCCCATCAGCATCTATCACCAACAAATGACGCTGCCACTCTGGCAATGCTTGAGTGAAATCGGTGCGACGATGGCAACCCCTGCTCTCAGTACGGGCTGTTGCAGCCGCAACTAAAGCAACGGCAACCGTGAGCAAGTTGGTCGCCTCAAAAGATCGTCGCGTCGCAACAACATCAGCATCTACTTTGTCAAGCAATCGCTGCAGCGTGTCATGAGCCGACCTCAATCCATCAGGAGCACGCAAGACACCAACGTGTTTTGACATCGTGCCCCGTAATTCGGCACGCAATTCAGCAGGCAAAAGACCACTAACGCGATCATCCTCTGCCGGTCGGATATTTTCGGGTAGCGACCAACTCAGTGAGCGTCCTACCCGAGTGCCCGCAACGACACCTTCTGTGAGGCTGTTGGATGCCAATCTGTTGGCCCCGTGCACACCAGTGCAAGCTGCTTCTCCAACGGCAAATAATCCGATAAGTGAAGTTACTCCGTCTAGGTCGGCTCGTATGCCACCACATGCATAGTGAGCGGCCGGGGCGACGGGTATCAGGTCTTGAACAGGATTGATACCAACAACAAGACACGAAGCAGTAATTGAAGGGAAGCGTGTCACGAATCGGGCACCAATTGATCGGGCATCCAAAAACACATGATCATCCACACCAGCTGGCGACTCTGACATTCGTTTACTGATTGCGGCAGCAACAATGTCGCGTGGCGCAAGATCTTCTTGAGAGTGCACTCCCTTCATCACACGTTCTCCTGCCGCGTCAAACAATATTGCGCCCTCGCCCCTGACGGCTTCGCTGATCAGTGCTTGCTGTCCAGTCGCGTCAGGGCCCGTCCACAGCACCGTCGGATGAAATTGAATGAACTCAATGTCTACAATCTCTGCGCCTGCTCGCAGGGCAAGCGCAATACCGTCTCCTGTTACCGCTGGTGGATTTGAAGTTGATGCATACACTTGTCCGAACCCACCAGTAGCAACCACAACTGCGCGCGCTGTGATGTCGCCGACACTCTGCACATCACCGTTTTCATCTAACAGCGCAACCCGAACGCCTGCTACACAACGATGACCTTGTGCGTTATAACCAATCAAGAGATCGAGTCCAAAAGCGTGCTCAACCACTCGAACACCTGCGTGTCGCACCGATTCATCAAGGGTTTTTTGAACTTCTGCACCGGATTGATCACCGCCAGCGTGCACGATACGGTCATGTGAGTGACCACCTTCGCGAGTCAGCGCGATACCGCCGTCATCACCAGGGTCAAATGCAGCACCAAGACGGGACAAGTACCTTATGGCTGTTGGTGCCTCGGTCACTAGTGTACGCACCGCGACTTCGTTGCATAAACCTGCGCCTGCCGCCAGAGTGTCACGCACGTGATTTTCAATCGAGTCATCAGGATCTAAAACGGCCGCCAAACCACCCTGTGCCCATTGCGTGCTACCGGCATCAAGTGTGTCTTTAGTGATCAAAATGACATCGCGCACAGGACGTGCAGCAAGCGCCACTGATAATCCAGCGGCACCAGAGCCCAACACAACGACATCTGTGTCGATCTCCCATGTTGGTTCTGGTGAGGCAAGTCTTTTTGCCATAAATTATTCTCCAGTACGAGACGGTGTGCCGATGGAGATCATTCGCTCTACCGACAAACGCGCTTGATCAGCAATATTTTGGGGCACATCTACAACATCATTGCCATGTATCAACGAATGTTCAAGTTTGTCGGGGGTGATCATCTTCATGTACTTGCAGATTGCTGCAGGATTTATAGGTTGAAATACCGTTAATGCATTGACCTTACGCAGTTGATGCAGCATGCCTGTCTCGGTTGCCACGAGTACCTTGCGTGCAGTTGACTTTTGAGCTGCTTCGACCATTCCAGAAGTTGATAAAATCTTTGTGCGTTCTGCTGGCACCACACCAGAAGAAGCCAAATACATCGCACTCGTTGCACAGCCACATTCTGGATGAATAAGAAGTTCAGCATCAGGCTCAGCAGAAACCATCGCCTTTAACTCTGCGCCATTAATGCCTGCGTGCACATGGCACTCGCCCATCCAAATGTGCATGTTGTCTCGTTTGGTCAGACGCTGCACGTGCGATCCCAAAAATTGATCGGGACAAAACAAAATCTCGGTGTCACGAGGAATCGATGCCACGACATCAACAGCGTTCGAACTTGTGCAACAAATATCTGTCTCAGCTTTTACTGCTGCAGTTGTATTGACATAGCTCACCACCACCGCTCCAGGATGCGATGCTTTCCATTCACGTAGTTGATCTGCTGTAATTGTGTCGGCAAGCGAACATCCTGCTCGCTTATCAGGAATCAGGACGGTTTTGTCGTAGGACAAAATCTTGGCGGTTTCTGCCATGAAGTGCACCCCACAAAAAACAATCGTGCTTTGCGAGACAGAGGCCGCAATACGAGAAAGTGCAAGGGAATCACCCACATGATGGGCGACATCTTGTATTTCAGGTACTTGATAATTGTGCGCCAAAATCACCGCGTCGCGTTGATCTGCAAGCGCCCTTATTCTCTTGGCCCAAACGCCGTGTGAGTGGTCTGACACGCAATCAGGCTATGGGCTCTCTAGCTGGATTCAATAAAAGCAGGACCCTGTGCCCAATAACCATTGATTGCGTCTGCGAGCGACCCTGTCGCCAATCCGGGGTCTGTGATTATGTCATCAGGTTGATCAGCAAATCTTATGACTGAGGCCACACCCTGATTTGAAACCACCACCGTTAGCCGAACGCGTCGGCGCTTGGCATGCTGGCTGGGCGCGCCTTCTACTTCCCCGTTTTCACCTAACGGAGCCGCCCAACCAGTGGTGACGACTGCTGCCGCATCAAACATGCGCCCGAGTGAACTCGATGATGTCTCTAGCAATTCATAGACATCTGGATGTTCAGCCAAAAAAGAGAGCCTGAACGAAGCATCGTCATCTTGAGCAAAAGCCGTCGAGTCAACAACCGTGACGCCGTACAAGCGGGCGGTGGCTAACTCAAATGAGTCAAGTGTTGCATGCAGTCGCTGTTCGACAAATGTTGCGAGCGACACGGTGTCTGGGAGTTCGGGGCATGGCTCAGGAAGATCAAGATTCATACTGACAAAGTGTGCATTATTGCATGCTTCGTGGAAAAAGATCTCTCCGTTGTATTCTGATTATTCAAGTATTTGCTTGTGCTACCTGAGGGAACACATGATCACAACTCGTCCAACAAATCGTCCTTTGACCCCAGATGATGTCACTCCAACTTGGCTGACTGCTGCACTGCACTCAAGTGGGGTTTTGCCAGTTGACACAACTGTGACATCGTTGCGCCATGAAACACTCGGTGGAGGCACAGGTGTTTTTGGTGTCCTCGCTCGATTGGTAGTTCAATACAGCAAGCCAACATCTGCGCCAATTCACATGGTTCTCAAATTGCCAACAGCGGCGCCAGAAAATAAGGCTGTTGCACTCGCGCTTGGTATCTATGTACGTGAAATAAATTTCTTTCGTTATCTTTCCGAGCAGACCCCGACTACTTCGGTTCGTTGCTTGTATTCCGATATGGATACCAATGTTGGGGAGTTTGTTCTGATACTCGAAGAAATAACCCACCTTGACGTTGGCGACCAACTCGGCGGGGCAAATGTTGCCCAACTGGAACTCACCCTTAGAGAGATTGCAAAATGGCACGCCGCATGGTGGATGCATCCAGACCTCGACACTTATGCGTGGTTACCCACCAACGACAGCCCCGTGCAAATGGCCGTTGTTCCTGACATCATGCGTGCTGCATTGCCCGTTATCGAGTCCCAATGGGTGGGGCGCTTAGGACAGGATGCCGTGTCCCTGGGTCGAGATACCGCGGATAACTTTGAAGAGATACTGCGTCGCACGGGTGCCTGCGCCAAGACACTGTGTCACGGTGACTTGCGACTTGAAAACATTTTCTTCAATGCTGATGCCACCGACATTATGTTCATAGATTTTCAGATGATTCTAAAAGCAACCCCTGCTCAAGATGTGCAGTACCTATTTAATTCATCAGTAGAACCCGAGATCTGGCACTCCGATGGCATGCGATTGTTGCATCTATATCATGATGAACTAATTGCGCTTGGCGTCACCGACTACCCATGGTCCTCATTTTGGTCTGAGTTTCGACTGCAATGCTTGTGGGGAATGGTGGCACCAGCATCAACTGTCGGCGGATTTGACATGGGTGACGAGAAAGGCAAACAACTTGCTGAGCGCTGGATGATGCGTGGCTGGCTCTTGCCTACTGCAGTGCAGGCTCGTCAAGAGCTCTAGAAAATGCTAGTTAGCCTCACCAAGCAGACGTGCCGCTCGCACTAACTTTGCCCCATATTTTTTGCCTGGAGTTCGAGATAAACGCTCAAGTGGACCAGACACGCTCAATGCTGCAATCACATCTCCTGCAGTATTACAAATCGGCGCACTCACCGAGGCAACTCCTTTTTCACGCTCTTCAACTGATTCAATCCAACCTTTCTTGGATAATTTCTGGCCCGTCAATAATCGACCTGCACTCCCCCTTGACAACGGCAACAAAGAACCTTCCGGAACGATCCAGCGCAGACCGTGCGTGGACTCAAGTGATATCACGCATCGTCGACCAGCGGATTCGGCAACATAAACCTGCACACTTTCTCCAGTGGCATCACGCAGATCATGAGCGACACGCCGTGCCTCGTCAACGAACGGATATTGCATCTGGGCGCCATGTCCCAGCCCGATGAGCGTTGTCCCCAGACAAAACTGTCCGTCATCAAATCGGCGCACAGCACCATGTTGCTCAAGGGCCAGCAAAAGTCGATGCGCCGTCGCGCGCGGCATACCAGTTGCGTGCACGAGTGTTGCCAATGAATGTGGGCGTTGGGCCAAGGCGTTGAGCATCAAAAACGCCTTGTCAATCACTCCAACTCCTGATACGCTGTCCATTAATTGAGAAGTCTATCCCATATATTGAGATTAATGGGCGCAAAGGATTAACGTTATGGTGCCAAAAACATTGCCGCAAAAGGTGTGGGATGACCATGTCATCCATCAGGCTCCAGATGAGCCGGATTTGCTTTACATTGACCTACATCTCGTTCACGAAGTAACCAGTCCTCAGGCCTTTGATGGATTGCGTTTGTCAGGACGCGCAGTGCGCCGACCAGAACTGACGCTTGCCACAGAAGATCACAATGTGCCCACCGCAGACATTCACCTTCCAATCGCCGACCCTATTTCAGCACGACAGGTGCAGGTTTTGCGGGACAACGCCAAAGAATTCAATGTCACGCTCTTCCCGATGGGCGACCCTAATCAGGGAATCGTTCATGTCATCGGACCAGAGCAGGGTCGCACATTGCCAGGCATGACCATTGTGTGCGGAGACAGCCACACCGCCACTCACGGAGCATTTGGGGCGCTTGCATTTGGTATCGGCACCAGCGAAGTCGAGCATGTTCTTGCTACTCAGACATTGCCGCAGTCTCGTCCGAAGTGGATGGCTGTCAATGTCGAAGGCACCGCGCCAAGTGACGTCACCGCCAAGGACATCATCTTGGCAATCATCGGCACAATCGGTACAGGTGGTGGCATCGGTCATGTCATTGAATACCGAGGAGCGGCGATTCGCGCGCTGTCAATGGAAGGACGCATGACTGTTTGCAACATGTCCATTGAAGCAGGTGCCCGTGCTGGTCTTATCGCACCAGACGACACAACATTTACTTATCTCAAAGGTCGTGCCCAAGCACCAAGTGGCGAGCAATGGACCGCTGCAGTCGAATCATGGCGTAATCTGCACACCGATGACGGGGCGGTATGGGACCGAGAAGTAACTATTGACGCTTCCACACTGCGCCCCCATGTGTCTTGGGGAACGAATCCCGCTCAAGTCCTCAGTATCGATTCTGTTTTGCCTTCACCAAAAAGTGCTTCTGATGCAACTGGTGCTGACACTATTTCGCGAGCACTCGAATACATGGGGCTCAAGTCTGGGACTCGCATTCGAGACATCAGGGTTGACACGGTTTTTATCGGATCATGCACCAACAGTCGCATCGAAGATTTGCGCGCCGCTGCAGCCGTACTCAAGGGCCGCACGGTTACCGTAAAACGCACGATGGTGGTGCCGGGCAGTCATGCTGTCAAAAAACAAGCAGAAGCCGAAGGTCTTGACAAAATTTTCATCGCTGCGGGAGCCGATTGGCGGGAGCCTGGCTGTTCAATGTGTCTGGCCATGAACCCTGACAAATTAGCGCCAGGAGAACGCGCAGCCAGCACGAGTAATCGCAACTTTGAAGGACGTCAAGGACGCGGTGGTCGCACTCATTTGGTGTCCCCAGCCGTTGCCGCAGCCACCGCCGTCGCTGGTCATTTCGCCACGCCAGGGGATCTGCAATGAAAATAGTTCGGATAGTTTCTGGAACTGCGGTTCCACTCAAGCGCAGTGACGTTGATACCGACCAAATCATTCCAGCAGAGTGGCTCAAGCGTGTAGAGCGCACGGGCTTTGAGGCTGGCTTGTTCTCGACATGGCGCGACGACCGCAACTTTGTTTTAAACGATGAGCGTTACGCGGGTGCCACAATTTTGGTTGCCGGTCCAAGTTTTGGGGTCGGTTCGTCACGCGAGCACGCCGTCTGGGCGATACAGCAATACGGATTCGACGCCGTCATTGCGCCAAGCTTCAGTGATATTTTCAGAAACAATTGCACCAAAAACGGACTCATTCCTGTCGTTCTTGATGAAGCAATTGTGCAACAGCTGTGGGACCTCATAGAGACCGAGGCATCAACGGAAATCACTGTCGACATGCAACGTCTATTAGTCGAAGTTCCGTCAGCTGGACTATCTGTTTCTTTTCTGATGGATCCATCGACACAACATCGTTTTTTGAATGGTCTTGACGATATTGGCATCACTTTGTCTCATCAAAGCAAGATTGACTCTTTTGAGACCAAGCGTCCAGCCTGGCTGAGCAAATAATTTACAGAATAAACTTGCGTAGATCGCTCAGTCGAGTGTCATTGCTGAAAATTTCGATTGGTGGTTCAGTCGGGAGTCGAAGTGCTCGTTGGATGATGCGACAAGTGGTGTGCTGATTGTACTCAGCAAGCGTGACTGCCCATCCGTCCCTACCAGCACGTGCAGTTCTGCCAGATCGATGCAAATAACTCTTTGGATCAATGGGTGGTGCATAGTGAATAACAACTCCGATGTCGTCAATATCAATTCCGCGTGCTGCGACATCCGTCGCAACCAAGACATTTATTTCACTCTTTGTAAATCGCACTAGAGCTTTTTCGCGTGCGGCTTGCGTTAGGTCGCCATGAATAGCGGCAGCCTTGGCCCCGAGGCCAAGCAGGTTCTCAGTGACACGATCACATAAACGCTTTGTATCGCAAAACACCAAGGTCTTTCCGCCACCAGCAGCGACCACATTGATCACCCTGTCCTTGTCAAGCTTGTGGACCGCCAGAAACAAATGATGCATTGTTCCAACCGTGTCAGTAGGAGCATCAATTGATACTTCTGTTGGCGATTTCATATAACGCCGAACTAAGTTTCCGACCTGCCCGTCAAGGGTTGCTGAAAACAACATCGTCTGGTGCTCACCCGTGACATGGCGCAGGATCCACTCCACTTGCGGAGTAAAGCCGTCATCGGCCATCCGATCCGCTTCATCAAGGACAACAACTTGAATGTCTTTCATTGAAATTTCGCCGGCCTTCATTAGGTCGATCAACCGAAGAGGCGTTGCCACGATAAGTTCAATGCCTCTGTCAAGCGCATCAATCTGATCATCCCGTGACGCGCCACCATACACGGCAAGCACGCGATGTCCGCACGCTTTGCCGATTGGGTCCAATACTTCTGCTACTTGCAGGGCCAACTCGCGAGTTGGAACCAGCACGACGCCGCGTGGTGCCCGAACCTGAGCAGCAACGTCCATGCGTGCCATCATCGGCACACCAAAGGCAAGTGTCTTGCCAGAACCGGTTCGAGCGCGCCCACACAAATCAACACCGCTCAACGCCACGGGAATAGCTTCAGTCTGGATCGCAAATGGTGCGGTGAAGCCGGCTTTGAAGAGACCGCGATCGACGTTCTCGGGCACGCCGATCGACGCAAACCCGGTGGGTTCATAACGGTCAGCGTCGGCCTGAGGGGTCTGATGGCGCTGGGGCATTTGCTTGTCAGGCTATCTCCCATTGTGCGCCAGAGGCTGACTTGCCACTCGGGATTGACTAATAATTCAAAAAACTGATAAATGATTTCAAAACAAGTATGGTTATTTCTCTTGTTGCGGAATCTTTTCGCACTGAAAGGAAACATCCACGGCCGAAGCCCGATAACACATCGAGCAAAGCCCACCCAGGTTTGGAGTAATTCATGAATGCAGTACTAGACGCCACTCAAACATGTGGACTGAAGGGAATCCCATACGATTGGCAGGCGCTGTTAGTGCCCGCAGAGCCCGCATTCAGCGAAGAACTTGATGATTTAATCAAGAGTCAGTCCCAGATAAGCGTCGAATCAGACTCTTTATAAAGTTCTCTGGCAATTTGGCTTCATCTGGGTGTAAGTTACGGGGGTGACTTACAAATGCCAGAATCTCCTACTTATGTAGCGGCGACAGCCCCATACTGCTGTTGTCGAAACCTCCTGCGCTCTGGCCAGGAGGTTTTTTATTTATACCAACTCATTGAATGCTCTGCAACGAAACAACTTCACTAATTCCACAACTGATCTACAACAAGGAAACGATATGCCGCCAAATAGTGTGACACCTAAAAAAATGGCTTTTGATAAATACACTCCGACTATTCCCGTAGTTCTCGCCGACCGAACATGGCCCAATACGATGATCAAGAAAGCACCTTTGTGGTGCAGTGTCGATCTGCGCGATGGCAATCAAGCGCTGATTGACCCAATGGACCCTGAACGCAAGCGTCGCATGTTTGACGCAGTCGTCAAGATGGGGTTCAAAGAAATTGAGGTTGGTTTCCCTTCTGCCAGCCAGCCCGACTTTGACTTTGTTCGCCAACTGATCGAAGAGGACCTGATTCCCGATGATGTCATTATTCAGGTACTTGTGCAGTGTCGCCCCGAATTAATTGAACGCACATATGAATGCATCAAAGGTGCACCCCGCGCAATCGTGCATTTTTACAACTCGACAAATCCATTGCAGCGCAGAGTTGTCTTTGGGCTGGAAAAAGAAGGAGTGATTGATATCGCGGTGAACGCCGCAAAATTGTGTCGAAAACTTGAGGAAACGGTGCCTGATACGAAAATACGATACGAATATTCGCCAGAAAGTTTCACGCTCACCGAACCAGATTTCGCCATCGAGATTTGCACCGCAGTAATGGATGTCATCGAACCAACTCCTGATAATCCACTCATTCTTAATCTGCCAGCAACTGTTGAGTGCTACTCCCCCAATGTGTATGGCGATGTCATTGAGTGGTTCATTCGCAATATCCCCAAGCGTGATTGTGTTGTTGTTTCTCTGCATCCCCACAACGACCGTGGTTGCGCGGTCGCAGCGGCCGAATTTGGAGTGATGGCAGGTGCTGATCGCGTCGAGGGAACTTTGTTTGGCAACGGGGAACGTACGGGCAATGTCGACATTGTTAATTTGGCGATGAACCTGTTTATGAACGGGGTTGATCCAGAACTTGATATCAGCGATATAGACGCTTTGAGACGCGTCGCCGAATATTGCAATCGCTTGCCTGTTCATCCTCGGCATCCATATGTCGGCGACTTGGTCTACACCGCATTTTCAGGGAGTCATCAAGACGCCATCAAAAAAGGTTTTCAAGTACTTGCCAAGGACTACGACCAATGGGGAGTTCCGTATTTGCCGATTGACCCCAAACATGTTGGTCGCAGTTACGAAGCGGTTATCCGCGTAAATAGTCAGTCAGGCAAAGGGGGTGTTGCCTACATCATGCAAACAGAGCACGGCTTTGATCTCCCCCGACGCTTACAGATTGAATTTTCACAAACAATTCAGCACATCACGGAAGACTCTGGCACTGAGATCAGTCCTCCTCTTTTATGGGCGACTTTTCAAGATCAGTACCTACCAGTGTCGCCAAAATGCATCTTGCATGGACATGAATTGCATAGCGACTCAAGCTCTGGTCTCACCAGCATCACGGCGCAATTGGTAATTGATGGACAACATCAGACCCTGACGGGCCAGGGTAACGGACCGATTGATGCCTTTGTGCATGCGCTACGAACCGGGCTCAGCACCGAGATTGATGTTGTGGACTACGCAGAACACGCCATGGGTCAGGGCTCAGAAGCCACCGCGGTTGCCTATGTTGAAACCACTGACAACGGGGGAAACACTCGCTGGGGTGTCGGAATCGACCCCAACATCATCTCCGCTTCACTTCGCGCCGTACTTGCGGCGTACGAACGTCAAGGTCAAGTCTCTTGAAATACAGAACTTGTGCGCTCTGCGACTAGTTTTTAAGTGTTCCTCGCATCTCATTTCGGAGGAATCGGCACCGCAGTCAAAAACTACTCAGGAGGATTCAAGATGAAAATAAGTGTTGACTTTGATATTTGTGCGTCAACAGGGGCGTGCACTCAAGTTGCTCCAGAGATTTTTGAAGTTCGCAAAGATGGTTACCTCTACATCTTGCAGGAAAGTCCTGGAGAAGAACTGCGCGAAAAAGCAACGCAGGCTGCCGACCTTTGCCCTACTGCAGCAATCACGATCGAAGGCTGATACTCCATCGTGAGTTTTCTCTCGACGCTCAATTCACGATGGGCCGCAACTGGTTCGCTGTTGTGCGTTGGATTAGACCCAGATCCTGACAAATTTCCTAATTCACTGCGCAACGACGTTGGCAGTATCGCCAGATTTTGTATCGATATTATTGATGCCACTGCCGAGTTTGTCTGCGCATTCAAACCACAAATCGCCTACTTTGCAGCAGTCGCTGCAGAGCATCAACTTGAACAGGTCTGCCACCACATTCGCGCCAATCATCCCACCATCCCACTAATCCTTGATGCAAAACGCGGGGACATCGGAGACACCGCCGCACTATATGCCCGCGAAGCATTTGATCGATACGGTGCGCACGCCGTTACCGTGAGTCCATATCTTGGAACAGACAGCATCGAACCTTTTCTGGCACATTCAGGAAAAGGCGTGTTTGTTTTATGCCGTACTTCAAATGCTGGCAGTGGTGAGTTTCAGTCTCAAGTCAGCCACGGCTTACCTCTGTATCAACACATCGCTTCCCGTGCAGCCAGCGATTGGGCAACCAAAGGTGAAGTTGGACTTGTCGTCGGCGCCACCTATCCAGCAGAACTTAAAATTGTTCGTGACATTGTTGGTGATATGACCCTGCTCGTCCCCGGCATCGGTGCCCAAGGTGGCGATCCTCATGCGGTTATCACCCATGGCTCCAATAGCGTTGGCCGTGGACTGATTGTTAATTCTTCTCGCGCCATCCTGTATGCCAGCAGCACCGACCACGCTGCCGGCGCACATGCCGCGGCTCGCGCGGCCGCAGCAACACTTGTATAACCACTCAGTTTTTAGGCGTGAAGAGCCGTGACTTCGATTATTCCGGGTGCTTGACGAAGAGCATCTAGTACCTCGTCTGACACGGCAGCCGATGGAGAAATGACCATCAAGGCAGTTCCTGCGGTGAGCGCCCGACCTACATCCATATCTGCAATATTGACTCCGGCATTTCCGAGCAATGTCCCGACTAGGCCAATCACTCCAGGGCGATCATCATTGCGCACAACCAACATGTGATCGGAAGGCGGCATGTCAGTGATGTGGTCATCCACCATCACGATGCGAGCCTGTCGACGTGGTCCAACAAGCGTTGCCGCCAAGCTGTGACTACCAGCACGAAGTGTTACAAGATTGACATAGTCGCTAATTGAAGAGCCTGTCACCACCTTTGTCTCTTTAATTTCCACCCCTATCGCTGCAGCAATTTGGGGGGCATTCACATAAGTAACTGGATCTGTTTGGGCAATGGAAAAAAATCCTTTAAGCGCACTAAGCGTCAAAATGCGAGTGTCGTAGCCAGCAATCTCACCTGTGACAATGATCTCTAATTGACCAGACACTGAGTCAGTCATTGATGCGAACAATCGACCAATCCGTTCTGCAAGTGGCAGAAAAGGTTTGAGAGTTTCATTTGCATCTGCTGCAGAGATGTTGACTGCATAGGGTACGAAGTCTCCAGCCAACGCCAAATTAATCATGTCGGCAATGTCGTCTCCAGCTTTGTCTTGTGCCTCGCGGGTGCTCGCCCCCAAATGCGGGGTAACAACCACACCGTCTAGTCCAAATAGGGGTGACTGCGTTGTGGGTTCTTTGTTAAAAACATCCAGAGCAGCGCCAGCAATGACTCCGGACTTGATTGCCTCGGCAAGTTCTGCCTCATCAATGATGCCACCGCGTGCCACATTGATAACACGCAACGACGGTTTTGCTTTTAATAACATCTCGCGACCAATCAGTCCGATGGTTTCTTTGTTTTTTGGCAAATGTACGGTCAAAAAGTCTGCTTCTGACACGAGTCGGTCTATGTCCATCAACTCAATATTCATTGCTCTTGCACGCTCTTCTGAGACATAAGGATCAAAAGCAATCACACGCATTCCAAAAGCAGCAGCACGCTGCGCCACCAGTTTTCCAATTCTTCCCAGTCCGGCAATGGCAAGTGTCTTGTCCAGAAGTTCAACACCCTCCCACTTGCTTCTCTCCCACCTACCTTGCACCAACGCCGCATGGGCTTGGGGAACATTTCTGGCGACAGACAACAACATCGCCATCGTGTGCTCTGCTGCCGACACGATGTTTGATTCGGGAGCATTGGCAACCATCACGCCTAGTTTGGTTGCGGCTTCAACATCGACATTGTCCAAGCCGACCCCGGCGCGACCTACCACGATTAGGTCAGATCCAGCTTCAAGCAAGGCCGCATCTACTTGAGTCGCAGAGCGCACGATTAATGCGCGAGCACCCTTGATTGCAACATGCAACTGCTCGGGGGTGAGATCTACTTGAACATCTACTTCATGTCCCGCCTGGCGAAGACGGTCAAGACCACGTTCAGCAAGTTCTTCAGAGACAAGGATGCGAGCCACCTCTATAGTCTCGCCCACAAAACATCAAAAATTACTACCGATTTGGTCCACTTAACAAAACGTTCATATCTGCCACTAGCGTCTGAGGCACTGAAATCACTTCACAAGGGAGAACACCATGACCTATGCCTTCTTAACTGACGAATGGATGGTTGCCGCACGTGCGATTCGCGAAAAATACGCGGCAGAAGCGGCTAAAATTACCGTCACCTTGCGGATCAATCAGACCATCACGGGGGTTCCATTTGGTAGCGGCACGGTTTACGCATTTTTGGATACCTCGAGTGGTGCGGTCAACACAGATTTAGGGGTTCTCGAAAACCCCGATGCCACAATCATCACTGACTACGACACAATGCGCAAGCTTTTGATTGATCAAGACCAAGCAGCCACCATGCAGGCCTTCATGGGTGGCAAAATAAAAGTTGAAGGTGACATGATGAAAATCATGGGAATGCAAACTGCAATGCCTCAGGATGCAGTAGCTAATAAAATTGCGGCGGAAATAAAGGAAATTACCTCTTAAATTTTGCTAGACGGCGGTGCGAAACTCACTGCGATCTGTTGATGTCACCTTCGTTGCCATAAACATTCCCGCTAATGCAAAGACTGCACCTGCCATAAGTGCATATCCAAAACTTTCAATAACGCCACGCGACATCGTGGACTCATGTATTGAAATCATCACAGTCGATCCGACCACTGCACCCATTTGATTCATGAGTTGTTGCATTGCTCCAGCCACTCCTAGATGGTCATCGTCTACTGCATTGGCAACGAGGGCTGTCAATGCGGGTGATGCGAGACCCAGTCCAACACCTGATAGCGCCAGTGCACCTGCAATGAACACATCGCTGGTCTTTAGACCTACGAGCGACAACGAGACCATCGATGCCATAACAAATCCAGCGCCAACTATGCCCGAAGTCCGTTCACCAACTCGCATCGTTATAAAGCTCCCCAACGGTGCCGCAATCGAGAATGTGAGTGGTCTGGCAATGATTAACCAGCCAATATGACTACTTGTCATTCCTAAACCCTTGTCGAGCAACTGTGGGACCATAATGAAGCCACCCATATAAGCGAAATTTGTGAGCGATTGGCTCATAATCGGAAATGCGATATTGGGTGTTCGAAACCAATGCAGTGGCATTAAAGGCTCCTCAACACGGCGTTCAATGCGCACAAATTGCCATAGAAGTATCAACCCGATTGCAATAGAAATAACTATGCGGGGGCTTGTCCACCCCCAAGCATGTCCCCTGCTAATTCCCAACAGCAAAGCCATGGCACCACCACCAAGAGTCAGCGATCCCATCACATCAAACTTGACATTTTTCATTTTGCTGGTTTGAGGAAGGAGCCAAAACGCAACTGCTGCACCGACTACGCACAGTGGTGCTTGCACAATGAAAATTGTTCGCCAACCAATCGACTCCACAAGTGGCGCCCCAAGAACCACTCCCAATACCGGAGCACCTGCTGTGGTGAAACTCCAGAGTGACAACGGCGTCACTCTTTCTTGTGGCTCAAATAGGCGGTTGATATAGGCCATTGCCGCTGGTCCTGTGGCTGATCCAGCACTTGCCGACAAAATTCGAAAAGCAATCATTGATGCGGCGTTCCACGCGAAGGCGGTAAGAATCCCAAAGATGCCGGCGAAGAAAAGCCCCAATACAAACACCCGTTTATGTCCCCATAAGTCACCGGCTTTACCAAAGGCGGGTCCGACAACACCAAAGGCCAACATCGGGCCAATGATCGCCCAGTTCAAAGCACTCACACTCGTATCAAGATCGGTTGCGATTCCCTCAAGCGACACGACCAGCACAGTGATCGTAAAACTTGTCGCAAAGAGACCTGCTAACACCACCGACAAAGTTGCCCATTGACGAGTGACACCCACCCTGCGCGCAATCCTGCGTGGCAACAACATTGTCCACGGAACTACCGAGACTTCATCTACTCCGGCATTTTCGACGGTGATCGTGTCCCGAGGACGCAGGATTTTGTCACTGTCGTTATTGGAATTCACGACTGCTTTCTAGCGCAATGAGGCGGCCATTTCAGCAAGTGCTGCTGTGAGTTCTGCCACGCTCCATCTATCACCATGATCAACTGACTCTGCCATCTCCCATGAACGAACACGAGTGACTTCCCCGCCCTTCACAAAAAATGTCTCACCCGTGAACGCACACTCCTCGGATGCCAAATATGCAACGAGAGGAGAAATATTGGCGGGATCCCACTCATCAAAGGTCGCAGCGTTTTGCGGAACGGCAATGTGGTCTCCAAGACCAGGAGTCGCAAGTGTTAGCCGTGTTCGAGCGGCCGGTGCGATTGAGTTGCTCTTGACATTGAAGCGCGAAAGTTCCTTGGCCAAAATCTGAGAGAATGTTGCGATACCAGTTTTGGCGGCACCGTAATTGGACTGTCCGGGATTTGACATGAGTCCAGACGTTGACGAAGTGTGCACCAGATTTCGTGCACGCGTGTTTCCTGCTTTGAACTGCTCCCGCCAGTACGCGGCTGCCCAACGAGAAGGGGCGAAATGGCCTTTGAGGTGTACTGCAATAACGGCATCCCACTCCGCTTCTGTCATGTTGACCAACAATCTGTCCCGCAAAATTCCGGCATTGTTCACCAAGATATCCAAGTCGCCAAATGTCTCAACTGCCATATTCACTAACCGCTGCGCACCATCCCAATCCGCAACATTGTCGTAGTTGGCGATTGCGCGACCACCCATCGCAATGATTTCATCAACAACTTCTTGTGCCGGGGTAGCGTCCTTTCCAGTTCCATCGTTGGCACCGCCTAGATCGTTCACCACAACTTTGGCGCCTTCGTGAGCAAATAAAAGCGCGTGTTCGCGTCCGATGCCCCGTCCTGCTCCAGTGATGATGGCCACTCGACCGTCTAGTGCGCCCATGATTGTGACTCCCAAATTAATGTGCGACAGGTTTGTCACATCTCTCTGAATAGATTAGGGATGAAACCTAGGGAAACACGAGGTCAACGGTATTGGTGGCAAGCATTTTTGTGTAGTTGCGCACCACCTTGTCGTTGACTAACGCTTTTAATAAGCCCCGTGTGCCATTGCCGGTGACCTTGCCCACGACAAGACCAGCATTTTCGAGACGCTCTTTCACAACGCTCAAAGTTCGTCCATAAATCGCCGGCATCACTACTTGTTTTTGTCCCGAGGACACAGCGACCAGCACTCCTGATCCGCGTGATACTTCCGTACCGATAATCGGAAGCTGCAATGAAACTCGCCCTGCGGCAATGTTCAGCGTGGGGGCCTCGCCCAAACTGCTCAATATCAAACCAAGTTCTGTCAGCTTTGTTGTTGCTTCCTCAACGGTTAACCCGATTAATTTAGGGACTACTCGGGGCGCAGGTCCAGACGACAAGCTAAGAGCAACCTCGGTACCCTTTACTAGAGAGTCACCTGCCTTTAGCGTTGGTTGATCTGGAATGGACCACGAGAGCACGGTGCCGATCGGTACGACTTCATCAGCGACACCTGTTGTCACTGCCACTAATCCCAGAGTGGCAATCTTTGCTTTTGCCTCAGCAACACCTAACCCATTGAAGTCTTCCAACACCGTTAGCGTTGGCCCCTCCGAGACAAAAAAAGTTATCGAGTCACGTTTTTTCACAGCTGCACCAACAGCAGGATCCGTGCGAATGATCTGATCTTTTTGCACGACGTCACTGCGCTCTTTAGACACCAATATTGTCCAGCCAAATTGAGACAATAGATTGCGAGCTTCGGCTTCTGGTTTCCCGACCAACTCTGGAACGAGATTTGATGGGTTCAAAACAGTGTTGTAAGCGACCAAGCCAGCACCAGCAAGCCCTATCACGAACAAAATTGCAAATGAGATCCGCAGTTTCCATCTACGCTTTTTGGGAATTGGAGTCTGGCTTGTGGGGTCTTGAGCCTCAAGAGATCGCAAAAAATCAGCGTCAACTACTGTGGGTTCAGTTGAATCACGTCCAATAATCAGTGGGTCTTCTGGCCTTGTGTTGGTTTGCGCGACTCCAGAGCCGATTGGATCAAAAGCATTGGGCATCGGAAGAAGCGGCGTTGTCCGAATCATGATTGGCGCTCCCGGCTCGGGTTGCGGTGCACCAAATACAGGAACAGTTGTTGAAGGTCTTTCAATTGGCTTGGACGGATCAGCATTGGCGACTTCATCATCAAACAGTCCAACTCCGACAATTTCTATCGGGGACGGACGCGGCAGTTTTTCTGCCGCCTGCACAAGCGCCTGACCAAATTCACGAGGTGTAAAACGCTCTGATGCGTCGGGCCTTCCCGCGCGCTCAAGGACGAACGCAAGCGCACCAAAATCGGCGTTGACCGGCAAAAGTTTTCCAATTCGATTGCTAAACGCAGCAGCAACCGACTCACCAGCAAAGGGAATTGTTCCGGTTAATGCCTCGATAATTGTCAGCGCCAAGGCGTATACGTCACTACCAGTTGTGCGGATAGATCCATCCGCTAACTCAGGTGCGGCGTAGTTCGCCTGCTCGATTCCCAAATTATCAAGGGCACGAAGTGGTGCTCCGAAGCCCACAACGCGCACGCGTCGATCAAGCCCGAATATCAATCTCGATGGCCTAATGTCGCCGTGCACAATCTCTTGTTTGGAGGCCGCGTCAAGGGCACGACATACATCAATTCCCACAATCAGCGCCTGTGATGGCGTGAGACGGCGACCCCGATCCAGGAACTCCCTCAAGGAACCTCCAGCCAGACGCTGCCCTACGGTGTAGACGTATCGTGTGCCCCCAATAGTCACGTCACCATGATTGAGCATCGCCTCAATCACTGGGTGTTGCAACGACATCGCCGTCTGACACTGGCGCTCAAATCTGCTCAGAGCATCTTCCGGGGTCGTTGAGCCAAGCGAGATATCGACTAGTCGGCTCAGTTCTGTTAGGCGAACACCTAGAGTTTCATTAGACAACAAATCAATTGCGTCGAATTGGGCAGTGCCCTTGGCAGTGAGACCCGAGTCAGCCTCGATCCGGACTTGATCTAATCTGTACCGTCCCGCAAGAACAGTTCCCAAGACGTTCTCCGACCAACTCATGACCCATGAAATCTACCGTTTTTGGCTCGTGCATGGTGCCAAAGGCCCCTACAAGAGCGAGAATAGAGGCGTGAAAATGTCGTTTCAGCCCACAAAATTAGCGATTCCGTTGGGTTTTGCCTTGGGCATCATTCTGATAATCGCAGGACTCAACTCAGCCCGAACCGGTCGAGATGCCCAAAAACTACCCGCCGAAATCGCCAGTATCAATCCAGGGCCTGGAGACATCGTGCTCCGTCAGTCACAAATCTTCGTTGATTTTGCCGAGGGCTACAACGCAGTGTTGATTTTGGACGGACTAGAACTAGAAGTGACTCGTTTGGATGAACTCTCTGCCGCTAACGGGGAAATAATAAGGCCAGGGGCACAGGTTGAACTTCCGGCAACGGCGATCTATGACCCCGGAAACTTTACGATCTCATTTCAGCCTCAGGTTGGAGCCGAAATCGCTGGACTCTTTCAGGGCAAACACACCGCGTCCGTGTTGTTTTGGAAGATTGACGAGACGCGCGAGCGAGCAAAATCGTTTACATGGGATTTCAGCGTCAACTAAATACCCGTTGAGGTGGGTGGCAGATTTCCCGTCGCCAACAGATATTCAAAGCCCTCTTGATCAAGGATCGGGATCTTTTGTTCTTGGGCGCTAGCCAGTTTGCTCGCGCCTGC
>SXGU01168776.1_pt1 | contig 51131 bp, 42 predicted proteins | sample 3174531 | NCBI WGS metagenome assembly SXGU01 (sample SAMN11356863, study PRJNA531348) | freshwater metagenome | isolation source: freshwater sample F1-140 | place: China: Fuxian Lake, Yuxi | collected 2017-12-25 | reverse complement strand
GCTTCGTATTCGCGATTATTTTTCACATCACTACTTTGTTTTTCATACTTTTTCACCAAACTCTGCGCTGTTTTAATTGCTTCTTTTTTCTGTTCGATGAATTCGGTGATGCCATTAATTTCTTCTTCAATTCTTGTTTGACGAGAATGTAATCCAAGAATTTCATCTTCCAAATCGGCAACTTCCATCGGTAGTTCTCCTTTAAGGATTTTCAATTCATCCAACTTTGAATCTATTTTTTGAAGCGTAATTAAGGAACTCAATTTTTCCTGAATGGAATATTCTTTCGTTTTTGTCATAAATTTCAAATAAAATAATTAACAGGGTTGGTGTTTACACCAGTTTTAAGGACGGCAAAGGTAGGAAATTTTTGGAGTAAAACTTCTTGTAAAAGCTCAATCGTGAATTGTTCCGATTCGTAATGACCTAAATCGGCAATAACCATTCTTTCGTTCGCTTCAAAAAATTCATGGTATTTAATGTCAGAGCTGAGAAAAAGGTCTGCATTTGCAGCCAACGCATTGGAAATCAGAAAGCTTCCAGCTCCACCACAAAGGGCAATTTTCTTTATTTTTCTATTTAATAATGGCGTATGTCGAATAACAGTCAGATTAAATTTCTTCTTGAGTTGATTTAAAAAAACAGTTTCATCAATTGATTCGGAAAGTTCTCCAACCAATCCACTGCCGATGGCAGAATTTTTATTATTTAAATTAATAATGTCATAAGCAACTTCCTCGTACGGATGTGATTTTTTTAATGCTGCCACAATTGTGTTTTCTAAATAAGCCGGCAAAATCATTTCGATTTTCACTTCCTTTTCAGTATGTCTTTTATCTATTTCACCCACAAAAGGGTTAGTATTTTTCCCTGCTTTGAAAGTTCCTGTTCCTTCCACATTAAAACTGCACTCGGAATAATTTCCAACATTTCCTCCTCCTGCTAAAAAAAGCGCATCACGTACTTGCCCTGCTTTTTCTAAAGGAACAAATGTGCTTAGTTTTTTTAAAGTCGCATCTTTTAATAATAAAGGTTTGCAATTTTTCAATCCAATCTTTTCGGCAATTTTTCCATTTACACCATTAATTACATTATCCAAATTGGTGTGAATGGCATAAATAGAAAGGTCATTTTTAATTGCACAAATAATGGATTTTGACACATAATTTTTTTCATTAATTTTTTTAACCCCTGAAAAAATTATGGGATGATGCGCAATTACAAGATTGCATTTTTTTTCAATTGCTTCTTTTATCACTTCTTCGGTTGCATCCAAACAAACCATTGCGCCTTTACAGTCCACATCGGCATTGCCGATAAGCAATCCTGAATTGTCGTAAGATTCTTGAAAACCCAGAGGAGCAAATGATTCAAGAAAGGAAATAATTTCGGCAATTTTCATTTTATTCAAAAAATTAAACTTTGAATTGGAACGCAATAAAGATAAGTAGAAAGGTGGCTATCTTTCTTTACACATTTTTTTTAGTTACTTTTATAAATGTTCAACAATAAAAAAACATTAGTATTGGGTGCGTCGAGCAATCCATCTCGATACAGCTACCTTGCCATAAAACAACTTTTGCAAAATGGACATGCAGTTGTAGCCGTTGGTAAAAAAAAATCGGTTGTTGATTCCGTAATTATTCAAACAGATTTGCAACCATTTGAAGCAATTGATACTGTAACAATGTACATCCGAGAAGATCTGCAAAAAGAATATTACGATTACATACTTTCTTTAAAACCCAATCGCATTATCTTTAATCCCGGTACCGAAAATCCTGATTTAGCTGCGCTTGCTTCGCAAAAAAATATTCAAGTGATAAATGCTTGCACATTAGTATTGCTGCGTACAAAACAGTATTAGGTGTTTGAATTTTAACCAAGAATGGCTAATTTGGGGAAACCTTTGTCATGCGATGGAGAAAATTTAATGGCGACACTATTGATTTGCCCATTTATAATGCAGTTGAAAATGCAATCAAACGGGAGATAGCCGCAGGTTTCCGATTAAAGGTTTGCTTTGGAACCGACTCTCAAGTAAAAGGTACTGATACAGAATTTGCAACGGTAATAGTTTTCCTTAGAGAAGGTCATGGTGGATTTATGTTTATTCATAACGAAAAAACAAAACAAAGATTTAGCATCAAAGAACGCATGTTGATGGAGGTTGCACGAAGCATTGAAATTGCATACGAGCTTTGTAATCTTTTTACAATTTATAATGTTGATATGGAAGTTCATGCCGACATTAATACTAATCCACATTTCAAAAGTAATGACGCACTAAAAGAAGCAATGGGCTACATTCTTGGAATGGGATTTGCATTTAAAGCAAAACCGGAAGCTTTTGCAAGCAGTAGCTGCGCCAATAAAATTGTTAGTTAATTATTTTCCTAAAGCGTTTGCTTGTTTATTCAATTGATGAATTAAATCCAAGATTTCTTTTCTTCCTTCTTTTTTTAATGCAGATGTAACAAAATATTTAGGAAGTTCTACCCAAGTAGAAGCCAATCGCTGCATAAATGCTTTTACATTGCGCACGGTAGCTGCTGGTTTATTTTTATCGCTTTTTGTAAATACAACCGAAAAAGGAATTGCCCATTGACCAAGTTGATTGATAAAATCAATATCAATTTGTTGCGGCGAATGCCGACTGTCAACCAATACAAAAAGATTGATTAAATTTTTTCTTCGTTGAATATAATTCTCAATCATGATTCCCCAAGTCTTCCGTTTTTTTTGCGACACAACCGCAAAACCATAACCGGGCAAATCGACTAAGAACCAACCCAAACTTTTTCCTGAATTGATTTCAAAATGATTGATGAGTTGCGTTTTTCCGGGCGATGAAGAAATTTTTGCCAACTCTTTTTTATTGCACAACATATTTATCAACGAAGATTTTCCCACATTGCTTCGCCCAATAAAAGCATATTCCGAACGATCCGGTTGCGGACAAAACTCAACCTTTGGACTGCTGATTAAATATTGTGCAGATTTTATTTCCATTTGTGCTGCAAGATAAAATAACAAAAGCAAGTAACACTATCTTCGCTAAGAATATGTATAATTCATTACCACACGATAGTATAAATCCAACCGGTTCGTCCGAAAAACCGAAGAAGCAACAGGTAGAAGAAATGTTTAATACAATTGCTACTGGCTACGATTTAATGAATCATTTACTGTCGGTTGGCATTGATATCAGTTGGCGAAAAAAAGCAATCGCTATTTTAAAAAAGTCAAAACCCAATTTAATTTTAGATGTTGCAAGCGGTACGGGCGACATGGCAATAATGGCTGCGCGGTTACTTCAACCTCAAAAAATAATTGGAATAGACCTTTCAGAAAAAATGTTAGAATTGGGAAGAAAAAAAATTGAAAAAGCTGAATTGGTAACTAAAATTGAATTAGTAAAAGGTGATGGTGAAGCAATAAATTTTCCTGATAATTCGTTTGATGCAGTAATGGTAGCTTTTGGTGTTAGAAATTTCGAAAATTTAAAAAATGGTTTTAGCGAAATGCTTCGTGTGTTAAAGCCAGGCGGCAAGTTGGTGATTCTTGAATTTTCAACTCCGCGCTTTTTTATTTCTCGAAAAATTTACAATTTATATATGGGAATTGTAGCGCCGGAAATTGCAAGCTGGTTCAAACAAAATAAAGATGCTTATAAATATTTAAACAAATCTGCCAATGCATTTCCTGATCGAAAAAAACTTACAGCACTTTTATCCCAATCCGGATTTTCAAACACTGATTACAAACCGCTCAGTTTAGGAATATGTTGCATCTACACAGGAGAAAAATAAATAAACACGGAATTAGTTTAATTGTATTGATTTGCTTTGCAAACATTTTTTCGTTTGCTCAAACTTATTTCAACTTACCCGATCACGAAAGTAAACCCTACTATTTTGGAATAACATTGGGTGCAAATATGGCTCGATTTCATATTGAACAACATGCTCAATTTTTATTTTACGATACGGTTCAAGTGGTTGAACCCATGAATTCTGCAGGCTTTGCATTAGGACTAAGCGCAACAGGTCGATTAACGCATCGGCTGGAAGTACGGTTTAACCCGCAATTGATGTTTGTAGAAAGAAATATTTTTTACAACTTGAAATACGCAGATCCGATTGACGGAAATTCAATTATAAAAAAAGTAGAATCGGTAATTTTTTCTTTTCCTTTTCAAACAAAATTCAACAGTGATCGAATTGGGAATTTTAGAGTTTACATGTTGGGCGGCGTAAAAGCAGATATTGACCTTGCCGCAAATGCCCGTGCCCGCCGTGCGGAATATTTAGTAAAGCTGGAAAAAATTGATTACGGAGTTGAACTCGGACTTGGTTTTAATTTTTATTTCCCCAGCTTTATTTTTTCGCCCGAAATAAAAGTAAGCAACGGATTAAAAAACATTCATAGCCGCGATGAAAGTTTGAAATACTCCAATGTGATTGATCGTATTCAATCGCGTATGTTTGTTTTTTCTATTCATCTTGAAGGATAAAATAGTTGGCTGAGCCCTGAGCTTGTCGAATGGTCGAAGCCAATCGCAAAATATTTATTTCAAACAAATAATTTATTTCCCAACTTTGTGCTTGATGAAACAATACCTCATAAAAAATGTACAGGTTGTAAACGAAGGGCAAATTTTTACTGCTGATGTTTTGATAAAAAACGGCAGAATCGAAAAAATTAACGGCAACATTTCATCTGTAAATGCAACCGAAATAAATGGCGAAGGAAAATATTTATTGCCGGGTGTTATCGACGATCAAGTACATTTTCGCGAACCCGGATTAACGCACAAAGCAACCATTTACACCGAATCAAAAGCAGCAGTAGCAGGCGGTGTAACTAGTTTTATGGAAATGCCCAATACCATTCCAAATGCATTAACGCAAGAATTGCTTGAAGAAAAATACCAAATTGCAGCGCAACATTCACTTGCCAATTATTCTTTTTTTATGGGAACGGGAAATGCAAATGCCGACGAAGTGCTGCGCACCAACGAAAAAAGAAAAACCGTTTGTGGCATAAAAATTTTTATGGGATCTTCTACCGGAAGTATGTTAGTTGACAACCCCATTACTTTGGAAAAAATTTTTCGCGAAAGCGAATTGTTGATTGCTACTCATTGCGAAGACGAAAGAATTATTCGGCAAAATTTGGAACAAATAAAATCGCAAAAAAACGAATTAACAACTGCCGATCATCCGCTTATTCGCAATGAAGATGCTTGCTATTCTTCTTCTTTATTGGCAATTCAAATTGCAAAAAAATACAATACTCGTTTGCACATTTTGCATATTTCTACCGAAAAAGAATTGCAATTATTCGGAAACATGTTGCCATTAAAAGAAAAAAGAATTACTTCCGAAGTGTGTGTGCATCATTTACATTTTACTGCCGATGATTATGCAGTATTGGGCAATCGCATCAAATGCAATCCTGCAATAAAAGAATCAAAAAATAAAGAGGCTCTTTGGAAAGCCTTGTTGGACGACCGATTGGATATCATTGCTACCGATCATGCACCGCATACTTTGGATGAAAAAAATGTAGCTTACGAAAAAGCCCCTGCAGGTTTGCCGCTTGTTCAGCACGGATTATTGTTAATGTTGCATCACCATAAATTAGGTAAAATTTCTTTAGAAAAAATAGCAGAGAAAATGAGTCATGCTGTGGCGGATTGTTTTCAAATAAAAGAACGCGGATATATTCGCGAAGGATATTTTGCCGATTTAGTTTTGGTTGACCTTCACCAAAAAACCAGTGTTTCAAAACAAACTATTTTGTACAAATGTGGTTGGAGCCCATTGGAAGGAGTAGAATTTCCTGCAAGCATCACACATAATTTTGTAAATGGAAATTTAGTTTATGAAAATGAACGCTTCGATGAATCGATAAAAGGACAGCGCTTGATTTTTGATCGTGATTAATTTAACCCTCTTCTTAAAATAATTTTATGTTGCTCATGGTAAAAATTTAACAGGTTCTCTTTTTATTATTAATATCGAAACAATTAGATTAATCTCAATTACATCATCAACTAGTTTAAAATAAATTTTAACGAATTCTTTTGTCTAAAACGATTCTCAAAGCATTTTAAAATACTTATCTGCTAAATATATGGTTACTGCCTTTAATTGATCAATACACTTACTTTGTGGTTCATTGTGTTGTAGGATTTCAACTGAGATAATATAACCAGAGATTAATCCAATTAAAAACTCTTTTGAATCAACATTTGTAAATTTACTATCTAAGTCAACTAATAATTGATTATTTAGATTGACATATTGATTTGCAATCATTGTTAAATTTTGAATTCCGACTTTTTGAGATATCATGATTTTAATTTTTTAGTTAATAAATATTCTTCCAAGGTAGCACTCCTAATAATACAAAACAATACCACTTATAGGTAGTATTTTCATAATCGTTATTTACTTTACCTTCAACCCATGCTTGTAAAAATTTTTGGCAGTGCCGTTTACGGAGTGGAAGCAATTTGCATCACCATAGAAGTGAACTGGATGAAGACCGGAATTGGAACCATGTTAGTTGGCTTGCCGGATAATGCTATAAAAGAAAGTTTGCAGCGAATAGAAAGCACCATCAAAGAACTTCGTTTTCAAGTTCCCCGTACAAAAATTGTAATCAATTTGGCCCCCGCCGATATTAAAAAAAGTGGCACTGCATTTGATTTACCCATCGCTATTGGAATATTGGCCGCTTCCGATCAGCTAAAAAATAAAACGGCTTTGGATAAATATATTATCATGGGTGAACTGAGTTTGGATGGAAACTTGAGCGCCATCAAAGGTGCATTACCCATCGCTATTCAAGCAAGAAATGAAAATTTTAAAGGACTTATTTTACCAAAAGTAAATGCAAAAGAAGCCGGAATTGTAAACAATCTAACGGTTTATGGCGTTGATAATATTAAAGAAGTAATTGATTTTTTTGAGAATGGTGAAAAAGGTTTAGAACCAATTGAAGTAAATGCAAGAGAAGAATTTTATAATTCTCAATACAACTACGAAATTGATTTTACCGATGTAAAAGGACAGGAAAATATAAAACGAGCATTAGAAATTACAGCTGCAGGCGGGCACAATGCAATTTTAATTGGCCCTCCAGGAGCCGGTAAAACAATGTTGGCAAAACGATTGCCCACCATTTTACCACCGCTTAGTTTGCACGAAGCATTGGAAACTACAAAAATTCATTCGGTTGCAGGTAAACTTCCGTCCAATTCAACCTTAATTTCCAAACGTCCTTTTCGTTCGCCACATCACACCATCAGCGATGTTGCGTTGGTTGGCGGAGGTGGCAATCCGCAACCCGGAGAAATTTCTTTAGCACACAACGGCGTTTTATTTTTAGATGAATTGCCGGAATTTAAACGAACGGTTTTAGAAGTAATGCGCCAACCGATGGAGGAAAGAAGTGTTACCATTTCTCGTGCAAAAGTTGCGCTCGATTTTCCCGCTTCGTTTATGTTGGTTGCAAGTATGAATCCATGTCCTTGCGGCTATTTTAATCATCCCGAAAAAGAATGTACTTGCCCGCCGGGTGCTGTTCAAAAATATTTAAACAAAATTTCTGGTCCACTTTTAGACAGAATTGATTTACATGTAGAGGTTACACCGGTTCCTTTCAACGAACTTTCCGGAGATAGAATTTCGGAAGAATCAATTAAAATAAGAATTAGAGTTATCGAGGCAAGAGAAATTCAAACGGAGCGCTATAAAAATTATCCGGGTGTTTATTGCAATGCACAAATAAGCAGTAAAATGTTGAAAGAAATTTGTGTGCTCGATACCGTCAGTCAAAATTTAATTAAAACTGCAATGGAAAAATTAAATTTATCTGCACGGGCTTACGATCGAATTTTAAAAGTGGCAAGAACTATTGCCGACCTTTCCAAAAGTGAAAACATAAAAGCAGAACATATTGCAGAAGCAATTCAATACCGAAGCCTCGACCGCGAAGGTTGGGCAGCATAATTGTTTTTAAAAAATAATTAGCATTTAATAAACGTTTGCTTGCAATTTTGTAAAAAATAATTTTCATAAATGCTTTTCAATTTTTATTCCCGATATAAAACTCTAATTAAATTCATAAAAAATTGGCCGGTTTATTTATTTAATAAATGGATTAGCCATCCTTCTATTTTCCATTTCGTTTTGCGAAAACATGCTATTCGTATTTCAGTTCCAAAAGAAACGCTACGCGTCTTCAAAGAATTTTTTATGATCGACGGCTATTCGATTGAATTATTAAAAACATATTTACCCAAAAATGCAGTGGTAATTGATATTGGTGCAAACATCGGATTGTTCCCCATTCGCTTGTTGATGGAAAATTCGGATATCAAATTTTATTCTTACGAACCACTGCCAAACAATTTTGAAATTCTTAATGAAAATGTTTCGCGCAATTCATTTACACGAAACAGAATTAGCATTTTTAACAAGGCAGTGCTTGGAAAAAAACAAGACAATTTGAAAATTTATTTTGACAATAAGAAAAACTACACCGACACATCTTCCGTAATTCCCGGATTTGAAAACAATAATGATTCTGTTGAAATTGCCTGTACAACTTTAGAAGAAATTTGCGATGCAAATCAGATTCAAAACATATCATTACTAAAACTCGATTGCGAAGGAAGTGAATTCAGTATTTTATATGATTCGCCAATTGAACTAATCAAAAACATTCCATTTATTGTTTTAGAAATTCACGACATTGATACTAATCGCAACAACCTAAACGGGATGAAAGATTTTCTCGATTCGCTTGGCTATTCATTAAAAATAAAACCGGTTACAAGTAGCATCAACATGGTTTGGGCTTGGAAATAAAAAACACTTATCCTATTATCTTTGTTTGAACTATGCAGGAATATTTTAAATACCTAAATCAGTACTACGATAAAATTTATATTCTCACACTGCCACGGCTTACAGCAAGAATTGAAAATTGCAAAAAAATTTTTGCCGGATTGAACTTTGAATTTTTTTACGGAATTGATAAACTCAATACTTCCTTGGAAGAATTATCTCTAAAAAATATTTATGATTTAAAAGATTATCAAACGATTTACAAAAAACCGGCAACTATGCCACTGGGAATGCTTTGCTGTTCGTTGGGACATGTCGGTATTTATGAATCCATTATTAAAAATGGATATAAAAAAACGTTGATATTAGAAGATGATGCATTTCCCATTGAAACTTCGATGCAATATTTTTCGCAAGTGATGAATGAATTGCCGGCAAATTGGGAATTGGTTTATTTGGGTTATGAAAAAAATGAGCAAAAAGGTTTGAAAGAAAAAATCAAAACTATTTTTTATTCGCTATTTCCTTTTCATACAAAGTTGAACCTAAATCGAAAAATTTATTCGAATTTTTATCCGGAAAAAATTTCATCGCATATTGCAAAAGCGGGTTTTCACGACTGTACCCATGCTTATGCAATTACGTTGGAAGCTGCTAAAAAATTATTACAACAACAGCAACCTGTAAAATTTCATCCAGACAACTTATTAAGTTTTATGATTTGCAGTAATCTATTAAATGGTTATATCGTACGACCAAAATTTTTCAACCAACTTTCTGCTTTTACTCATCAAACAGAATCGCTGACTTCCGATTAATGAAAGCGCAATCAAGATTTGAATAAAAAAAGACAGGCTCGACATGAGAACCTTTACAACGCATTATATCAAAACGCTACTTTTCAAGATCCTCCATATCACTCAACTGTAACTCTATTGCCTTCGTACTTTGAAAAATTTCAATTAAAGAAAGAACCAGCGAAACAAGTAAACTCAATAGACTGATTGCAAAAACAAATTCTGCAATTTCAAACCGTTTGATGTAAATACTGTACATGGTAATTACACAACATAAAAAACTAAATACACCCAATGCTTGTGTATATTTAATAATATTTATTCGCTGACGAAGGCTTCTTATTTGATGAAGCAATAAATTGTCTTTTTCTTTTTTATTATATTCTTCGTGTAAGCGACGCACCAATTGCGATAATGCTAAAAACCGATTAGTGTATGCCAACAACATTAAACTAATTGCTGGAAACAAAAGTGCCGGGGTGTTGATTGTAATTTCCATTCGCTAAAGTTAATTGCCTTTATTTAAAAAGAAGCCTTAATGTTTTAATACGACTTATAAATTGCAAACCCTTTTTCAACTAACAAATCATTTACATTGATATATTTTTTTTCTTGCCAAATCCAAACTTCGGCAAGGTATCTTCCGTATTTCTCTTTTTTGTCTCTGATGGTTTCAATGATAATTTCTTTTTGGTCAACCATTAATTTCAGAAAATTGCGCGATGTAATTCCTTTCTTTTTTGTTCTTCCTTTTAATTCTGGTGCATCAATTCTGTGCAATCGAATCTTTTCACCAATTGCAAAAATGGACATTCCCAAATCAATATCTGCCGTCAGCGTATCTCCATCATACACTTTAGTAACTTTTGCTTTGTAATGATAAAGTAGTTGTTGAATAGATTTTTTCATATAAATAATGGTTTTATTTACCACTCAAATTAATGAATTCTAAGATTGATATGAAAAAAGGTGGCTGTGGTGTCTTCGAGAACTTCAATGAACAAAGAAGAAAATAGTGACTGAGCCTTGAGGTTCCCAAAGGGCGAAGTCATCAATCCATTCATTGTATCTTTGACGATTCATAACTTTTATTGAAAATGAAAATCGATATTATTACCGTTCTACCCGAATTATTGGAAAGCTCACTAATGCACAGCATAATAAAAAGAGCGCAGGATAAAGGTTTGCTACAAATCAATTTGCACCAACTGAGAAAATGGGCAATAAACGAATATGGTCAGGTTGACGATTATCAATATGGTGGCGGTGCAGGCATGGTGTTGCTTTGCGAACCACTTGCAAAAGCAATTGAAGAGTTATCGTCTGTCACTACCTACGATGAAATAATTTATTTAACTCCAGATGGCGAAAAATTAAATCAAAAAACAGTTAATGTACTTTCACTTAAAAAAAATCTACTGCTAATTTGTGGTCATTACAAAGGAATTGATGAGCGAATTCGCGAACATTTTGTAACCAAAGAAATTTCAATTGGAGATTATGTACTTAGCGGAGGTGAATTAGCTGCAGCTGTTTTAACCGATGCAATTGGTCGTTTGATTCCTGGTGTTTTAAATGATGAAACTTCTGCTCTCTTTGATTCATTTCAAGACGATTTATTAGCACCACCAGTGTATTCAAGGCCAGAAGAATACCGCGGTTGGAAAGTTCCCGAAGTATTAATGAACGGAAATCATAAACTAATTGAAGAATGGAGGCAAGAGCAATCATCCAATAGAACAAAAGAAAAAAGACCGGATTTGTTGAATGATTTATAAAGCACTTTTCCGCTCATCCAATATTTGTTTTCTTTTAGCTATACTTTTTTAGTTTCGCAATTCAATTAACCGTATGATTAAACATGTTTTTGGGATTGTATTTATCGCCTCACTAATCAATCCAATTTTTGGGCAATCAAAAAAAGATGATTTCCAAACAACTTCCCGTGTTTCGATTGTTAAAACAAATGAAAAAATAGTTATTGACGGAAATTTAAGCGAAGCAATTTGGCAACAACAAAAACCTGCAACTAATTTTTTTAATAAATATCCAACCGACCAAGGTCGGGCTAATGCAAATACAGAAGTAAGATTTACTTATGATGAAAATTTTCTTTATGTCGGCGCTATCCTATTTGATGTAAAAGCTTATGTCGTTCAAAGTTTAAAAAGAGACCAAGGAGTGATGAGTAATGACGGGTTTACAATGGTTTTGGATCCAGTAAATCAACACACAAATGGATTTTTATTTTCTGTAAATCCTTACAACGCACAAACGGACGATTTGCTTTCATCAAGTTTGGGCAATGATGATTATCCAAGTAACAGCTGGGATAATAAATGGTTTTCGCAAACAAAACGCGAAAAAGATCGTTGGTTTGTAGAAATTGCTATCCCATTTAAAACATTGCGTTACGATCAAAATCTCACACTTTGGGGAATTAATTTAATAAGAAGTGATAAAACGAGAAACGAATTTTATACATGGACAAATGTTCCGCTCAATTTTCGTGGATATGATTTGGGATATACCGGTGCGCTTGTTTGGGATGCAGCACCACCAAAACCAGGAAGCAATATTTCCGTTCTTCCTTATACTACAGGATCATTAATTTCTAATGTAAAAGATAATCTTCCAACAAAAGGAAACTTCGATGCCGGTTTTGATGCGAAAGTAAGTCTCAACTCAGCACTAAATCTTGATGTTACCATTAACCCCAATTTTTCTCAGGTGGAAGTTGACCGTCAAGTAACCAATCTTTCACGGTTTAGTATTTTTTTTCCGGAGCGACGCAGTTTCTTTTTAGAAAATGCAGATCTTTTTTCCGACTATGGAATCCCCGGTATTCAACCTTTTTATTCCCGCAAAATAGGAATTGCAGAAGATGGAACTGCATTACCTATTTTAGGTGGTGTTCGGCTGAGTGGAAATTTGACACCAAAAACGCGGATTGGAATGATGAGCATTCTTACCAATAAAAAAGCAGAGCAAGCCATGCAAAATTATTCTGCAGTATCTTTTAACCAACGTGTATTAGCACGATCCAGTATTAAAGGATACTTTTTCAATCGTCAATCCTTTATGACAGATCAACAAAAAAAGCAAAACCCTTTGGACGAGTTTGGAAGAAACGGTGGTATTGATTTGAATTTTTCAAGCAAAACCGGTGTGTGGAGTGCTTGGCACGGAAATCATTTTTCTATAAAACCAGGTGTTTCTAAAAATGCATACTACTTAAACGGTGGCGCTGGTTATTTTGGAAGACAATTTGAATTTATACTTCACACAGATAGAGTTGGTGAAAATTATTATACGGATATGGGTTATGTGCAGCGAATAGAGAATTACGACATAACTCGCGACACAATTATCCGTGCTGGTTTCAATGATCTTTTCAATAATATTAGTTATCGAATAATCCCTAAAAAAGGAAAAATAAATATGCACAAATTGGGACTTCAAAACTATATTGTTTTCAATTCGGATGGTTCGTTAAATGAAAGAAACTTAGAGTTTGGATATTCCATCATGAATAAAAACACAAGTAGAATTGAAATTCAGTTCAACAACCAAGAAACCAATTTACAATTCCCTGTAAAATTTGTTGACGACGACGCTGCACTTCCATTACCTGCAAGCCATTACAATTATAGTAATTTAGAAATAGATTTTTCAACGGATTCCAGAAAAAAAATTTCCATAAATGCCGGAGTAACATTGGGAAAATTTTATACGGCAGATTATAAACAATATTCTTTTCAATTGACTGTTCGCAAACAACCAACCATTAGTGCTGCATTGCAGTTTGAATACAACAAATTAGTTTTTCCAGGACTTTATGGAAGCGAAGATTTGTTTTTGATTGCGCCGCGATTTGATGTAAATTTTTCCACCAATTTATTCTGGACAACTTTTTTGCAATACAATACACAGTCAAACAACTTTAATATCAACAGTCGTTTTCAATGGCGCTACAAACCAATGAGCGATTTGTTTTTGGTTTACACGGATAATTATTACAGCGAACCTTTCTTGAAAAATAAAAACAGAGCCATTGTATTTAAAATGAACTACTGGCTAAATCTCTAATTTATTTTTTGAATAGACTTTTTTGCTGAAATTAGTGCAACTAAAACTAGCGCTATGAAATTGAACCGTCGAAATTTTCTTCGCAATCTTTCGCTTGGCACAGGTGCACTTACAATTGGCTTACCTGCTTTTGCCAAAGAAAAAACAAATTCTGAAAATTTTTCTCCAAATTCCAAAAACGGAAAACAACGATTTAATATGTGCGGGTATGCCGCACCTAAATTAGAAACCGTACGTATCGGAATTATTGGTTTAGGAATGCGTGGCTCAGATGCAGTAAATCGATTAAGTTATATTGATGGTGTAGAAATTACGGCACTTTGTGATAAATATGCCGATCGTGTAACAAATGCGCAAAAGACTTTGGAAAAAATGGGCCGCTCAAAAGCAAAAGAATTTAGCGGCAACGAAGGATGGAAAGCGCTATGCGAAAGCAACGAAGTAGATCTGGTTTATTCGCCAACACCTTGGCACTTACATACGCCCATTGCAGTTTATGCAATGCAAAACGATAAACATGTTGCAGTGGAAGTACCTGCTTCTAAAACCATTGACGAATGTTGGCAATTAGTAGAAACATCGGAGCAAACAAAAAAACATTGCATGATGTTGGAAAACTGTTGTTATGATTTTTTTGAATTGTTGACATTAAATATGACAAGACAGGGATTGTTTGGCGAATTGGTGCATGCAGAAGGAGCTTATATTCATGATTTAAGTAAAGACTGGCTCTTTAATAAAAATGCTTATGCAGATATGTGGCGACTAAAAGAAAACATTGGTGTTAATGGAAATCTATATCCCACACACGGTTTGGGACCAATTGCTCAATGTTTGAATATTAACCGTGGCGATAAATTCGATCATCTTGTAAGTATGCAAACAGCCGATTTTTCATTAAACAATTTAGCTAACGAGATTGCTGCTAAAGATGATTTTTTTAAAGAATTTACAAACCAATCTTTTCGAGGTAATATGAATACCACATTAATAAAAACTGAAAAAGAAAAAACAATTTTATTACAACACGATGTTTCCACTGCAAGGCCTTATTCAAGAATTCATTTATTAAGTGGTACAAAAGGTGCTGCGCAAAAATGGCCGGGGCCGGAACGAATTGCTTTTGGACACAGCTGGATAAAAAAAATTGAATTGGATGAATTGTATAAAAAATATTCTCCACCAATCGTAGCGCATATTGGTGAAATAGCAAAAGAAGTTGGTGGACACGGAGGTATGGATTTTATTATGGACTGGCGATTGATTGATTGCCTTCGCAATGGATTACCATTGGATCAAGATGTGTATGATGCTGCATCGTGGAGTTGTATCACTCCTTTAAGTCAAAAATCTGTTGCCACGAAATCAAGATCAATCGACATCCCCGATTTTACAAGAGGATCTTGGGAAAAAAACAAACCAACAGATTTGACCTTGAATGGCGGTGCTACAACTAGAGTGAGAAAATATTCAACAAAAAAAGCCGACAATTAAGTCGGCTTTTTCACAAGTTTATTTTTTTATCCCAATTACTGGCAATGCATTGTTGTGAATCAACTGATTTAATTTACTGACATCGTCAGCAATTATTTTTTTCAACTTGTTAAGTTGTTCATCAATTAATGCCGCCAACTCAGAATAAGCTTCTTTGGCTTGCTTGGATGGCGCTGTGTTTCCTGCTGAAGCAGCTTCGTACACTCCCGATAATTTATCATCCAATCGGATTGGAAAGTTCAAAACATCTTGTCCACTTTTTGCTTTTGTTTGGTGTAATGCTTCTTCCACCGAAGTCATTTGTTTTCCGATTGTATCAATTTGATTTTTTATTTCTTTTGATAAATCTTTCCCTTGCCTTGCACTAAAGTCGCTTAGTTGCTGACGCAGTTCACGAATATTTTTAATCGCTTTCATTACTTCAGAAAACTTATCGCGTACGGTCAATAAAAATTGCGTCTGCTCTTCGTATTCTTCTATTGTAGTTTTATAATTTGGATCTGCTAAAATCGTAAATGCAATTTCAGTGGAATCGGTTCCTGATTTTAATTTAGAGAAATACTGACCCGGCGCCGCTTTTGGCCCACTTACAAATCCATTCCATAAAATAAGATTATCAACTCTTTCTGCTTCAGAAAAATTCATGTCCCAAATAAATTGGTTCATTCCTTTATTTATTTCAATCTTATTTTCTTTGGAAACAGTGCTAAAATATTTTATACTCTTTTTGTTTTTATCCAAAACTTCTACCGACATTTTTGTAGAATCGCTGACTGCTTTTAAGAAATAATTGATAACAACTCCATTGGGAGGATTGGTGCCAACATTTCTTGGGGCTGCTGCACCAAAGCCACCAAAGCGGCCGCCACCGCCCATCATACGATAAGCAGGATTGACATCAAACACATGTAAATTTTTATTTAAAATAGCCGCTTCTTTTTTCTGAACGATTGTAAGATCATCCAAAATATAAAAACTTCTTCCTTGCGTAGCTACAACAAGATCATTGTTTTTTATTAAAAGATCGGTAATAGGCACAATGGGTAAATTCAATTGAAATGAATTCCAACTTGCACCATCGTCGTAAGAAATAAACATTCCAAACTCGGTTCCAGCATACAACAATCCTTGTCTTTTTTTATCTGCACGAAGTGCTCTTGTAAAATATAAACGATTAATTCCATTGTCAATTCGCTTCCACGTTTTTCCGTAATCTTCTGTTTTATAAATGTAGGGAGCAAAATCATCCAACTTGTATTTTGTTCCCACAAAATAGGCGGCGCCTTTTTTAAACGGATCTACTTCCACACAATTCCACATAACTAATGCTGGACAATCTTTTGGTGTTACATTTTCCCAATTTTTTCCACCGTCTTTACTTACGTGTATCAATCCATCGTCGCTTCCGCTCCACAGCAAATCTTTTTCTAAAGCACTTTCGGTTGCAGTAAAAATGGTGCAATAATATTCTACCGAAGTATTGTCTTTGGTGATGGGACCACCACTTGATGCTAATTTAGTTTTATCATTGGTTGTCAAATCTGGACTAATTTTTTCCCAACTTCTTCCTTCGTTTTCCGAAACAAAAAGATGATTGCCTGCTGCATATAATTTTTTGGGATTATGCGGCGAAAAGAAAATGGGGAAATTCCATTGAAAACGATATTTCGCAGCTTCGGCACCTGCTCCCATATTATCAATTGGCCATACATTTATCAACCGACTTTCTCCTGTTTTATGATCAAGGCGCTGCAACATTCCCATATAATTTCCACCATAAGTTATATCCGGATTTTCTGGATCAGCAATTACATAACCACTTTCGCTGCCGGCTGTGGTTTCCATATCTGAAGCTGTAATACTTGCACCATAAGTTCTGCTACGAATTCGAAAAGCGCTATTATCTTGTTGCCCTCCCATAATTCGATATGGAAAAGCATTATCTGCACTTACACGATACACTTGCGCAGTTGGTTGGTTTAACATGCTACTCCAATTTTCTCCTCCATCAAAACTTACTTGTGCGCCACCATCGTCCGCAACAATCATTCTATTTCCATCTTCCGGATCAATCCATAAATCGTGGTGATCGCCGTGTGGTGTTCGAATACTTTTAAAAGTTTTGCCACCATCCGCACTTATCATAAATCCAACATTGGGGCAATACACTTTGTTTTCATTTTTTGGATCAACAAATACCTTGGTGTAATACCAAGCTCGTTGACGAATATTATTGTCGCTGCTACTTAGTGTCCAAGTTTCTCCACCATCGTTACTCATAAACAATCCGCCATCTTTATTTTCAATTATTGCATAAATTTTTTCTGTGTTTGATGGTGCAACTGCAACACCAACAATTCCCCACGAACCTTTTGGCAATCCTTTGCCCATAGAAATATTGGTCCACGATTCACCACCGTCGGTACTTTTATACAAACCGCTTCCTTCACCTCCACTTTCCAAACTGTGTGGAGTACGAATTAAACGCCATGTGCCTGCATATAACACATTTGGATTTCCCGGCTCTGAAACTAAATCAGAACAACCTGTTTGGTTATTAATAAATAAAGTTCTTTTCCAAGTTTTGCCGCCATCAATCGTTTTATAAACTCCGCGTTCTTCGTTTGGTCCAAATAAATGCCCCATTACAGCAACCCAAACGATATCTGGATTTTTTGGATGGATTATAATTCTAATAATATGACGACCATCTTTCAATCCAATATTTTTCCAACTTTTTCCACCGTCATCACTTCGCCACATTCCGCCCAATCCTTCGCTCACATTTCCACGCATCGAATTTTCGCCTTCGCCAACATAAATAATTGTTTCATCACTTGGCGATACTGCAACAGCACCAATACTTCCTCCAAAATATTTATCGGAAATATTTTTCCAATTGCTTCCGCCGTCATTTGTTTTCCAAACGCCACCGCCGGTTCCGCCAAAATAAAAAGTGTTTTTATTTTTATAGCTACCAACAACAGCGGCACTTCTTCCACCTCGGAAAGGGCCAACTAATCGGTACTTTGTTTTTGAAAGAAGTTGATCTTCTTCAATTGAAGTAGCAATGGAAGTAGTGGGTTTGGTTTTTTGCGCATTGGCAAAAACTCCAAAAAAAAGAATTGCGAACAGGTAAATTATTTTTTTCATAATTAGTAGTTAAGAGGTTGAAAATACGAATTGTACTTTTTGCAACCTTACCGCTAATAAAAAAAACCGACAAATGCCGGTTTTAAAAAATGTAGAATTAATCTATTAAAACGCATTGGGTTTTACCAATCCTTCTTTCAACAATTGATTGTAAATAGTGGAATAGTAAGTTGTATTTAGCTGACTTATTTTTTGTTTTGCATTCATAAATTCTACTTGTAAATCTTTTGTGCGTTGTATTTGCAAATTAGATGGCGCCGCTTCCTGTCCGGCTACTGCACTATACACTTCTGTAATTTTTTCGCGCAATCTTACTTCGTCTGCAAAAATTGATTTTTGTTTTGTAGATAATAATTCGCTTCTTTCATTCTCCAACTTTAGATTATATTCTTCCATCAATTTTTTTATACTGCTGTCTTTTACTTTGGTTAAATTTTCTTTTATTAATTTTTGTTTTTCGGCAATTGCTTCTACTTCCACAGCCAAGTCTTCGTGCATTTTGTACAATTGCATCGCTGTTTTGTATTGCAGCTGTCGATGTGCTAATGTAAATTCAACATTTTTTTCGTCGTGTAAAAGCGTTAGCGGTTCGGTAAATTCTTTATCGCCAACTTTTAATTTCACCAAGTATTCTCCGGGCAAAACCATCGGTGCAAAAAAACCGCCGTAATCAATTTTTGTTCCACCACTCGCAACTTTTGGTGGTTTCATTCGCAAATTCCAATACACTTTATTGATTCCTTTTCGTTTTGTTGCAGGAACGGATTGAATTAAATTTCCTTGTTTATCAAGAATTTCAATTTTTACATCGCCACTATTTAATCTTTCTTTTAAATAAAATTGAACGGGTGGAATGGATGCCGGATTTGGCGCTACCCAACCGCTTGTGTTAGGAAAACCTCCATCACCAAATTTTCCATTTGTTAATTCAATTGGTGCATTGCGAAATAAATGAACTTCTTTTTCAATAATTTCTTTATTCAAGGAGCGCATCGGTGTAATGTCGTCAACAATCATTATTCCTCTTCCATGTGTTGCAATAATGAGGTCGTGTGTTTTTGGATGTATTTGAATATCCCGCACCAAAGAGTAATCCGGAATATTATTTTTCATTCGAAACCAATTAACACCACCATTAACTGATGCAAACAATCCCATTTCAGTTCCTAAAAAAATCAAGTCTTTATTTACTAAATCTTCTTTTATTTTATGTGCAAACCCTGTAAACTCCGCACTCGAAAATAGACTCCAAGTTTTTCCCATGTCGGTTGATTTTGCAGCATACGTTTTATGATCTCCGTACATGTGATTGTCAAAAGTTGCATACACCGTACTTTTATCAAAACTGCTTGGCTCCACGCTGCTCACCCATGTTTGTGCAGGAATACCAACACTTGAATAATTTTTAGAAACATTCGTCCACGATTTTCCACCATTGATTGTGTATTGAAGATTCCCATCGTCTGTTCCTACCCAAATAATATTTTCATCAATTGGCGATTCTGCAATTGCAAAAATTGTACAATGATTTTCTGCCGAAGTATTGTCTGCACTCAATCCTCCGCTTTGTTCTTGTTCTTGTTTTTTCTTGTCGTTAGTTGTTAAGTCAGTTGAAATTTTTGTCCAATTCATTCCTTTATCAATCGACCGATATAAATACTGCGCACCCATGTATAAATTTTTCTTGTTTTTATTTCCGGTTGCAATTGGCGTGTTCCAATTCCATCTTAATTTTTCTTCGCCAGATGCTTGTTGTGGTTTGATCGAAATTGATTTGAGTGTGGTTAAATTTATTCGAGCGGCATTTCCACCTTGCGATTCGGCATAAGCGGTGTTTTGATCCGTAGGGTCTGGAATTGCCCAAAATCCATCTCCACCGTAAATTGCTTTCCAATCGCCATTTGTAATTCCACCTGCATTTGCCGACGGTGCAAACCAACTGCCATTGTCTTGCAAACCACCATAAATTTTATAGGGATTTTTATTATCTACAGCAACATGATAAAATTGACCGACAGGTAAATTTTGCACAAACAACCAAGTAGCTCCTCTATCGAGACTGATATAAACTCCACCGTCAGTTCCCAAATACATTTGATTTGTATTGTTTGGATTTATCCAAAGTGCATGATGATCGCTATGAATCCAACCGCCTTCGTTACTTGCATCCATAAAAGAAAATCCACCATCATTTGAATAAGAAAAACTATAAGCAGGTCGATAAACTCTTTTTGAATCTTTTGGATCAATAACTAAAGTGCTAAAATAAAATGGGCGCGAAACAACATTCATTGTTGCACTTTGTTGCTTCCAATTTTCTCCGCCGTCAACAGAAATATATAATCCAGTATTTGCCGATTCTACTATTGCCAATAAATTTTGTGGAGAACTTGGCGCCAATGTCAACGCTACTCTGCCAAAGGGTTTCGGAGGTAATCCATTGGTTAATTCTTTCCAAGTATTTCCCCCATCCAAACTTTTATAAATGGCACTTCCATCTCCTCCTGAGCTAAATGAAAATGGTTGTCTTTTGAATTGCCAAGTTGTGGCATAAATAATTTCTGTATTTGTTGGATCAACAGCAATATCTGCACAACCCGTTTTTTCATCAATGAATAAAATATTATTCCAAGTTTTTCCTGCATCAACAGATTTATACAAACCACGAGAAGTTCCATCGCTCCACAAAGGACCTGGTGCAGCTACATAAACAATGTTTGAATTTTTGGGATCGATAATAATTTTGGAAATATGTTCGGTGTTTTCCAACCCAATTTTTGTCCAATTTTCTCCGGCATCCGAAGATTTGTATAATCCATTTCCAATGGAAACAGAATTGCGCATATTGCTTTCGCCGGTACCTGCATAAATTACTTTTGGATTTTTTTGATCAATGGCAATGGCGCCAATTGATTGACAATATTTATCAAATATTGGGCGAAAAGATGCACCGGCATTGGTTGTCTTCCAAATTCCGCCACCAGCAGCGCCCACATAAATTGTTTTACCATCATCGTTTACACCTTCGATGGCAGTGATGCGGCCACTCATTGTTCCCGGGCCCAACCAACGTGCTTCCATCATTCCAAAAGTAGAAGAATTGATTTGTTGTGAATTTGCAATTACCGCTCCGGTTAACAGCAAAAAAATTAGAAAAAGGTTTTTCATACAATTCTATTTTTAATAGTAAACGCAAAACCCGGCTCTGTAGAACCGGGCTTATTTTAAAACTGATTATTTATTTTGTTGGTTTAAACAAACTGGGATCAACCGGAACATTTACTTCTATTTTTGAATAAGTAATTTCTCCGCCACCCAATCCCGACATTGAAAATGCAAATACATAACCACTATCCAATTTTTTATAATTACTAAAAGTTTGTACTGCATCAATTTCTTGTCCCGTAGCTTTTGACTTTGTAACACTTTTGATTACATAATAAGAAACAGGATCCAAAAAAATAGTTGATTCAACTCCATTTTTTGTTATGATTTTTAATTTAAAACATTCGGTTCCTTCAAAATCTTCTTTGCCAATATATTCTACTTGGTGGCCTTTTTCTTTGTAATTCACCAACACACCTTGTAAATCTAATTGGTCAGCCGATTCTTTTACAGCCTCGGCCGGCATTGCTTCTGCAGCAGTGTGTCCTTGAAAAGGCATGAACAACCAACCTTCAGTCATTGCACTTATTACATAACCCGTCATTCCCATTACGGTAATATCCATGCGCATTCCCACATTATGAGATTGATACATTTTTACAGGAATATCCATTCCTTGCACACTTAAACTTCCGTCAAAAATCAATGAATTTAATTGAAGCAATTTTTCTTTTCCGCCCAATGCATTAATGTGTTTATCTACTATTTCATCTGTTGTTTGTGCAACTGAAAATAAATTCATTGCCAAAATTGCAACTGCTGATAAAAGTGTTTTTTTCATATTTGTTTATTTTTAAATTTTTAATCAATTTTTGATTTGTTGCTTTCAATTTTCGAATTAACTTCTATTATTTCATAAATCATATTTCCGCCAAATCCACCTGCCATGGAGGTGGAAAAAGCAAATATAAGGCCATCGCTTGTTTTTTCGTAGTTAGAAAAATTCATAACAATTTCTGCATTAGGATCTCGCTGCATTCCTCCACCACCGCCGCCTCTTCCGCCGCCGCCTTTGTAACTGATGCTGTTGATATAATAATTAGAAGCATCTAAAAAATAGTTTAATTCGCGTCCTTCTTTTGTAGTTAATTTTATTTTGAAAGACTCCTTTCCATTCGCTGTTTCTTTTCCTACAAATTCAACTTTGTGTCCTTTTGCGGCATAATTAATCAATGGTCCTTGGCAATCCATTTCATACAATTGTGCAATGCGTCTTTCTTCCGGAATTGCTTCAAAACTACCGCCATTTCTTGGGTTAGTTGACCATCCGCCTTCCGAAGTTATTAATTGTGTCATTGAACCCATTCCAAAATTTGTTTCTCTACGAAATAACTGATTGTGTATTTTCCAAGTTTCTGTTTTTACTTCGCTACCATTTGGAGCAGTTGCAATACCAATCGTGTGTAAGGATTGTATTGAGTTCAGTTTTTCCAAACCTCCCATGGTTTTTATGTGGCTATTAATAATATCATCTGCCGTTTGAGCATTCATCAACAATGCCAAAAAAGAAAATCCAAAAAATAAAAAGATCCGTTTCATAAAAATTGATTTAAAATAAGGAATCGAAATTAGTAATTAACTTCAATTAAATAAAGTTAAAACAAGTCCTAAAAAAATGAACTCCTTTTCTATAAGCGGTAATTTGGTTGATGTAATTCAGCAAAAAATTTATTTCGCTGAATTGTTTATTAAAAATGGAAAAATAGATACAATCAAGCCACTTCACGATGTAGCTTTTAGCGGATATCCCTTTTTACTTCCGGGATTTATTGATAGCCATGTGCATATCGAAAGTTCCATGTTGGTTCCTTCCGAGTTTGCAAACCTTGCGGTTGTACACGGCACAGTTGCTACGGTTAGCGACCCTCACGAAATTGCCAATGTTTGCGGAATGAAAGGAGTTGAATTCATGATAGAGAATGGAAAAACAGTCCCTTTTAAATTCTTTTTTGGTGCGCCAAGTTGTGTGCCAGCAACCATTTTTGAAACTGCAGGTGCAGTATTAGATTCAACTGATGTAGAAAAATTATTACAAAGAGATGAAATAAAATACTTGAGTGAAGTAATGAATTATCCTGGTGTGCTAAACAATGACGAAGAAGTAATGAAAAAAATTACTGCTGCACATAAATTACTAAAACCTGTGGATGGTCATGCGCCTGGATTGAGAGGTGATGCTGCAAAAAATTATATCGCAGCAGGAATAACAACAGATCACGAATGTTTTACACACGAAGAAGCACTCGAAAAACTTCAATACGGAATGAAAATTATTATTCGCGAAGGAAGTGCCGCAAAAAATTTTGAAGCGTTGATCGATTTGTTGAAAAATTTTCCCAATCAAATTATGTTTTGTAGCGACGACAAACATCCTGATAGTTTAGTGGAAGGGCATATCAATTTACTTTGTGCGAGAGCCATTGCAAAAGGTATTCCTTTGTTCAATGTATTAAAAGCGGCTTGCATTAATCCTGTTTTTCATTACAAATTAAATGTCGGAATTTTAAGAGTTGGAGATTTTGCCGATTTTATTGTTGTAAAAGATTTGAAAAATTTCGAAGTAATTAAAACGTACATCAACGGTCAGCTTGTTGCCGAAGATGGCAGTTCGAGAATCAGTTGCGAAAAATCTTCTCTCATCAACAATTTTAATTGTAGTAAAAAAAAGTTGGAAGATTTTGCTACACCGATTTCAATGTACAAATCCCAAAAACTTATTCCTTGCATCGAAGCTCTCGATGGTCAACTGATTACAAATTCACTTTTTTTTGAACCAAAAATATTTAATGAAACAGTTGTAAGCGATACGGAAAGAGATTTTTTAAAAATAGCAGTTGTAAATAGATACAAAAACGAATCAATTGCAATTGCATGGATAAAAAATTTCGGATTAAAAATAGGAGCCATCGCTTCTTCTGTTGCACACGACAGCCACAACATTGTTGTTGTTGGCGTTGATGATGAATCTATTTGCAATGCTGTGAATTTGATAATAGAAAAAAAGGGAGGAGTTGCTGCTGTTGGAAAAAACCAAGCAAAAATTTTAGAACTTCCCGTTGCCGGACTTATGAGCAACGAAAATGGTTATAAAGTTGCTACCGCTTATAGTGAAATAGATAAAATGGCAAAAGAATTTGGGGCCCCACTTTCTGCACCATTTATGACTTTATCGTTTATGGCATTATTGGTAATTCCACATTTGAAGTTAAGCGACAAAGGATTGTTCAACGGCGACAATTTTGAATTGATTCGCAACTAAATTTATTTAGTACATTCATTTTTTAAAATAACAGCATGAAAAAACTAAAAGCATTTTTATTTTTATTTACTTTTTCAACAATTGCTTTTTCGCAAATCAAAGAAAAATTTTCTGCCAACAAACAATTTGTTTTAGCGTCGGTGGAAAAGCATAAAGCTGAATTAATTCGGCTGAGCAATCAAGTATGGGAATTTGCAGAGCCAGCATTATTAGAAAATCAATCCGCAAAAGTTTTATCCGATTATGCCGAAGTACAAGGGTTTAGAGTGACACGAGGTGTAGCAGATATGCCAACTGCTTTTATCGCAGAATTTGGAAGTGGCAAACCAATCATTGGAATTATGGGAGAATATGATGCACTTCCTGGCCTTTCGCAAAAAGCTCAACCGGAAAAAATAAAATTAAAAGAAGATGCAGCGGGCCATGGTTGCGGTCATAATATGTTTAGTCCCGGAAGTCTTGGCGCTGCAATCGCAATTAAAGAATTAATTGAAACTGGAAAATTAAAAGGAACAATTCGTTTTTACGGAACACCCGCCGAAGAAGATGTTGGTGGGAAAATTTATATGGCGCGTAACGGACTTTTTAACGACTTGGATGTTTGTCTTGATTGGCATCCCAGCTACGAAACTGCAGCGAATATGCAAAGTACACAAGCATTGATAGGATATGTCTTGGAATTCAATGGAAAAAGTGCGCATGCTGCATTTGACCCATGGAATGGAAGAAGTGCATTAGATGGAGCTGAATTATTTACAGCCGGAATTAATATGCTTCGCGAACATATAAAACCAACAGTTCGTATTCATTACGTTTATAAAGAAGCAGGAAATGTTCCGAATGTAATTCCGGACAGAGCAAGTGTTTGGTTTTGGATTCGTGATTCAAAAAGAGACGGTGTTGCAGCAGTTGAAAAAAGAGTTTTTGATATTGCTAAAGGTGCTGCACTGATGGCTGGTGTTGATTATAAAATGAATTTAGTAACCGGGGATTATGAAATTTTGGTAAATGAAACGGGGGCTCGAACGCTTCAAGCAAATCTAGAATTAATGGATAGCATTCAATACACCAACGAAGAGCTTGCATTTGCAAAACAAATAATGAAAAACGAAGGAATCAATTATGAAGGAATACGCGGTAATGTAAAACCGTTTGAACAAACAAAGCCCGATCCAGAAGGCGGAAGTAGTGATGTGGGCGATGTAAGTTGGGTAGTGCCGGAAATTTCGCTGAATGTTACAACTGCACCCTACAAAGCACCTTGGCATTCTTGGATTGTAGTTGCTTGCGGTGGAATGAGTATTGGACATAAAGGAATGCTTTACGCAGCAAATGGTTTAGGAACAACAATGGTTGATCTTTTTGAAAATGAAAAGCTAAGATTAGAAATTAAAAAAGAGTTTAATCAACGAAAAGGAACAGAAGTGTGGAAAGCATTATTGCCAGAAGGTCCACCTATTTTACCGAAATAGTAAAAATTTTTAGAGTAGATTTGTATCAAAGTACAACTATTATTTTAACTAACTCAATAATCATCATTTCATGGTAATTAATTTAAGTAGTCAGCATAGTCTTGTAAGTAATTGGGTGAGTGAATTACGTGATGTTACAATTCAACAAGATCGAATGCGCTTTCGAAAAAATTTAGAACGCATTGGCGAAATAGCCGCATATGAAATAAGTAAAGTGTTACCATTTGATATAAAAAAAACAAAAACACCACTTGGATATGCAAAAAGTAAAGTATTGAAAGAGCAACCAGTTTTAACTACAATACTACGAGCAGGATTCCCGATGCACCAAGGATTATTAAATTATTTCGACAAAGCAGATTGTGCATTTGTAGCAGCTTATCGCAAACATGAAAAAGATGGGTCTTTCGAAATTAGCTTAAAATATATTACTTGCCCCGATTTGGAAAATAGAATTGTTATTATTTCTGATCCCATGTTGGCCACAGGTTCTTCATTAGTAAAAACAATTCAATTTTTGAAAGAGGAAGGAATTCCAAAAGAAATTCATATCGTAGCTGCAATTGCTTGTAGCGTTGGTATTGAATATGTAAAACGTGAAGTACCTTCGGCAAGTATTTGGTGTGGAGATATTGATGAAGAACTTACAGCAAAAAGTTATATTGTGCCTGGGCTTGGAGATGCGGGTGATCTTGCTTACGGTTCTAAACGCCAGAATTAATGAAATAATTTAACATTTTTTAATACTCATTTTTTTGATGAAAAAAATCTTACTTACAATTATAATCCTTTCTTGTGCAATTGCAGAAAGCATTGCACAAGACCCAAATTTTTCTCAATTTTTTGCATCACCGTTAACAATGAATCCGGCTTCAACCGGAAAGTTTGATGGCATTTTTCGTGTTGCTGGTAATTACCGCAATCAATGGCCAACAATTAACAATGCATTTACTACATCAACTGTTTCTGTAGATTTTCACTTGTTAAAAAATTCACTTGCCGAAATAGATCGCTTGGGAGTTGGCATACTTGGCTTTTCCGATAAAAACGGGAATGGTGCATTATCCAATAATCATTTTTCACTTTCTACAGCTTACCACAAAGGGCTTGACGAAGATGGACTTCATCAAATTGGAATTGGTTTTCAAGGATCTTATACAGATAAACGATTGGACATTTCAAAACTCGATTTTGAAGATGAACTAACTGCACTTGGTTTTACAGGAGTAACAAGTGAAATTTTTAATCAAAGTGATTTATCTGTAAAATATTTTGATTTAAATGCCGGCGTATTTTATACTGGTTCTTCAAATGGTTTTTCTACTTATTATATTGGCGCATCCATGTATCACATCAATCGTCCAAAAGAAACTTTTCAGGGCGGAGAATTTTATTTAAATCCAAGAACAACTTTGCAAGCTGGTGCACGTCTTCCAATAAGTTCGTACAACGCAGTTCATTTGAGTGCCAATTATAGTTTTCAGGCACAAGCCACCAACTTAATGTTTGGAGGAGCTTATGCAATTAATTTGAATAGTAGTGATGAAAACCCTACAAATGTTTATTTAGGAACTTGGGCCAGATTTAACAATGTTACTGATGCAGTAATTCCGTATATCGGACTTGAATTTGGCGATCTTCATTTTGGTGCTACTTACGATATTAATATTTCCAGTCTGCAAGCTGCATCCAATTTGCGCGGAGGTGCTGAAATTTCGTTGATTTATATTAAGCAGCCTGTGAATCATGATTTGAAAAAATTGAATTGCCCAAAATTTTAATCAACACTTGCTTCTTTTTCTGATTTATAAAAAATGTGACTACTTTTTTACATTTAATTAATTCCCTTTTCTTGTTTCATCTCGGTAACTAATTATATTTACTGACTTTTTATGTTAAAAGAAATTGTCATAGCAGTACAAGCTTATTTCGAAGCGCATCAACTAATTGTGAAGCATCGACTGTGGAAATGGATTTTGATCCCAGGAATTATTTATGCAATTATGTTTATGATTTGTATGTATTTTTTTGGCAAATCTGCAACTACTGCCATTGAATATCTTACTCAAATAACTGGACTTGATCAATGGTTGCAAAAAATTCAAAATTTTTGGTTGGGCTTTTTATTCACGTTTGCCGGAATAATGCTTTGGCTGGTTCAAATGCTTTTTTATTTTTCTTTATTTAAATATTTTTTTCTAATAATCGGATCGCCACTATTTGCATACTTAAGTGAAAAAACTGCGTCAATCATCGAAGGAAAACATTTTTCATTTAACATCAGCCAGTTGTTTCAAGATGCATTACGAGGAGCGAAACTATCTCTTCGAAATTCTTTGTGGCAAACCATTTATTTAATTGCGCTCCTCTTTCTTTCTTGTATTCCCGTTATTGGATGGATTACACCATTGATTGCACTTTTTGTTGAATGTTTTTATTATGGTTTTTCCATGTTGGACTATAGTTTTGAAAGACAAAAAATTTCTGCAACGCAGAGCACTCATTTTATAAACCAGCACAAAGGACTGGCGATTGGCAATGGAATTGTTTTTTATCTAATGCATGGTTTTTTATTTGTTGGTTGGGTGTTAGCGCCAGCTTACGCAGTAATTGCTGCCACGTTAAGTATTTATAAAATAAAACAACATGCCTAAAGCTGTAGTTTATTTAATTCCATCCGTGTTGGATGAAAATGGATTTCACACAATTCCGTTTTATATAAAAAATGTAATTGAAAAATGTCAAACTCTTTTTGTAGAAAACGAACGAACTACACGTCGTTACTTTAAAAAAATTGATAAAGAAATAATAATTGACAATTACGAATGGCATGTAATTTCCGAAGAAAATAAATCGCTTGAAATTTTTCGAAAAAAAATTAACGAAGGAAAAACAATTGGTATTGTTAGCGATGCAGGCTGCCCCGGCATTGCCGATCCCGGGCAAATTTTAGTTGCCATTGCACAAGAAATGAATGTGGAAGTAAAACCATTAGTTGGGCCAAATTCAATTTTGTTGGCGTTGATGGCAAGTGGAATGAATGGACAACAATTTCAATTCTTAGGTTATTTACCTATAAAAGATTTTGAAAGAATAAAAGCCATTAAAGAATTAGAAACCGAATCGAAGACAAAAAACTGTACGAAAATTTTTATCGAAACTCCCTATCGTAATAATCAGCTTTTTGATACAATTGTAAAAACAACAAAGGATTCTACTTTGCTTTGCATTGCAGTTTCTCTTACCGGAAATAATGAATGGATAAAAACAAAAACAATCAAAGATTGGAAAAAACAAAAACCGGAACTACACAAACAGCCGGCTATTTTTCTTCTTCAATCGTGAAATAACATAATTACAACCCATATTTATCAATTAAATAAATAAGTGCTGCCATATTCACCGCACCAAGTTCCAACTCTCTTTTATTTACATTTTCAAAAACATCATTTCGTGCATGATGTAAATCAAAATACCGCTGCGAGTCGGGCGATAAACCTGCTAAAGGTGTATTAAAAATTCTGTTGAGTGGGCCAATATCTGCACCGCCGCCGCCTCTGTTAAATTCACTACAACCATAAGGTGCAATTAAATTTTTCCATTTCAACACTTTTTCAAATTTTTCTTCCGACATAGTAAATCCAAAAGCGCGTGGTGTAAATCCGCCAGCATCACTTTCTAACGCAAAAACATGTTTTTCATTTTTGGCTTTTGCTTCTTCTGCATATTTAGTTCCACCTCTTAACCCATTTTCTTCATTTGCAAATAATACAAATCGAATGGTTCTTTTTGGTTGATAACCGATTGCTTTGAAAGCTCTCAATATTTCCATTGTTTGTACGCAACCTGCTCCATCATCATGTGCTCCTTCGCAATTATCCCAACTGTCAAGATGGCCGCCAATGGTAATAATTTCATCAGGAAATTCAGAACCAATTAATTCGCCAATCACATTATGCCCAATTGTATCGGGTAAATAATGTCCCATTGTATTCATATTTACATTTACAGTTCTTGAAACAATTTCTTTTGCTAACCAATCTGCATCTTTTAAACCAATGGCAATTGCCGGAATTTTTGGTAATGAATCTGCATAACGCGTAGAACCCGTATGCGGATTGTTGTCTGTACTGTGGCTCATACTTCTTACAATAACCGCCTTGGCTCCATATTTGGCAGCACGACTTGGTCCATTTCCACGATACGGCGACGCATCTCCATACGAACGAAAAGTTTGTACAAGTGTTGGATTAAATTTATAATTATAAAAAACTATTTTATTATTTATTTCAATTTTTCGTTTCTCCAATTCATCAAAAGAATTAATTAATAAAACTTCTCCTTCAATTCCATTTACGCCGGTTCCAATTGAATTACCCAATGCCACTACATCCAATTTTTTCCCAGAAATTGTTTCTACACATTTGTCTTCGCCACCGCGAACCCAATGAGGAACCAAGCATTCCTGCAACCAAACTTTATCGGCACCATTTTCTTTCATTACTTTTTCACCCCATTGTTCTGCAAGAACCATTTGAGGTGATCCCGCTAAACGACCACCAATTTTTTTGGTAAGAAACTGAAGACGTTCGTAACATTCGCCATTTGCTAAAATTTCATTGGCAATTTTATTAACCATCAGCGAATCTTCTTGTTGCGAAAAACTTGTTTCGAAAGCAAATAACAGAAGTAAAGCAAAAAATAATTTTTTCATCTAATTAAATTTTGAATGAAAATAAATAATCATCGCTTGCATAACAAATAATTGATTTAAATGGTAATTGCTTACCAATAGAAGGCGTTAACTTTGATTGCAATATGACAACTACGAAAAGAATGCGAATTGGAATGGTGTGCTACCCAACCTTTGGCGGATCGGGTGTGGTAGCTACTGAGCTGGGTTTAGCACTTGCAAAAAAAGGGCATTCTGTTCATTTTATTACTTATCAACAACCCGTGCGACTTAACACATTCGACCCTAATATTTTTTATCACGAAGTACATGTACCCACTTACCCACTTTTTGATTTTCCGCCTTACGAAACTGCATTAGCAAGTGCAATGGTAAATGTAATTACACATTATAATTTAGACCTTTTACACGTGCATTATGCCATCCCACATGCTGCCGCTGCTTTTATGGCAAAACAAATTTTGAAAAAAGAAGGAAAAGATATTCCTGTAATTACCACATTGCACGGAACGGATATTACTTTGGTTGGAAAAGATAAAACCTATGCGCCTGTAGTTACTTTTTCAATCAATGAAAGTGATGCAATTACAGCAGTATCCACCAACTTGCGAATGGAAACTTACAAACATTTTAAAATTGAAAAAGAAATTGAAGTCATTGCAAACTTTGTTGATGTTGAACGGTTTTGCAGAATAGGAATTGACGCTTTTAGAAAAGTGATTGCACCCAATAATGAAAAAATTTTAATGCATGCTTCCAATTTTAGAAAACTAAAAAGAATTCCCGACGTTGTAAGAATATTTAAAGAAGTGCACAATCATATTCCCTGTAAATTATTATTGGTGGGCGACGGACCTGAACGCCCTGCAGCAGAAGAACTTTGCCACGAATTAAATATTCAAGACGATGTTCAATTTGTGGGCAAGCAAGATCAAATGGAGGAAATACTTTCTATTGCAGATCTATTTCTTTTACCATCAGAATATGAAAGTTTTGGACTTGCTGCTTTAGAAGCAATGGCAGCTGGTGTTCCAGTTATTACAAGTAATGCTGGAGGTTTGGCTGAAATTAATATAAACAACGAAACAGGATTTTCGGCAGAAGTTGGTGATGTAAAAACAATGGGCGAATTATCATTAAAAATTTTACAAGACGAAAGTTTACTACATCGTTTTAAATTAAATGCAATTAAACAAGCTAAGAAATTCGACATACACACAATTATTCCTCTTTATGAAAAACTGTATGAACGAATTTTATAGTTTCTACCTTTTTTTAAGCCACAATTCCGGATTCACTTTTTTTGTTTCAATCATCATTACAAATTCTAACTTTCCACCAGAACCCTCCATTTCATCCTGCGCTAATTTTCCGATTGCTTGCCCTGTTTTTACAGTTGCACCTTTTGAAACACTTGCCGATTGTAAGTTGCTATAAATTGTAAAATATTTTCCGTGTCGAATCGCAACCCCTTTTGCATCACCCATATTAAATACAGCAACAATTTCACCATCGAAAACTGCTTTCACAGTTACGCCGGCATTTGCGGTGCAAATGGTTGTACTTCCATTATCGCCTTTTAATTTTGTTTCTCCAATTTGATAAGGACCGTAATGCAAACAAACATATCCTTCATCCACCGGCCACGGAAGCCTACTTCTGTTGGCTTCGAAATTGCTATTTAGTTTTATATCAGCATCAGAATTAAAAATAACAGACTCTTTTTCTTTTGATCCGCTTGTAGTAATTGTTGGATTTGTAGTAGTTGTGGAAACCGGTTTTGTAATTTTTGTTGCTTCGGATGCTTTTGTGCGAGCTGCAACTATTTCTCGTTTTACGATTGCATCCAAAATGTTTTTTAAATCTCGATCTTTTTTTCGTTTTGCTGCAAGTTGTCTTTCTAATTCTTTCTCTTTTGATTTTAAACTTGAAACAATTTTATCTTTCTCCTTTTTCTGATCCAAAAGTACATTCGCTTGCTTTGTTTGATTATCCAAAGCAATATCTTTGAGCTTTTTTTTATCTATTTGTTCTCCTTTTCTTTTTTCAATCAAACTACTTGTTTCCTTAATATTTGCAACTTGTTGCACCCGATAATCTCTGTATCTTTTTAAATAAGAAATTCTTTTTGATGCATCGTTAAAATCTTTTGCAGAAAAAATAAAATTTAAAAAATCATATGTACTTCTATTTTTGTACGCATAAATTACACTTCTTTCATACTGCATTTTTAAAGTATCCAATAATCGCTGTAAGCGATATACTTCTACATTGCTGCGATAAATATCATCGTCTATAAACCGTAACTCTTTGTTGATATTATTAATATATTTTTGTTGTAAATTTATTTTTCGTTGTAATAAATTTAGCTTACCAACTTCTTGTTTTTTTTGCCCTTTTACTTTATTAAATACTCCTTCTAATTCTTTTATTTCATTTTGAATTTCTTTTCTTTCCTTTTCAATTTGTACTTTATTTTCTACTGGTTGTTGAGCAACGATCCTTTGCAATAGAGCAAATAATAATAAAATGAGTAGAAATACAAAACGACAGATATTACTATATCTTGGAATAAATTGTATCATGAAAATTGAATAAATATTCGACTACAACGTTTGGTTAGAAAATAAATTTTATTGTATTCTTTTATAATTTTTGGGCACATTGAAAGGGAATGTTAAAACTTCATTAAATTCATATTGCTTAAAATTGAGAATAATATCTAATTTACTTTTTTCAGAAACAGAAACAACTCTGTTAATAGAAAAATCTACCCCTTTCGTATTTTCATACTCTTTGTACGATAATAAACAAGTTCTATTTCGAAGTACATCCACATCATCTAACTTACTGCTCCCTATTCTATATTCATTATCCAATGTAAGTAAGTGGCGAAACCATTTCCCGTAATTCAACAAAGAAATATTTTTCCCTTCAGTTGCATAAGAAACAAAATTTGAATCAATAAAAACAGGGTTTCCAAGAATCAAGTCTTGCATCGATTGAAGATTGAGGGGTAAGGCAGTTAACTCCTGTAAGTAGTCCATTGATCGAACTTGATATTCGCGATCAAGTTTATTTAATATTCTAACAGAATCATTTAGTATCAATACACGCATCCCTTCAACTCCTAAAGCGCCATTTACCGAAATCCAAATAGCACTATCTTTTTTCAATCGAAGAAAAATAGAAACTTGGTATTTTTTCCCATCGCCACTTATATAATCAGCATTTATTTTTGCAGAAAAACTTGAAACATCTAACTTATTTTTTATAACCTGCTCATAAGTATCCTTAATAAAGGCCATTGAATCGGCATGTTCGTCTCGTACAATTTCAACATTATCTTTTTTTGTAATCGCTGATTGTATATTTTTTGCAGCCCTACACGAAGTAAATAATACAATACCTACTATTAATATTATCTTGAAAAGTCGTTTCATATATTATTTTCCGGTATGACCAAATCCACCATCGTCTCTTTGAGTCGTTTCTAAAATTTTTGTTTCGATCCAATTCGTTTTTTCTACTTTTTGAATTACCATTTGAGCTATCCGATCTCCGGAATTTATAGTTTGTGTTTCTGATGAAAGATTAATGAGAATAATTTTAATTTCTCCTCTATAATCTGAATCAACTGTTCCAGGAGAGTTCAAACAAGTAATTCCCTGCTTGATGGCAAATCCACTTCGAGGTCTTACTTGAGCTTCGTACCCTATTGGTAATTCAATAAACAACCCTGTAGGAACAAGTGCTCTTTCCATTGGTTGCAGAATTAATTTTTCAAATAAAAATGCGCGCAAATCCATCCCAGATGATCCTGAAGTTGCATATGCAGGCAAGGGGTTGTCCGATTTATTAATTACTTTTATTTCAATTGGCAACATTCTAGCAAAGATAATTTAATGATGACTACTTAATTATATTTAAAAAATTACTTACTACTTTTCGTAAGTAACACCGTTGCATACGCCATCAATCCTTCTTCCCTTCCTACAAATCCCAATTTCTCGGTTGTTGTTGCTTTTATAGAAATATCCTGCGTTGTAATTTTTATTATCTCAGCAATAATCTCGCACATTTTTTCGGTATAATTTTTAATTTTTGGTTCTTCCAAGCAAACACTGCTATCAATATTTACAACGCAGTAACCTTGTTCAACTATTAAATTCATTGTTCGTTGAAGTAAGATTGTACTTTTTATATTTTTAAATTCATCAGAAGTATTGGGGAAATGAATGCCAATATCGCCAAGTGACAATGCCCCTAACATTGCATCGCAAATTGCATGCAATAATACATCACCATCACTATGGCCCAGCGATCCTTTGTTGTGTGAAATTTTCACTCCTCCAATCCACAAATCTCTTCCAAGTTGTAGCTGATGATAATCTACTCCAAAACCAATTCTGTACGACATTGCTTCTTAATATTTTTCAAAAATAAAAAAGACGTCCCAAATAAGGACGTCTTTTAAAATTATTTAGCCTTTTATTTTTAGTCAATATTATAGTGTAATGAAAAACGAAGTGTGTTGGAAAGCGGATTTCTATCAACACCACTTCCAGATGGAAGTAAGTAAGAAAAATCAACACCATAATTCGTGTATTTAACTCCTACACCCATTGTGAAATATTGACGATTTCCTTTTGTAGCATCCTCGTGAAAATATCCAGCACGCATTGCAAACTGATCGTTGTAAATGTATTCCGCTCCAATCGATGCTTGAAATTCTTTCATTTCTTCACCAAAACCACCAGGTGCATCAGCAAAAGAACTAAACCAACTACTTACAACACTTTTGTTGCGATAGTCTGTAATTTGTTGTGCTGTAGCTGGAAAAGCAGGAGGGGTTGGAACAAGTAATTTATTTAAATCAACGCCAACTGTAAATTTGTTACTGGAATTAGACACTTTTGTATAAGTAGCCCCAATACCAAGATTTGCAGGTATATAATCCTTTTGATCTGCATTATCTGTGTACGCTATTTTAGATCCCAAATTACTTAACACAGCTCCAAAAGCCCAACCTTGACCTTGTGCATTATGTCCATGATGATAAAAAGAAATATCTCCGGCAACCGCTTTTGCAGCTTGATAGTTGCTACCAGCAGCTGCTCCATCCGCAAGGTTTGAATAAATATATTTAAGTCCAACTCCAATACCTGTCTTGTCTGAAAGTTTGCGAGAATATCCTACATCGATTCCTAATTCGCGAGGGCTAAATGTATTTAAATCATTTCCCAAATTGTCAGTAAACTGTATATTTCCTAAACTGAAATAACGAAGCGATCCAGAAACAGATTGATTATCATCAATATGATAATAACCAACAAGTGAAGCAAGATACACATCGTTTAATATGTCTTTCAACCATGGAGTATAAGATGCCGATAATCCACCTTTGCTTGAATTAAAAGGTACTTTTCCTAAGTTCCATAATGATGAATTAGCATCCGATGAAGTAGCCAAAGCTAAATCACCCATACCGGCAGCACGTGCATCGGAAGATATTCGTAAGAACGGTACAGCAGTAGTAACTACGTTAATTGGATCTACTTGTGCATTTGTAACAGGAGCAATTCCACACAAAATAAGAATTGCAGCAGTTAACTTTAAAGCAGTTTGTTTCATTTGTTTTAGTTTATAATAATTGTAAATATAGGAGAACTTTTTTAAAAAAAACAATTTGAAATCATTTTTTTAGTTTACTTTTTTTGTTGCCAATCTTTTAAAGAATAACCAACTTTTCTACTACCGATTTTGACTTTCCTTCGGAATCGCGAACCTTCAATTGATAAATGTAAACGCCTCTTCCTATTTTATTGCCAAAATCATCTCTGCCATCCCACTCTAATTTACCATAACGATTGCCTGTTGTATTTATTGTTTTGTTAATATTTTTAATTTTTCTCCCAGTAATTGTATAGATCTGAATTTGTACAAAAAGGTCAACCCCTGGCTTATTGTGTTCGAACCAAAATTGCGTATGCGTTGTAAATGGATTGGGATAATTTAGCACATGACTAATCACTAGTTCTTCGTCTTTCACCACTTGAAAATCCAAAGTAATCTCCGATGAATTGTTGAATACATCCCAACTTTTGATTTTAATAGAATGAAAGCCAGATTTGAATTCTGGCAATTGAAATCGAACTACTCCTTGTCTAAAATTGTCGAGATCCGCTTCGTAAAAATCATTTAACACATAATATTTATCATTATCAATTTTGATATTTATATCGTGTCCAATTCCAGATCCTGAAGTATTTATTCCCGAAGAGTCGGATAATTTTAACAGCAAAACTGCTGACTGATTTACAATACTTCCATTCACAAATTTTTCATCGTTCAACCATGCTTTCATTATCGGACCTTCTTTATCGCTATCAACAATCGAAGAAGAACCTCCAACAATAAATCCATCGAAATAATCACCACCGTCTTTTTTGCCATCCTCGGCATAAAAACTAATTTTCCCGTTGCCATATTGGTAATTCAAATCCTTTGGCACTTTGAATTCAAACCGAAATTTTCCATTATTTACTGTTGCTTTTCCTTTAAATAAAATATTCGATTGCAGCTGAAATGTTGCTACTTGGCTTGCTGCATCGTTGGCAAGTGTGTTTATATTTTTGGGCTTATCATAAACTGTTGGATAAATTGTTCCGTTAAATCCATTTATTATCGTTCCATTATTATCAATTACTTCGCCATCAATTGAAATTTTTTCTCCTGCTTTTAATGTATCAGGTTGTGAAGAAATTGATTGCCCATTCAACTTAGTTGTCTTTATTTTAAACTTTGGAAATGCAAGTGTGAGTGCAGGATCGCCAAGTAATGTAAATTTTCTGTTGTTAACAATGTCACTCGAAGATTGATAAGTATAATTTTTTGCATCCATCATCGCTTCGCCAAGACTTTTATAACTACCATTTGAATTTGATTGCAAAGCAGATTGAATATAATTATTATTCATCAGTCGATTACTGAAAGAAAATACAAGTCGAGTAGTTGTCATTAATGCAATGGCTCCAGTTTTTGCACGGAGTAAAAGATTTTCACCAATTGAATTAATAAACGGGTTGTCGAAAGGTGCAAAATCGCAAGTGGCGGTAATAAATAATGGGAGCCGAAAAGTATTATTCCACCCGTTAATTATTTCTTGATCGAGAATTACTTCTTCTGCAAGCCTTGATGCTCCACCGTGTCCAATAAAATCAAACATCAATGTTCCTTTAAAAATTTGATTGCGAATTGCATCATTTACCAATGGAAAGCGACTTCCCGCAATTCCGCTTTCTTGTCGAAAAGCATCGAGATATATTTTATTAATATTAAATAATGAATTAGTTGATTGCACAGTTCCTGCAATTAATTCTGCATCTTGCAAATGAAGATTATTGTCTTCGTCGTCTGCAATAAAATTGATTGTATTTCTCCAAGCCCCAAAACTTTCATTGGATTGATATGTTTCAACTTTATCAACAAAATTTTTTGCTTCAGAAATATTTTTAGCAGGAACTCTTCCAATTCCAATATCGAGAAGATTGGTTACAGTTGTAGAATTGATGTCTTCGTTATCATCCAAAAAACCAAAAAAATCATCACTTGTATAAGTGCTTAGCGGATCGAACGAATTGGTACTTTCATAAGCAGGTGCCAAGTTTGTATTTCCATTAATTCGATTTTTATAATCAAAAGATGCGTCGCCAAAAAGCAATAAATATTTTGGTTTATTTGCCGAAACGGAACCAGCTTTATCATAATACATTTTTACAAAATCTCGAATTGCAACAGGATCCAAATTGCTCGATGAAAATTCGTTGAAGATTTGCTCTGTTGTTGTAACCACTACGCGCAAATTATTTTTTTGACGATGAAAATTTGCCAATCTTTCTGCTTGTGCCAATAAAATTTTATTTGATACAATTATATAATCGACAGATTGCGAAGCATGCAAATTTTGGTTGGAAATTTTTCCAACTGCAACGGGAATAAATACATTGGAAATATTAAATGCAACATATTCTTTTAGTTTGCTGCAATCATTTATGAATCGAAATTCGTTTACCAAAAAATTGCCTTGCATTTTTACCGGTGTCGATTGATTCGTAATTTCCCAAACCTGCGAATTGCTTGAATAATTGGAAAGAATAAATTCGCCGGCTGCATTGCCAACACTGTTCCAATCGCGAAATAGCAACTGCTGTGAACTTGTTAATGTGAGATTTTTTCTTGCATGAACTTCAAACCAATTCAACCAACCTTGGGCATTAAAGCTTCCAGGTGTGTATGTGAAATTAAGAATGAGTGGTTCTTGAAAAACCGGCACATTAATTGTTTGTTGTATTTGTTGCGCAAACAAATCATAAATACTTGCGCCCGTTGGCGAAATGGCTAATTGCGAAACCTCTTGGTTATTTATTTTTACATCAACCCTGCTTTCATTATTTATAGATCTAGATACAAAATCTGAAATTACAGTTAATGGATAGTTTGTTTGAAGATCTGAAAAAGGAATCGGAAAATTTCTTGAAAGTGTTTTGCCGGGTGCATTTGCAAATTCTTCTCCCAACCATTCTTTTCCACTGGAAAGTAGATTTACTGAATCTAGCTCGTAAAAATATCTCGCATTAAAAGAATTAATAAATACAGTTGGCGTTAAAGTGGACGAATTAGAATTTATTCTTTTTCCAATTCCACCAATTGTTAAAAAATAATAAGCAGAATCGGAGTAAATATTTTTTTGATGTTTAAATAGATGCCTCGCAGAATCGTTGATCCATTTTTCGGAACCACTTGCAAAAAATAATAAAAAATCATTCCCATTAAATTGGCCATCGCCTCCATCCAAAACCGATAAAGCAATTTCATCCAAATCATCGGTTCGATTTATTTGGTTTGCTTCCGAAAGCATGGATCCACCATTTCCAAAAATTCTAATATTTGTTGAACTAATATTCGAAGTAGAAATTCCGAGAGAATTCAAAAAAGTTGCATCTATTTTATAAACTCCCGTTTCTTTTATTGCTATTTTATACCATGTTCCAGAAGAAAGTATAGAGTTCGATTTATACAATCGCTGACCAAAAATAGTTTGATTAAAAAAAATGGAACAAAGGCTAAGAAAAACGGCAATTCGTAAATTCATAATCATGGCTGAGACAAAAATAAGTTTCCACTGTTGTAAAAAATTGTGGCGCGAATACAATTTTTATTTAATCTGCTTATATTCGCATTCATTGGATGGGAATTATGTGCTTTAACAACAATAATTTATTCTGTCCTGCGTTAAAAGTATTCCAAATTCAAAAGTTTATACAAAAACTATGAAACTTAAAAATTTATTGATTCTTATTTCTTGTGTAGTTTTGATTTCATCTTGCAAAGGCCGTAGTCTTTTTGGTAAGAAAAAATACAACAAATCAGAAATGACTGGTTGGAATTATGATGATTCAAAAATGGGAGGCTATCGAATAGCCAAAACAACCGAGCAAGGAACTGGGCCGGGGCTTGTTTTTATCCAAGGTGGTACATTCACTATGGGCCAAACACAAGAAGATATTATGGGAGATTTTAATAATATCCCACGTCGCATTACAGTAAACTCTTTTTATATGGACCGTACCGAGGTGTCCAATGTTCATTATCGCGAATATATTCATTGGTTAAATCGTGTTTTTGATCCATCTGCAGATCCAAGTTATCAAAAAATTGTTGATGGAGCATTGCCCGACACGTTGGTTTGGCGTAACGAATTGACTTACAACGAACCAATGGTTGAATATTATTTTCGCCACCCAAGTTACAATAACTATCCAGTGGTTGGCGTAAGTTGGCAACAAGCATATGATTTTTGTTTATGGCGCAGCGATCGGGTAAATGAGGGAAAGTTGATGGAGAATGGGTATGCTTCTCAAACTGGTATTCAATCGCAAAGTGGAGAAGAAAACTTTACTACAAAATCTTACCTTTTAGGATTGTATACAGCACAACCTGGAAAAACAGCTTCCTCAAAAAAGAATCCGTTAAAAACAGCACAAGGAACTCCTCGTACAACCGTAAATATGGAAGATGGAATTCTTTTGCCTGAATATCGACTTCCTACAGAAGCAGAATTTGAATATGCAGCTTACGGCTTAATAAGCCAAAATCCAAGACCAAGCCTTAAAGAAGGGAAGAAAGGAGAAGAATTGGTTATGAATCGTCAAGTTTACCCATGGAATGAAAATATAAATGGGCTGCGCGATACAAAGCATGGTACAAATCAGGGCAATTTTCTTGCGAATTTTAAAAGAGGAGCAGGTGATTATGCCGGTGTTGCAGGTGGATTGAATGACGATGCTATTTATACTTCAGAAGTTAACTCATTCTCCCCTAATGGATTTGGACTTTACAACATGGCTGGAAATGTTAGTGAATGGGTGGCGGATACTTATCGCCCGTTAACTTTATTGGATGCAGAAGATATTGCTCCTTTCCGTGGAAATAAATTTCAGAAACTTTTTGTTGCTGATTCTTCAGCTACCGACCCCAGCTCTCGTTATGAAAAAGATAATGTTACAGGTCGTGTAAAAATGGTAGATGTTACAGATGCGGAAAGCAAGGGCCGTCGCAATTATCAAAAAGGAAATGTAACTGACTTTTTAGATGGAGATTCATTATCTCTTTCGAATTATGGTTACGGGACAACAACCTTAATCAGCGATAAATCAAAAGTGTACAAAGGTGGAAGTTGGAATGATTTTGCATACTGGCTAAGCCCAGGTGCCCGCCGCTATTTGGAACAAGAACAAGCAAGTGCAACAATTGGTTTCCGCTGTGCAATGGATAGAATGGGAAGTTCGGAAGGAAACAAACGTAGGACTGGAAATTGGAATACTCCTAAAAAACAAAAACGCTAATCAATTTTTTAAAAATATTTACAACCCTGACAATACAATTGTCGGGGTTTTTTATTTTTCTACGGTAAATTTGCAAAATGAATTTAGTATCCCTTTACAAAATTTTTACGCAACACCCCTCAATTGAAACGGATACGCGTAAATTAAAATCGGGTGATATTTTTTTCGCACTAAAAGGTCCAAATTTCAATGGAAATCTTTTTGCCGCAAAGGCAATTGAACTCGGTGCTGCTTATGTGGTAATTGATGAAAGCCAATACGAAATTCCTGGCAAAACTATTTTGGTAGAAAACGTATTGAAATGTTTGCAGCAATTAGCTGCTCATCATCGGCAACAATTTACAATTCCATTTTTAGCAATTACGGGCAGTAACGGAAAAACGACAACCAAAGAATTAACGCATGCGGTTCTTTCAAAAAAATTTCGAACTTATACAACCGAAGGAAATTTGAATAATCATATTGGTGTTCCGCTTACGATTTTAAAAATTCCTTTGAATGCTGAAATGGCGGTTATTGAAATGGGTGCCAATCATCCCAAAGAAATTGAAAGCTATTGCGAAATTGTACAACCAACACACGGATTAATTACCAATTGCGGCAAAGCACATCTGGAAGGTTTTGGATCGGAGGAAGGTGTAAAAAAAGCAAAAGGCGAATTGTTTACTTTTCTTAAACAAAATAATGGTTGCGCTTTTTTAATGAGCGATTACGATTATTTACAAAAAATGAGCGAAGGAATTAATACCAAAATTAATTACGGCACAAAAAATGCAAGTATCGAAGGAATTGCAGATATCAATAATTTTTTTCTTTCGGTAAAAATAAACCGCGGAATAAACCCTTGCACCATTACAACAAAATTGATTGGAACTTATAATTTACCAAATGTGTTGGCTGCAATTACTATTGGAAACCATTTTGGTGTTGCCGATGAAAAAATTATTTCAGCAATTGAAAATTATACTCCAACAAATAGCCGTTCGCAATTATTGGAAAAAGGCAGCAATAAATTTATAATGGATGCGTACAACGCTAATCCAAGCAGCATGCAATCGGCAATTGAAAATTTTGCAGAAATGAAAGAAGAAAATAAAGTTCTGCTATTGGGAGAAATGGCAGAAGTTGGAGAAGATAGCATTGGCGAACATCAATCAATTCTGAAATTAATTGAAAAGACAGCTTGGAAAGACGTGATTTTAGTTGGCGAAAAATTTAGCAACCAAAATTTTCATTTCAACTATTTTAAAACTGTTCAATTGGCAAACGAATGGTTGCAGCAAAAAAAACATGAGCACACTGTTTTTCTTGTAAAAGGAAGTAGAAGCGTGCAAATGGAAAAAATAATAGAAAATTTATAATGAACGAAAATAAAAAAGTAAAAAGTTATTTAAGTTCCACTTTGCAATGCCGCTGTCCACGATGCAGAAATGGCAAATTGTTTGTTTTTCCAATAAGTATCAAGTTGAAACAAAATATGCAAATGAACAAGCATTGTAAAACTTGCGGACAATTAACAGAAATTGAAGTAGGTTTTTATTATGGAACGGGTTATGTAAGTTATGCACTAACAGTAGCTTTGAGTGTTGCCAGTTTTGTTGCTTGGTTTGTATTGATTGGCATGTCGGTAAAAGACAACCGCTTTTTTATATGGATGGGAGCAAATGCGATTTTATTACTATTACTACAACCTTGGCTAATGCGACTTTCGAGAAGTATTTGGATTTCCTGGTTTGTATTTTATGAACCGGATTGGGAAAAAATTAAAAAGGATAATCAATCGGTTGAAATCAGCTAAAATTTTCTACTTATTTTTGCTGCCCTTTCGGATAGATGGCCGAGTGGCTTAAGGCGCAGGTTTGCTAAACCTGTGAACCAGCAATGGTTCCGGAGGTTCGAATCCTCTCCCTTCCGCCAGTAGAAAACCCATTTAAACAGGCGGCTACGTCGTCGCCAGCCCTCCGTCGGCCTCAACGTATATCTTTATACGCCTCGGCCTTACTCGGTCGGCTCCTCGTATCCAACTGTTTAAATGGGTTTTCACGAACCGATTCACGAGCCAGCGGCCCGAGTGAAACTAGGGCCAAAAGCGAGCGACGGATAGACGCAAGTGAGGGCGACCGCCAGGGAGTCCGAGTGAGAGTCTATCCGGTAGCGAGCACGGAAGGGTGACCGAGTGGTTTAAGGTAACGGTCTTGAAAACCGTCGTACTGAAAGGTACCGCGAGTTCGAATCTCGCCCCTTCCGCCAATTTGAACATGTAGTTATTGGCTATGCCTTTTCATTTAAAGGATTCGTTAGGTTCGATGGTGGGCATTGGTGCTGTTAAGGCTAAGGATTTTGCTCGGCTGGGGGTTGTTAGCCTACAGGACGTGTTATTTGATTTCCCGTTTCGGTATGATGATTTATCACACGCGGTCGCTATCGGAGACGCAACAGCTGGCAGTAAGGTAACTATACAGGGCACGATTTCTTCCATCGATTCACATCGTAGCCAAAAGTCTTGGCGCATGATGGTGACCGAGGCCATTATCGAGGACGGCACCGGAGCAATTAAGGCGGTGTGGTTTCATCAGGGTTTTTTGACTAAGGTTTTGAAACCTGGACAAGTGGTGTCCTTAGCTGGTCGGGTAGATGACAAGTATGGTTTGTCACTTGTAAACCCAGTTTACGAGGTCATAGGTAATGCCAAGGTAACCAAGGACACAGGTCGCATTATTCCGATTTATAAATTAACCGGTGCCTTGACTCAAAAAATTCGTCGCAAGGCGGTTGAAGCGTCGCTTAGCGCTCTGCGGGAGGTAGATGATTGGATGCCAGAACATATCATGCGGGAGGTCGAGCTTAAGGATTTGCCTTCAGCTATTAGCGAGTTGCATTTTCCGTCTTCGACAGATACCAAAGAACAGGCTTTGCGTCGTTTAAAATTTGATGAGTTTTTCTTGCACCAGCTTTTACATGCTAAGTCGCGTCGCGAACTTAAATTACAAAAAGCGCCAAAAGTACCATTTGACGAAAATGCCGTTAAACAAGCGGTGGCTAACCTGCCGTTCGTACTTACGGCTGCGCAAAAAAAAGCTATTTGGGCAATTATTAAAGACATGAATCGGCCCGAGCCCATGAATCGCTTGCTTGAGGGCGATGTGGGTAGCGGCAAAACCGTGGTGGCGGCTTTGGTGGCGCTAAACGCTGCGCGCGATGGCTGGCAAACTGCCATGTTGGCGCCGACTGAAATTTTGGCCGAACAGCACGCACAAACCTTACAGCGCCTGTTTGGGGCTCAGCTCAAAATCGCTCTATACACTCGTACCAAGCGCCGGGTTGGCGATAAAGAAGTCACTAAAGCGCAGCTGCTCGCGGCCCTCAAAAATAATGCTGCCAACATCGTTGTTGGCACGCATGCCTTGCTAACGCAAGAGGTGGTCTTTGACCGACTGAGCTTGATTGTGGTCGATGAACAGCATCGCTTTGGTGTGCGCCAACGCCAGGCGCTAAAAGACAAGCAAGGCGATCTGGACGGAATGCCGCATTTATTGTCGATGACGGCTACACCCATTCCGCGTTCGCTAGCCTTAGTTTTGTATGGCGACCTCGACCGTTCGATTCTGAACGAATATCCAGCCGGACGAAAACCTATCGAGACTCAGGTGATTGAGCTAGGTCGTGAACAGCTGATTTACGATAAAATGCGCAAAGAAATGGACGCTGGTCGCCAAATTTTTGTGGTCTGTCCTCTCATTGAGGAGTCGGATGCACTTGGCGTCAATTCGGTTTCGCAAGTGTTTAAAGAGTTTGTACTCGAACCATTTAAGGGTTATCGGGTAGCTATGCTACACGGACGCATGAAAACCAAAGAAAAAGATGATGTCATGCGTCGATTTGCGAGCGGGGAAGCTGATATGTTGATTTCAACTACTGTGGTTGAAGTTGGTGTTGATGTACCAAATGCTACGATTATGTATGTAGAAGGTGCCGAACGCTTTGGTTTGGCTCAATTGCACCAGTTGCGTGGTCGGGTTGGTCGAGGTGAGCACCAGAGTTATTGTTTTTTGCATCCCACGGGCATACTTGGCGAGGTCGCCAGAGAGCGTTTGCGCGCTATTGAAAATAGCCAGGACGGTTTTGATTTAGCTGAACGAGATTTGCAACTGCGTGGACCAGGCAATATTTTTGGCACCGAACAGTCTGGGTTTGAGCAATTCAAACTCGGCACAATGCATGACATCGACCTGATGTCGTTTGCCAAAGACTTCTCGAAAGAAGTGCTCGACCAGAGCCCGGATTTGTCAGCTTATCCTAAACTTCGTGACCGCTTGTTTAAATACGTCGACGAAGTTCACTTTGAATAAGCCAGCCTGAGAGCAAATCCTTTCTTACGTCAGGATGGTGAAAACTATTTAAGTACGTCTTTGACTCCTTTGATCTCCTTCGGCGTTAAGAACGTTTTCATCCCTAGTCGCTCGGCCTCCTTCAAACGTCGTTCGAGAAAGGAAACAGAACGTACTTCACCACCCAAACCCAGCTCTCCAATGACCACCGCATCAGCGGGCAGCGGTTTGTTTTCAATGGCACTCATGACAGCCGCGGCTACAGCCAGGTCGGCGGCATGTTCGCTTACGCGCATGCCACCGACTACGTTTACAAATACGTCTTGGTCATAAACTTTTATGCCAGCACGTTTGCTGATAATCGCGAGCAGCATCTGCAGGCGACCAGTATCAAAGCCCGAGGTACGTCGCACTGGATTGGGGAAGAAGGTTTTATCGACGAGGGCTTGGATTTCGACGAGAAACGGTCGCGAACCTTCCATGACACAGGTGACGACTGAGCCTGGACCAGGAACTCGTTCTTTCAGGAAACGCGCTGACGGATTCTCAACAGTTATTAAACCTTTTTCGGTCATCTCAAAAACACCGACTTCATCCGTACTCCCAAAGCGGTGCTTTGAGGCTCGTAGGATACGATAAGCCGAGTCGGGATCGCCTTCGAGCGTGAGTACGGTGTCGACGAGGTGCTCCAGCGTCTTGGGGCCAGCCACCGAGCCTTCCTTGGTAACTTGGCCGATGATGAGCACTGGGATGCCTGAGGTCTTGGCGTAGCCGATGAGCTCAGACGTGGCTGCTCGCACGGCTGTTGGCGTGCCGGGAAAAGCATCGGCTTCAGAAGTCATCATGGTCTGAATGGAGTCGACGATGACCACGCTCGGGGTGAGTTGTTGTGCGGCCGCGATGATAGCGGGAACATCAACAGTATTCGAAAACGAGATATATTTCGGCTCGATGTCGAGTCGTTCAAAACGTAAACGAACCTGGCCTTCGGATTCCTCACCAGAAGCATAGTAGGCGGTCTTGCCCGCAGCTCGTTTCGAAAAGGCGTCAGCGAGTTGAGCTACGAGTGTCGACTTACCTATGCCCGGCTCGCCGGCCAACAGCGTGACCGAGCCGGGAACTATGCCGCCACCAAGTACGCGGTCTAGTTCGGGTAGCTCGGTAGGGATATGCTTGGTTTGGGTCGCGGCTGCGTTAGCAAGGGCAAGCACGGGAGCGGCTTTAGCTGAGGACTTCTTTTTAGAACCTAAAGACGGCGTTTGACCGCCGTCCTCGGTAATTGTGCCCCATTGTCCACATTCACTGCAGCGACCGGTCCACTTCAGATATTGAGTGTCGCAGTGAGAACATGAATACATAAACACCTTTATTCGGAAGTCTCTGCATCGGATGTCTCTGCATCGGAAGTCTCTGGAACGGCTTTGGCTAGGCAGGATAAAATATTACTCGCTCCCTTGTCCCAAGTAATATGTACATGAGGCCCAGTGGAATTACCAGCTTGTTCAATCGTCTGACAAGCGCAACTCCCAGCAGTATTGGGGTCGCAGGCCGAACCACTGATGTTGCATTCAGTTACCCAACCGGTCGGCACGCTCTCGCCAGAGCAACATTGGCCGCCGACATGGCCGATCACGTCGCCTTGCTGCACTTGTCCTGGCGCAACCTGATTATTTTTGTTGAGGAAATCTTTTACGTGACAAATCGTAATTTGATCGCCGGAACTAGATTTCAGTCTAATGCGGTTACCGCAGCGATCAGTATTAACACTACCGGTTTCATAACTGACGGTGCCTGAAAAGGGTGCCTGAATGTTTGTTCCCCAAGCCGCCGACCAGTCAAGAGCGTTAATTTTATTAAATTCACCGTTAGCCCCACCGTCAAACCAGTGATGATTACCTTGGTTTGGCAATGTGCCGGTAGGTGAAGCTAAACCATCGGCTACCTCGCAAATCCCGTCACGCTTAGCACTTACCACAATGTTTTTATATGGGCTACTTAAGTTTTCCCAAGTACCTACAGCGCCTATAATAGATGCGGCGCCTTCATTACCTGCAACTTGCGTGTTTAGCTGAATGCCGTCTATGTGCTTGAAGCTGAGTGCTTCAAAATTAGTCGTGGCTGGATCTATAAAAAAAGCTATGTTATATGCGAGTAGCAACAAAATAATCCCAGCTACGGCGTTTCCGATGCGTTTCTTAGCTTGTTCAACATGTTTAGAATCACCTCGCGCCGTGGCATACTGCAAGCCAGCAATCATGAGCATAGTCACCGCGACTATCGAGCCGGCCACGAGGGCGTAACCATATATGGCTGCAATGTAAGTACCGAGTAGATTGGAGTTCTGTTGTCCGTTAACGTTGTCAATTTGAGCTTCTGACCAAAACGGTTCGCCGTCTTTAACGATATAACCAAGACCTGGAATAATAACATTGAGTTCTGGAAAGATTGGATCTTTGACAGGGATGGGTGTTTCGACTGCAGCAGTATTGCACGAAAAGGTTGATGTCGTGTGTGCTGGATTATCGTCCCCAGGATGTTTTAACTGTGAATCCTTAAAACACAGTGCCAAACAACTACCAGAATCTGTCGGCACACCCCAGTATCCGGCTGGCAGAACATATGGACCGAAGGCATATCCTGGTATGGCTTCGTAGGTACAATTACAAATGCCAATTTCACACGTAATGAGCCCAGCATCAGCACCACCAGCATCCGCCGATGTTAAAGTGGGATGCAAGCAGCTGAGCGCGATTAAAATAACAACAAGTTTCTTCACAGATTAGTTATGAGATTTTCAATAATTCGCCGAAGTTCACTTGTCGTCATAGTGCCAGTATAACGCTCCCCGTTGATATACACGGTGGGAGTAGCGGTAATTCCGAGAGCCAATCCTTCCTCAAACCCTCGTTGTACCAGCGGTAGGGTACTTTGATCTTCTAAGCACCGGGTAAATGGGCGCTCTTTCAAGTTTAATTCTGTAGCAATCTCAGTATACAACTCTGAACTAAGCTTAGCTTGGTTGATCATGAGTAAACTGTGATACTCCCAGAATTTATCTTGCTCACCGGCGCATTGAGCGGCAATGGCGGCGTTCAAGGCCTGGGCATGTTGTGAGGTGTTTGGCATGTCTTTCCAGACAATTCTTAACTTGTCTGAGTATTCTGCCCGCAAGCTGATTAAACTGTCTTCTAGTTTGGCGCAAGCTTCGCATTCATAATCGCCAAAATTTACAATCGTGACTGGGGCCTCTAAAGGTCCGAGCGCCGGATCGGCGATAGTTATAGTCGGCGTTGTTAGTGTCTCAGCCTCATCAGTAAACGTAATTTTGTCTTTGACACTGAGCGACAGGCTAAAGAATAAAACAATAAAAATTACGATGATGGTAGCCAGACTCAAAAAGTGCCAATAATAACGCATAGTTAATCGAGTAGCAGCAAATTTAATCTGCCTGAGCTATCGGTGTAATAAAGCTCTTGGCCATTAGCTGAAACAGTGAGGTTAAACATACGGGTTTCAGTTGCCGGTATGGCGACTAAAGTCGTACGACCGCTTGGGAAGGCTATACTGTATAAATAATCTGGACTAGTTACGAGTGCAGACGACGAACCACCTCCGCTCGGCATAATTAGTGGCACGGCACAATAAGCTAAGCTGTTGCTAGCAAAGACACACTTATCAACAGTGGTTTTTAGTCCTATGCGCAAGCGCGTATCCCCGGTTCTATCGCCTTCTGCGTCCCCGTACCACAGGCTGGCGCGGTATTCGTCTCCAGCATCCGCTACCGAGTACAAGATATTTGCTCCGTCCGGTGACCATGTACTTTTAAAGTTTGAACCGTTGACAATTAGCACGCCATTGGCCTCTCCATCTGGTCCAATGAGGTAAATTTCATTCTGGCCAAAAGCGCTGCCAGCACTACCAGTTTTTGAAAATCCAACTACATTGCCAGTTGGCGACCAGTCGATATCTACCAGATTATCGTTACTGCCAAGCGCGGCAATGGCTTGTGCTCGGCTGCCGTCAGACGAAGTAATGATCAAAGCACGATTTGAGGGGTCGGTGCCAAGACTCTTGGTAGCTATTTCACTGCCGTCTTCCGAAAAAGAAAATTCTTCCCAATGTGACGGCAATGTGTGTTGTGCGCCTGTCAGAAAATCGTAAACAATATTACTACCGTCCGGGAACTCTATAACTGCGGCCTGGGCATTATTAGCAAACACTACATTATCGGCAAATGGAAAACTGCCCTGTGACAACGGGACTACATTGCCGTCGTCGTCAATCGTATAAAATTTGCCGTCTTTAGGATCGTAATAAGCAATTTGACCAGTGGCGGTGATGGTTGGCTTATATATGCTAGCCGTGGTGAGTAAAGTCGTCTCGGTTAAGCCGCCACGGGCAATTTTTGAAGGTGTTAAAGCTCCAGTGCCGTCAGTTGGATCATCGCCGTCTTTATTGCCTTGAGTACCCGGGCCAGCGTTAGGTAAATTGCCGCCGGTCCCAGTAGTGTCAGCCTGCGGAGTCTGAGGCTTAATTGTTGGTCCGCCGGCGAAAATCATTAAATATAAAGCTAAACCCATGAGTAGGGCTACAAAAATCAGACCGGCAATTTTAAGGATTATTTGTTGTTTTTCTGACATATACTCAGATTAAATGCCTGGTACCCAACTGATAATGTAAATCATGAAGTAAAGCACTGCGAATGAAAGGGCTATATAAGTACTGATCGCTATAACTATAAAGCTCAAAAGAAACCATTGATAAATAGCTTTACCTAACGACGTTAGGCCTGACACGGTATGGAGATTGAAGCGCGGAAACAGGGTATCGAATACCATATCTTGACTCCAGCGTCTGACGTTATCGCCAAGGCTTTTCAGATCGGTGGCCGCTTCCGGTGGCGGGGGAGG
>SXGU01412619.1_pt1 | contig 51169 bp, 31 predicted proteins | sample 3174531 | NCBI WGS metagenome assembly SXGU01 (sample SAMN11356863, study PRJNA531348) | freshwater metagenome | isolation source: freshwater sample F1-140 | place: China: Fuxian Lake, Yuxi | collected 2017-12-25 | reverse complement strand
TTCGGCTCGGTAATTGCCGCGATTGATGACGTGGTACAACCCACCCTCACTTTCCAAGCGTGGTTTTCTCGCCATGCCTTCAACTTCTCGACCATTCGCCCGGCGTCAACCCCAAACCCCAAGGCCTGACCCTGTTGGCTCAGCCCCAACGAATGCGATCCTCCGGCTGCGACCGCCGCGGCCCCGCTGATGTTCACGCCGTTTTTTCTCCATTGATAGGTGATCGGAGTGCCACCGCCAAATTGCGCTTCGAACGTCACGTTGGCACCGAGGTTAAGCGTGCGCGAAATCGGCTGCAGATTCACGAAGGGCGGGTGGAGGATTTCGAGGGTGCCGTGGATGGTATCCCAAGAGCCGGTCGACGCCGAGAAGGCGACCGGGCCGCTGGGATCCGACGTATCCGCTTCCACGTGAAACGCCTCCCACGTTTCCGTCTCCTCATCCCACCACGGTGACCCGGTTCCACCCGCAAGATAGGATCCCCCTTTCAGAATCGTGATGGTGACGTTCGTCTGGCTCGACGCTGCCACGACACGATAGGACTCGTTCGCATTTGCCTCACTCGGAAACCTCTCCCACCAAACATAGGCAAACGAACGGGCCGCCAGCATGACAACCATGACCACCCAAAAACACGCTTTTTTCATCTTCGAAGGGACAGAGATTAGCGAATGATCCGGGCCAGTTTCTCGCCGGTATCGACCAAGCCGTTTACGTCGGCGATCTGGCCCGCGCGATCGACGAGGTAGACCAACGGCGCGCGATTGAACTGGAGCGTGATGGCCAGCGCGCTCGCGGCACCTCTCGGATCCAGATACTGCTCGCCGGGGATTTTCTCCCGCTGCGCGGCCGTTCGCGCCGCAATGGGGTCGGTCGAAAGGCACACCCCGATCAAGAGGGCCGACGGTGCCATTTTGGCCATTCTCCGGGCCGTAGAGATGCTGTATTTGTTACCCGGTTCCCACGCATAGAGCACCACGGGACGATGTTTGATTGCCGTCGCAAGCGCCGGCGCGCCCGCCGGTCCGAGAATTGCGGCAAGGGGCCTGCCGATGAGCGTCAGGCGTTCAGCGAGGATCAACGATTCACTGGCGACCCGCGGTGGAAGCTGCATTTGCATCCCCCGCAGATCCGCCAACACCGCGCGAGCCCTTGCCGGGTCGCTGTCGTGGGCGACCGCGAGCAATGACTCGTAGCCCAGCGCCACTCCGGGAAACTCGGCCACCAACGCGCGGCTGATATCCTCCTGTGCCGTCATCTTGGCCGCGTGCGTCGCGGGAGCCTGGCGCGAAACGGTCACCTGTCGATCCCACGCGACGGCTTCGTAACGTTTCACCTCCGGCACACTCGCGTCCTTGCGAATCTCCTCGAGCAACACCCGGCGGCGGGCGTCTTGGGAGGCATCGCCGTTGATGGCGGCGCGGCTCAACGCGAGACCCTCAAGTCGTTTGGCTTCCTTGGCGGCGGCATGCGTCGGGTATTGTGAATAAAAACCCTTCAGCTGATTCGCCTGGGCGACCAGGGCACCGGCCAGTTCGGCCGGCGAAGGGTTCTTGCCGATCGCGCCATTCGAAAGTGCCAGCGTAACGGGCCGCCCCAAGTTCTTCAGCGATTCCCACTGCTGGTCTGCCACGGTGGTGGAGGTCGACGATAGAGGAGTGACGACGGTCGGGGCCGATTGCCCGGAGATCGAAGGAATCCAAAGAACCGCACTGGCTGCGACCATCATCGTGATGAGCGAGCGGTTCATAGCAGGGGAGACACGAGTGGCCGACCCACCCCAATCGCTCGCGACCATCACGGGTGTTGTTCTCATAGAAATTCGGCCATCAGGGGCAACTGGCGGGCGCGCACCCGGATCGGCTGGGATCATTCCAGGCGACGTGCGACAGTGGCGATCGGCGCCGGCGTATCGAGACACCTGTGACAACACGGAACGAGATTGCGCTTTCACGCGACCAGCGTTCACGCCACCGCGGACCGTTTTCAAATCCCGCGATTCATTAAATTTAATGAAAATGACGGCTTGACAGGCCGCCACAAACTCCAGCGCCCTGCGGCGTCTCACCTCATGCCAAAGCCTTTTTCGTGCGCCCACCGCACTAGTTTGGCCGAACTGTGCACTCCGATCTTGTCCATGATCCTCTGCCGGTGACTGCAAACCGTTGACCCGCCGATGGCCAGGCTGGCGGCAATCTCATGGTCTGCGAAACCAGACGCGATCAGCTTCAACACGTCGATTTCGCGGTTGGAGAGGATTTTGAAAAACGCGTCGGGAACGGCGCGAGACCGACGCGCCACCGCTTGCACTGTGCCGGAGAAGTAGCGACCGCCGCGGGCAATCGCGTCCAGCGCGGACCGCAGTTCGCGATCGTAATCCGGCGATTTGAAGAGCATGCCGGCAATGTGATCCGCGGCGGTGTGATTCAATGCGAAATCATCATTTCGACACGTAAGAAAGAGCACTCGTGGTGACACCGCGCGAGCCCGGATCGCTTCGAGGACAGCGAATCCATCCATATCTGGCAGGCGCAGGTCCAAGATGACAATCTCCGGCGGCAATTCCCGGCAACGCGCGATGCCGGCGGCGCCGGTTGGCACCGTTCCGACCAGTCGAAACTGCGGCCATTGGCCAATTGTATTGGCGATTGCCACCGCCCAGAGCGAATCATCCTCGATGTGCAGCACCGTGACGCGGCGGGGCTTCCCTTGAGATTCGTTGGTGTTCACCGGCATCGTGCCACCATGCGTGAGGCAATGTGTGGGGGGCCAAGGAGAAAACTCGATGGTGGGAAGTATTTTCCTGTGATTTCCAAGACCGAGGGAGTCAGGTGCGATCCCGGGGCCGCCGCTCGGCTCGACACCAACGGATCGGCCTCCTCCCAAGTGAGAAAGGCTTGCTCGATCCGAGAGTGCTGATCCGTTCGGGAGAGGGCGCGCTCAAAAGCCGTATCGTGTGCCGCAGCGGAACGGTTCCGCCGTGACTTTCCGTCCTGCGGTGGCTCACTTCTCAGGCACGGCCTTCGTCTCATGAAATTTCCTGTTCGCCCGCGACCCGCCCGGAAACCTGATGCTCCCCCCGGCTGGCACGCTCCCCACCGTGCGGACTCCCGTTCTGTTTTCTGTTTCGGATCGGAAATCCGGGCGCGGTTGAAAACCGCCTGCTCGCACGACCGACTCCGGATCCCGAGGCGATCGCGGAAGCAATTTTGTTTTCGCCCGCCGGACCCGCACCCAGCCACGAGCGCGCCGCGCGATCGTTGTCCTTCATCAGCAAGTCGTCGTGGAGGGTATGAGAAATGCGGGCTCGTCTTCCTCCTGCTGCTCGTCGCCGCCACGGCCCGCGCCACCACCGGCGTGGAACTGCAGCTGCAGCTCGGCAACCCAAGCAAGGCGACGGCCGACACCGCCAATCCGCGCAATTTTCTCATCCAACGCCCGCAGTACGCGCTCGACTACAACAACACCACACGCGAGCCGAACTGGGTGAGCTGGAACCTGACCTCCACCGACATCGGCTCCAGCGGGCGCGGCGACTTCGCGATCGATGCGACCCTCCCCGCCTCGTTCTACCGCGTGCTGACCACCGACTACTCCGGCTCCGGCTACGACCGCGGCCACCTGTGTCCGTCCGGCGATCGCACCGCGACCGTCGCCGACAATCAGGTCACGTTCTACATGTCCAACATGGTGCCGCAGACTCCCGACCACAATCAGGGCGTGTGGGCCAGTTTTGAAAACTACTGCCGCTCCCTGGCCGGCGCGGGCAACGAAATCCTGATCGTCACCGGGCCCGGCGGATTCTCCGGCTCCACTCTCGCCAGCGGCGTCGCCATCCCCGCCTACGTGTGGAAAATCGCCGTCGTCGTCCCGTTCGGCCCCGGCTCCGCGCTCAGCCGCATCACCGCCGCCACGCGCCTCATCGCCCTGAAAATCCCCAACATCGCCGGCATCCGCAGCAATCCGTGGCAGCAATACACCACCTCGGTGGCCCAGCTCGAGAGCGACACGGGCTACACGTTTCTCACGGATCTGCCCGCAGCGATCGCCGGCGCGCTCCGCACCAAAATCGAGGACCAGACCGCGACCGGCACTCCGCGCATCACAACGCAACCCGCCGTCCAGGCCGCGAACCTTGGCGGCACGGCCACCTTCACGGTCGCCGCCTCGGGCAACGCGCCGCTCACCTACCAATGGTCGCTCGAGGGCGACGACCTCGGCGGCGCGACCAACTCCACTCTGACGCTTGGCAACGTCCAATTCGCCAGCCTCGGCAACTACTCCGTGGTCGTCACCAACCCCCTCGGCTCCGTCACGAGCGCCACCGCCGCGCTCACGCTCGGGGCCGCGGACTCCGGCGTCCTTTACTGGGATTTCGCCGCGGCCACGACGACCAACGGGCTCCCTCCCGGGATCACCGGTGGCAACGTCACGCAGGGTTCCAACAACGGCACCACGCCCTTGCTCACCAACGTCTCCGTCTCCAGCGGTTACGCGGGCGTTTCCGGGGGCAACAACGCCGGCGCCGCCGCGCGCATCGGCCCGCTGGACCGCACGCCCGCGACGGGCTCCGCGTACTTCGAAGTCACGCTCGCTTCCCCGGCCGGCCGGCAACTCGTCATCTCGTCGCTCAGCTTCGGCTCCCGCAGCACGGGCACGGGCCCGCAGGCGTTCGCCGTTTTCACGAGCCTCGACAACTTCACCACTCCCCTCACCTCCGGCCCGCTGGCGAACAACAGCGTCTGGACGCTGCTCAACCCCACGTTTCCCGCCTTCGCGGCCGTGCCCGGCACCGCGCTCACCTTCCGCCTCTACGGCTACCACGGCGCCGGCAACGCGGGCGTCAGCACCGCCAACTGGCGCCTCGACGATCTCAGGCTCGGCACGAGCGTCGTGGCCAACTCCGCGACCCCGCCGATCATCAGCCGCCAGCCCGGCGGCGGCACCGTCGTCGCCGGTCGCAGCACGACGTTCACCGTCGTCGCCAGCGGCACGCCCGCCCCCGCGTATCAGTGGCTCAAGGACGGCACGGCGATCCCGGGCGCGACTGGCGACACCCTCACCCTCACCGCCATCACGCCCGCGCAAGCCGGCGCCTACTCCGTCGTGATCAGCAACTCCGCCGCCCGCGTCACCTCAACGACCGCTTTCCTCAACGTCCTCCGCCGCAGCTACGCCGGCACCTATTTCGGCACCCGACGCGACGGCGGCGGATTCGCTCTGCTGGTGAACGACGACCACACCGGCGTCTTTCTCGGCTACGATGTCATCCCGGCCTTCCGCGACGACCTGCCGGCGGGCGGCACACTCGGCGGGAACCGCACCTACGTGAGCCGCGCCGCGGCCATCGACGACAACGGGCGCTTCGGTTTCGTCTCCGCCAGCATCACCACTTCGTTTGGATCGGTCGGAGGCGTCGGCCCCCCGCCACCACCGACGCCGCGAATTGTCGGGTTCGATGAGGTCACTTTCTCCGGCAGCATCAGCGAAGCCGGCGAACTCACCGGTTCGGCCACGGGTTCCGCCAGCGGTGCGTTCACCGCCACGAAATCGCCCGCCGCCGGTTCCTTCGCGGCCGTGGCCGGTTTCTACCAGGCCGGCGCTCCCGGCAGTGCGGCTCAAGCCCTCGCGATCATCAGTGCGGCCGGTCAGGCGATCCTTCTCGCGCCGACTGCCACGGGCACGACCGCCGGCCTCGGCATCGCCGAGGCCACGGGGAAGCTCACCCTCGCGACCTCCGGCGCGCAGTCGCTCGCCGCGACGTTGTCCGCCGCCACCGGCTTGCTCGGCGCCACTCTCACCGACCCGCGGGGACCCACCCTCACGTTCACCGGCTTCGCCGAAAACTCCGGCTCCGCCGCAACGCAGCGGCTGGCAAATCTCTCGGCGCGCGCCAGCACCGGCACCGGCGATCAGGTCGCGATCGTCGGCTTCGTCATCACCGGCCTCGAGTCGAAGTCCGTCCTGGTCCGCGCCATCGGCCCGGCCCTGCGCAATTTCGGAGTGACGACGGCGCTCACCGCGCCCCGCCTCCAGGTGCTGCGCGGCGCCACACCCGTCGCCACCAACACCGGCTGGAGTTCCGCGGACAACGCCACCGAAATCGCCGGCGCGGCGGTGCGTGCCGGGGCCTTTCCCCTCGCCGCCGGGAGCGCCGATTCCGTCATTTTGACCACGCTGGCGCCCGGCGCCTACACCGCGGTCGCCAGCGCGGACGACGGCCGGGCGGGCGCCGCCCTCGTCGAGGTCTACGATCTCTCCAGCGGTTCCCGCGCCCAGCGGCTCAGCAACCTTTCGATCCGCGCCCGCACCGGCGCCGGCGACAACACGCTCATCGCTGGCCTGGTCGTCAGCGGCACGGTGCCCAAGCGCGTGCTCCTCCGCGCCGCCGGCCCGGCCCTGGCGGCGTTCGGCGTATCAGGAGTGCTGGCACGCCCGGAACTCACGCTGTTCGCCGGTGCGGCGGTGCTCGCCGTCAATGCCGGTTGGAGCACGGCGCCCGACGCCCCCGCCCTCGCCGACGCAACCGCGCGGGTCGGCGCGTTTGCCTTTGGTGCCACGAGCCTCGACGCCGCCTTGATCCTCAGTCTCGCCCCCGGCGCGTACACTGCCCAGGTGAACGGGCTTGGCGGCGCGACCGGCGTGGCGCTCCTGGAAATCTACGAGGTGCCGTAGCCGGGATTTTTCCCCAACACGGCAACCGCCACCCTCCTCCGGCCGGCAAGCCGAAGGTATTCGGAAATCGTCGCAAATCCGCACGATCCGCACGAATCGCCGACCATATTCCAAATCGCCGAGTCCGGCTTGTAGCCGGGCCGCCCGTCCTTCATGTATCAAACGATCTGATGTCTCCTTTTCCCGTCAAACGCCTCTGGCCCCTCGCCATCCTCGCGGTGGTGGCGCCCGCCTTGTTCCTTTTCTGGCAGCCACCACCGGCGCCCTCGGTCACTCCCCTCCCGGCCCGCCCGACCCCAGTGCCTCGCCCCGCGGCGCCACCGGCCGCCGCGCCAGTTGCAATCGCCCCATCACCCGCGCCCTCGTCGCCGCCGACGCCCCGGCCGCACCCCGACCTCGACGCCGCCCTCGCGGGCTCCGACCCACAGCAGCGGGCACAACAGTTCCTCCCGAAGTTTGTCGCCCTTTTTTCCCGCGATTTCGAAGCCGCGCTGGCCTATCTGCGCGAGATGCGACGCGGCCCCGAGTTTCCCCAGGCCCTGCTCCTGCTGCTCGAACACCTCAGCCGCCGCGATCCGGCCCGGGCGCTCACAATCGCCGGTGAACTCGCCGTCACCCGCGACGACCGCAATGTCTACAGCATGCTGTTCGACCGTTTCGCCCGGGAGAACGTCTCGCGCGCGATCGTACAGCTCAAACTGGTTCCCACGGGCGAGGCTCGCGACAACGCCCTCCGCGCCCTCACCGATGCCTGGGTTCGCGCCGATCCCGCAGCCGCGCTCGCCTGGGCGCAACAACTCGCCGATCCCGCCGACCGTAACATCGCGCTCGAATCCGCCCTCCGCGATCTCGCCATGCGCGATCCCGCCCGGGCGATCACCGCCGTGCAAGAATCACTCACCGGTCCCGGGGTGGAGCGGATCCTCCAGTTCGCTTTCCAGATTCTGGCCAGCAAGGACCCCACGCAGGCTTCGCAGCTCCTGCTGGCGATTCCACCCGGCGACGTGCAAACGCTTTCCGCGATGGACGTCGCCCGGGCGCTGGCGATGCGCGACATCCCCGCCGCGCTCGTCTGGGCCAGGACGATCCCCATCGATTTCACGCAATGGCTCGCGCTGACCTCCATCCTGTCCGTCTGGGCGCAAAAAGATCCGATGGCTGCGGCCCGTTATGTCGTCGAGATGCCAGCCGGCCCGGGCGTCGATTACATCGCGGGCCAGTTCGCCGCGGTTGTCGCCCTCAAACCGCAGGACGCCATCCTCTGGGCGGAAGCCCTGCCGAGCATCACCGCGCGCAACGCCGCCTTTGTCACCATTGCGTCCTCTTGGGCGCAACGCTCACCCGTCGATGCGATCCGCTGGGCGGAGTCGCTCGAAGGCGAGCCCCTCCGCACCAATGCGATGACGGGCGTTCACTCCCTCTGGCGGATGCTGGACCCGCGCGCCGCCCAGGAGTGGCTCGCCGCCGCCAAGCTGCCCTCCGCAACCAAGGCGAAGATTCTCGCGCCGCGCTAGCCCGCATTTTTCGCACTTATTCTGCTTGTTCCCCAACGTCTCCAGCTCTGATTTTTCCGCTCCGGCGCGGCCGTCGAGTCAATGCGGGCTAACCGCATTCTGCCGTAGGCTGAATGCCGATAACCCGGAAGGCTGCCAGGGGTTGACAGGCGGAAAGCACTTCGGAACGGAGGGTAGCGTCGCCGTCGAGCAGCGGGCCCGCGGAATACACGGAACACGCGGAAAAGATCGGCTTCCGTGTTTTCAGTGTGTTCCGTGGACGTCCTGCCTTGACCCTTGGTTGCGGCTGCGCCGCCTTGGGATCTTGGCGGTTAAATTGGATTGGCTGTTCCTTTGGTGGCGGCCCCGGTGCCGCGTTGGAAAAGTGCAGGTCTAAGCCCCGTGTCGCCGGTGAAAGAAAAAATCCTCGTGGCGATGTCCGGCGGCGTCGACAGCTCCGTCGCCGCGCTCCTCTTGCAACAGCAGGGGCACGACGTCGTCGGCGCATACATGAAGAACTGGATCAACGAGGACAACGTCGTGGGCGATTGTCCGTGGCAGCGCGACATCGCGGACGCCCGCGCGGTTGCCGAACACCTCGGGATCGAGTTCCACGTCGTGAACCTGATGCGCGACTATCGGTCGAAGATCGTCGAGTACCTGCTCGACGGTTACGCGCGCGGTCTCACGCCCAATCCCGACATCAGGTGCAACCGCGAAATCAAGTTCGGGGTCTTCCGCGCCTGGGCGAGGGACCACGGCCTCGCCGCCGTCGCCACCGGCCACTACGCCCGGCGGGTGGAAATTGATCTTCCCGTATCACGGGAAAATGAAAGCTCCGCGGAACGGGGATTGAAACGCGGGTTTTCCCTCCTTGAGGGCGCCGATCGAAACAAGGACCAGTCGTATTTCCTCGCGCTCCTTTCCCAAGCGCAGCTCGCCGACGCCCGTTTCCCGATCGGCCATCTGACCAAACCTGAATTACGCGCGCTGGCGCGTGCCGCCGCCTTGCCAACTGCGGACAAGAAGGACAGCCAGGGGATCTGTTTCATCGGCGAAGTGAAGATGGCCGACTTTCTCCGCGCCTACGTGCCCGATGCGCCCGGCCCGATCGTCCGCGCCACGGACGGCCGCGAGCTCGGCACGCACCGCGGACTGCATTTCTACACCCTCGGCCAGCGCAAGGGCATCAGGGTCCCCTCCAACACCGACCACCAAGCCTACGTGGTTGTCGGCAAGCGCGCCGCGGATCGCGCGCTCCTTGTCGCCTTCGATCACCCCGACGCCCCGGGGCTTTTTCAACGCGAGGTCAGCGTGCACTCCTTGAGTTGGATCGGCGCCGCGATCACGACACCCCGCACCCTCGAAGGGCGCGTGCGTTACCGCGATCCGCGCGTGCCCCTGAAATTCGAACCCCAGCCCGGCGGTGGCACGGCGCACATCACGTTTGGCGCCCCGCAACGCGGTCTCGCCAGCGGCCAGGTGCTCGCCTTCTACGACGGTGAGCAATTGCTCGGCGGCGGGGTGTATGTCTAGCCCCTCCTTCCCGACCAGCACTTTTAACCCGTCGATCGGCTCCGTTGATTCCCCGCCAACTTTCCACGCTGGCGCATCCCGGGCCGACCCGCTTCTCTCCGGTCCACCCCATGCACCTGCCCACCTTCGCCCGCTCGCGACTGCCGCGTTTTGTTTTCCTGGGCGCACTCGCCCCGCTGGCGCTTGCCGCCGGGGATCTCGCGCAAAACTGGCCGCGCTTTCGCGGCCCCAACGGCTCGGGCGTCGCGTCCGGCGACATCCCCGCCAAATGGACCGGGGAGAACCGGCTCTGGAAGATTAAGCTTCCCGGCGAGGGCCACGGCTCGCCGGTGGTATGGGGCCAGCGGGTGTTTCTCCTCTGCGGGCGCGAAGCCGAGGGGGAGCGCATCCCCGTGTGCGTCGACGCCGCCTCCGGCCGGGAACTCTGGCATTCCACCCTTGGCGTCGCCTACCGCAGTGGACACAAATTCAACAGCCCGGCTTCCACCACTCCGGCGGTTGATGCCGACCACGTTTATTTCTCGTGGAGCTCGCCGGAGAAAGTGTTTGTGGCGGCCTACACCCATGACGGGGTGCCGGTCTGGACCGCCGATCTTGGGGCGATGAACCGGGAGCATGGCTTCGCGAGTTCTCCCATTCTTCACGACGGCCTGGTCATTCTCTCCAACGACCAGGAAAAAGACTCGGCCCTGTTCGCGCTGGATCGCCACACCGGCAAGGTGCGCTGGAAACTGCCGCGGGCGGAGAACCACTCAAACTACTCCACCCCGTGCCTCTACACGCCGTCGGGCGGTGTGCCGCAGATTGTGGTTTCGAGCTGGAGGCTCGGCGTCACGGGCATCGAGGCGGCCACCGGCCGGCAACTCTGGCAGGCCGGCGTGTTTTCCCAAGGGAGAGCGGAGCGGGCCGTCGGTTCGCCCATCGCCATTGACGAATTGGTGATCGCCAACTGCGCGTTTGTGAACGGGCCCAAACATGTCGTGGCCCTGCGCCCGGACCGGGCGGGCGGCATGACCGAAGTCTGGCGGGTGGAAAAAACCGTGCCGCACATCCCGTCCGTCATCGCCGTGGGCGCCCGCGCTTATCTGTGGAGCGACCAGGGCATCGTCAGTTGCGTGCGACTGACCGACGGCAAAGTCCTTTGGCAGGAGCGGGCGGGGCGCGACACCTTTGGTTCCCCCGTGGCGGTAAACGGCCGGCTGTTCAGCGTGGACAAAGGCGGCACGGTCACGGTCCTCGCCGTCGCGGACACATTTGAAGTCCTCGCGCAGAATGAGCTGGGCGAACTCTGCCAGTCCACCCCCGCGTTGGCCGGCGGCCGGATGTTCATCCGGACGTGGGAACATCTGCACGCCATCGGGGCGGCGCGCTGAGCGGAGACGCGGTTTTCAGCGGCACGCTCCGCGGAGCGGCATCTCCAAGATCACGCCTCGAGCCACGAGGATGGGCGCTTGCCCCAGCGCCCATCGCAACCGGGTCTCCGGCAGGCAAACCACGCCAGAGGCGGACAAGCCTCCGATTCGTTGGCCCCGCAATTTCCGGCGTCAACCCGCGCGCTCCGCCTCCGCGCGCATTAACTTCCACAGCGCATCGACGTGGGTGCGTTCCGTCTGCAGCCCACCGATCGCAACCCGCACCATCCAGCGCCCGTCGAGCAGCGCCGGCGTGAGATACGCCGCACCGGATGCGTTGATGCGCTCGACCCACGCGAGCGTGTGCTCGTCCAGTGTCTCCCCGGCCAGTCCCGCGGGTTCGTGGCGCACGCACACCGTCTGCAAATGCACCGGCGCCAGCACGCGCCAGCCGCTCGCGCGTGCGGCCCGCACCTCCGCGGCCAACCACTGCGCGTTCGCCAGGTCGCGCCGCAGACGGGCCGCCAGTTCCTCCACCCCCTGCTCGCGAATCAGACACCATAACTTCAGCGCGCGAAATCGCCGGCCCAGCGGAATGCCCCAGTCGCGGAAATTTTTCACCTGCGCATCGACCCCGCTCTGCAGGTAGCTGGGATTGGTGCTCATCACCCGCACGAGGTGCCGCGGATCGCGCACGAAATAGAGCGAACAGTCGAACACCACCCCGAGCCATTTGTGGGCGTTGAGCACCAGCGAATCCGCCCCCTCGATCCCGTCCCACATCCAACGGCACTCCGGCAGGATCATCGCCGCACCCGCCATCGCCGCATCCACGTGCAGCCAGATCCCGTGCTTCCGCGCGATCGCCGCAATCGCCGCGATCGGATCGAGCGCCGCCGAGGTCGTCGTGCCCGTGGTGGCGACGATTGCGCCGGGCGTGATGCCGCGCGCGCGATCGGCGGCAATCGCCGCCGCCAGGGCGTCCGCCCGCAGACCGTGGTTTTCATCCGTCGCAATCGCCCGTAAATTTTCCCGCCCGAACCCCGCCAACAACGCCGCTTTCACCACCGAACTGTGCGCGTCCGCCGAATGGTAAATCGCCAGAGGCGCCGCCGCGCCTTGCAGGCCCCCGCCGGCGAGCGGGAAATCCGACGCCCTTTCCCGCGCGCACAACAACGCCACGAGCGTCGCGGTCGACGCCGTATCCTGAATCACCCCGCTCCAGGCACCGGAGAGACCCACCATCTGGCGCATCCAATCGGTCACGACTTCCTCCAGTTCGGTCAACGCCGGGCTCGACTGCCAGGAAAGTCCAATCACTCCCAGCCCCGAACTGAGGGTGTCGCCCAGCACCGAGGAAAGTTCGGCGTTGGCCGGAAAATACCCAAAGAAGGCGGGATGTTGCCAGTGGGTCAGCCCCGGCAAAATGATGTCATGTACATCCCGATACACGTGCTCGAACGCCTCGGGCCGCGCCGGTGGCGCCACCGGCAGCCGTGCCCGCACCGCCCCGGGCGCGACCGGCGGACGCACCGGTCGCTCCGCGACCCGCGCCCGATAATCGGCGATCAAGTCGATCAACTGGTGGCCGTGATGGCGGAATTCCTCGGGGGTCATGGCTTCCCACGGGCGGCCCGGGCAAGGTGCGATTTCCCGCAGGACATGGCAGCGTGAACGAGCAAGTTAGAGGGTGGCCGGGCAGCAGCGTGCGCCCGACCGGAATCGGCGCAAGCGCGGATTTGACAGGCACGCCACCCCGCCCGACGTATTTTTGCCCAGGCTGGGCCGGATGCTGGGGCTTGCGCTCCGCGCGCGCCTTTTTGGCGGATGCAGTCAACCGCGCGCGGAGCGCACGGTTCACCTTTCATGTCGCGTCGTCCTCGTGCAAGAATCCGCCCGCCACCACCCGGTTTCCGTGTGACCGATTTTTGCATGAATCACGCCAAGATGGCATCGACGGCTCATATCGTCCTACTGTACTCTGCCCAATTCCAATCAATGGCACAGCTTCCGGTCCAAGGGACTTCCCGCCAGCTCTGCGCCTGGCCCACATTTCGAACACGACAAAGGTGGTTCGCCCCAGGTGGCATCCCCCGGAGGGGCGACATTGCTGTCGCCGATGTCTTCGGGACATGCATCCGCGGCAGGAATGCCGCCACTCCGACAATCGACAGTGCTACGACAGAACTGTGGGCCAAGTGCAGCGCCAGCCTGGCGTTTCCAGGTCCGACGCCCGGCGCATCGACCGGATTACCCGCTGGGCGGCCGCGGTGAAACTACTTTGCTCCAGTCTGCTGATGCTGGCCGCCACCTCGGTGGCCTGGGGTTATGCCGTGATCACCAATCCGAACACCAAGCTGCCGATCAAATGGCCGGCGGGCCCGATTGCACTGCAGATCAAGGCCGACAACGTCACCCCCCTCGACGGTGACAGCTCGACCCGCGCCGGCACGATCCAGTCAGCGTCCCAGATTCTGAACAGCTTTCTCGGCTCCGCCCAGTTTCAGCCGCAAATCACGGCCCCCGGCTCCACGGGAAGCCGCAATGGCGTCAATGAAGTCGTCTTCGCCGCCACCATCTACGGGTCCGGCTTCGATTCCCGCACCCTGGCGGTCACGCTCTCGCGGCACGACGGCAACGCCGCCGCCGAGGCCGATGTCATCTTCAACAGCAACCACGCGTGGGATTCCTACCGAGGGCAGTTTTTCGGGCACAAAGGCGCGTACGACATTCAGCGGGTCGCCATCCACGAACTGGGCCACGTCCTGGGGTTGGATCACCCGGACGAAGCCACGCCGGCCCAGTCGGTGTCCGCCATCATGAACAGCGTCATCAGCGACGTCGATGCGCCCACCGCGGACGACATTGCCGGCGCGCAACTCCTCTACGGGCCACCCGGAGTGCCCGGGAACAACAACTTTGCCAATGCCATCAACCTGACCCTGAGCAACGGCGTGGCCAGGGTGACCGGTTACAACACCAACGCCACCAAGGAGGCCGGCGAGACCGCGCACGCCGACAACGCCGGCGGCCGATCCGTGTGGTGGAAATGGACCGCGCCCGCCGCCGGCAGTGTCGCGCTGAACACGCAGGGCAGCATCTTTGACACGACGCTCGGGGTTTACACCGGCTCCTCGGTCTCCACCCTCGTCACCATCGCCTCCGTTGACGATGTGGAGCCTGGCATAATTCAATACAGCTCCTTGATCTTCCCGGTCACGAGCGGCACGACGTACGCGTTCGCGGTGGATGGTTTCGATGGCGATTCGGGATTTGTCACACTCAACCTCGCGTTCACCCCGGCCCCTACCCCGGTCGCGCCGATCGTCACTTCGCCGCCGATGAGCCAGACGGTAATCGCCGGGGCTACCGTGACCTTCAGCGTGACGGCGACCGGCACCCCCGCGCCCTCCTACCAATGGCGACGGGGAGGAACGAATCTCGCGGGGGCGACCTTGTCGACTCTCACGCTGAACAACGTGCAACCAGGCGACGCCGGCGGCTATTCGGCCGTGGTGACGAACAGCGCGGGCTCGGTGATATCGGAGGCGGCAATCCTCACCGTGATTCCACCGACTCCGCCGGCCATCACAATTCACCCGGCAGGCGGCACGCTCAATGTTTCCGACGTGGCGAGTTTGAGTGTCACCGCGACCGGGTCGGCACCGCTCTCGTATCAATGGAGGAAAAGCGGCGCCGCCATCGCGGGGGCGGTCAGCAGCACGTTGCTTCTCGGGCCAGTCACGCCAGTGAGCGCCGGCAGTTACGATGCAGTGGTATCCAATCTCGCCGGATCGGTGACAAGCAACCCGGCCGTTCTGATCGTCAACCCACCGATCACCATCGTCACCCAGCCGGCGACCCAGACGGGTTTCGTCGGGCGGTCCGTAACTTTGTCGGTTGTGGTCGCTGGCACCGCGGGTGCTCCACGATACCAATGGCGCAAAGACGGTATCGCCCTCGGCGGCGCCACCAGCGGCAGTCTGACGCTGACCTCCCTGCTGCCGGGCAACGCGGGTTCGTACGATGTCATCGTTTCCGATGTTTCCGGAGCTTACAGCCTCTCCAGCAACCCCGCAACGCTCACCGTGAGTGACGCGGCGCCGTCCTTCACCACGCAACCCCTCGGCGCGACCGTCGCGGCAGGCGGGACGGTGACGCTGAACATCGGCGTCGCCGGCAGCGGGCCGCTGACCTACCAGTGGCGGCGCAACGGACTTGCCGTTTCGGGGGCGACCGCCGGCTCGCTGCCCATCGTCAACGCGCAGACGTACGATAGCGGCGAATACACGGTCATCGTGACAAACGCCCGCGGCAGCGCGACCAGTGCGGTGGCACGCCTCAACGTCGTTCCCCGGGTGATGACGTTTTCCGCCCGCCTCGTGATTGGAACGGAGGGCGCGGTCGCGGTTTTCACGGTCGAAGGCGCGGTCAGCAAGACGCTGCTCCTTCGCGCCGTCGGACCCGGGCTGGCGCCGTTCGGCATCACGGGTCTCATGGCCAATCCGCAACTCGAGGTTTTCGACGGGGCGGGCAATCCGATCGCGGTGAACGACAATTGGGACGCGACCGCCAACGCATCCATGATCGCTACGACGACCGCGGCGATCGGGGCGTTTCCGCTCGACGTGGGCAGCCGCGACAGTGCGGTGTTGCGGAGCTTCGCCCCGGGTTCCTACACGGTGCGGGCCACCGCGGCCAGCGACGCGGGCGGCATCGCCTACCTCGAACTCTACGACGCCGACCTGGCTCCCGGCCCGAACAGCACCATTCCCCATGTGGCGGTGCGCGGCCGCGTCTCACCCGGAAGCGGAGTGCTCATCGGCGGCCTGGGCTCGAATAGCCGCGGGCCGCGAAGTTACCTGCTGCGCGCGGTGGGTCCAGGCTTGGGGCTGGCCGAAGCCGTGAGCGATCCGACGTTCCTCGTGGTTCGCGACAGCTCGCTCGTCGGGATGAACGACAACTGGGACGCCGTTGCGCTCGAAGCCGAGGTGACCGCGGCAGCGGCGGCGCGCCTGGGACTGGCGCCGCTCGCGGCCGGCAGCCGGGATGCCGCGCTCGTGTTGACCGGGAACGTTCACGCCGGGCCGCACACGATGCAGGTGAGCAGTCCCGAGGGAGCCGGGGGCCTCGTGCTGCTGGAACTCCACGATCTCGATGCCGCGCGGCCAGCGGTTTTCGCGCCGGTGATTGCCTCGCCGCCCGGCGCCATCGTGGCGGATCCAGGCGCACCTTTTACGCTCCGTGCGCTGGTGTACGGGACGCCGCCGCTGGCGTATCAGTGGACAAAGGACGCCGTGTTGCTGGCGGGCGCGACGAAGGCGGCGTACACGGTGCCGGCGGCGGCGGCGGCGCACGTGGGCAGCTACAAGTTGGTCGTCACGAATGCGCACGGTACGGTCACCAGCCCCGCGGCGGGGGTGGCGGTGCGCAGCGTGCAGCTCATCAGCCAGAGCGCGTCGGCCGGGGCGAATACGGTCGTGCCGGTGCAGCTCGTCGCGAGCGGCACCGAGAACGCCGTCGGCTTCACGATCAACTTCGATCCGGCGAAACTCGCCTTCGTGAGTGCGGTCGTGGGGGCGCAGGCGGCGGATGCCTCGCTCAACACCAATTCCACCCAGCTCGCCGCTGGCAAACTCGGTATCGCCCTCGCAAAGCCCACCGGCACGACCTGGACGGCGGGGACGCAGGAGATCGTCAGGCTCACGTTTACCGTCAACGCGAGTCTGGCGGGCGGCACCGTGGCCGCGCTGACGTTTGGCGACACGCCCATCCTGCGGGAGATCTCCGATGCCTCGGCGAATGTGCTGCCGGGCGGCTACCAGGGCGGCACGATCACGGTGCCCACCGGATTCGAGGCGGACATGAATGCGAATGGCGCCGTGTCGATCACCGACTGGGTGAAGGTCGGTCGCATCGTGGCCGGATTGGATGCCGTGGCGAACGGCATCGATTTCCAGAAGGCGGACTGCGCGGGCCGCACCACGTTGGGCAACGGCGTGCTTTCGATCTCCGACTGGGTGCAGGCCGGCCGCTACGCCGCCGGCCTCGACCCGCTCACCCCCGCTGGCGGGCCGACGGCGCCGAATCCGTAAGCTACAGCGCCGCCTGCTTGAAGAGCGGATCGGCGATCATGGTGTCGAATTGCTTGCCTTCGATGAAGACCCGCACGTTGCGGTTGCCCGGGAATCGCCCACCAATCTTGCCGAGCAACGCGCGCCCTTCCTCCACCCGCCCCAGCAGGGCCAGCACATAAACCTGTTTGAGCCAGGGCTCGACGTCGGCCTTGGTCTTGTCCGCCGCGGCCGCGTTTTCATAGGCTTTGAGCGCCCCAAGGTAGGCCTGCTTGGCACCGCTCTTGTTGCCCAGCCGAACCCGCATCGAACCCAGGCTGGTCCAATAGACTCCATTGTCCGGGACGAGCCCCGTCGCCTTCGTCAGCCCACTCTCGGCCCGCGCCCAATCGCGCATGTTCATCGCGAAGTTCGCGTCCGCCACCAGAAAATCCGCCTCCTTCCGCTGGAGTTCGGTGATTTCCTTTTTCTTCGCCCCGCAGCCCATGGCGCCCAGAGCGAGCCCGAGCGCCAGCAAGCCGGTGACGGCCCGCCACGGTTGGCGGAGCGGACGCCTGGGCTGCGTGGCAACGGTGCGGGCGGAAGCGGTCGTCATGATCCGAAACCAGGCGAGGCCACCGCCTAGGCCCGATCCGCCGGCACGTTCGCGAGCGCCTCTTCGATGGTGGTGAGACCTTCCTTCACCTTCAGGATACTGTCCTGGTGCAGCGTCTTCATGCCGTTCTTCATCGCGATCTTCTTCAATTCGGCCGCCTCCATCTCCTTGTTGATCGCCGCCACCAATTCCTCGTTGGTCACCATCAATTCATGGATGCCGACGCGTCCTTTATATCCGCTGCCACCGCATTTGGGGCAGCCTTTCGGGTTGGCCTTGAAAATCTGCCCCGACCAGCTCAAAGCGGTCTCCACAATTTCCTTCTCCCGTCCCTCCGGCACGTACGGCACCCGGCATGTCTTGCACACCCGCCGCATCAGTCGCTGGGCGCAGACACACAACAACGACGACGACACCATGAAGGTCTCCACGCCCATTTCCGTGAGGCGGGAGATCGTCGTCGGCGCGTCGTTGGTGTGCAACGTCGAGATGAGCAAATGCCCGGTCAGCGCGGCCTCGATCGCGATGCCCGCCGTCTCCTTGTCGCGGATTTCGCCCACGAGAATGATGTCGGGATCCTGCCGGAGAAAGGCGCGCAACGCCGTGGCAAACGTCAGCCCGATCTGCCGGTGCATCTGCATCTGGTTCAGGCCGGGCAGCGTGTATTCGATCGGATCCTCGGCCGTGCGGATGACGATGTCGGGCGTGTTGATCTCGTTGAGCGCGGAATAGAGCGTCATCGATTTGCCCGAGCCCGTCGGTCCGCAGTGCAGGATCATGCCGTAGGGCTGGCGGATGCAGTCGCGATACCGGGCGAGATTTTCCTCTGAAAAACCGAGCGCCGGGAGCGGCAGCGTCGTCTTCTGCTTGTCGAGAATACGCATCACCACGCCCTCGCCGTGATTGAGCGGCGCCGTTGAGACGCGCAAATCGAGATCGAGGTTCTTCTTCGTGTACTGCTTGAAGACGATGCGTCCGTCCTGCGGCAACCGGCGCTCCGAGATGTCCAGGTTGCACATGATCTTCAGCCGGGCGATCAGGGCGGGACCGACCTTCTTGGGCAGGCGGAGTTTTTCATGGCAAATGCCGTCAATGCGGTTCCGCACGATCACTTCCTTTTCCTGCGGCTCGATGTGAATGTCGCTCGTGCCCGAGAAATACGCGTCCTCGATAATCCGGTTGGCGAGTTGAATGATGGGGCCCGACTCCTCGCTGACGTCGTCCTCCTTCAACTCGCCTTCGACCGCGCCCTCGCCGTACTCGGCGCCAATCTGCATCACCACGTCGTCGAAACCCGCGGCCTTGTCCTGGCCCTTGGCGAACTTGTCCTTGATGTCCTTTTCCCGGGCCAGCAGGCGCACGACCGGCTTGCCCGTCATTTCCTGGATCTTCGTCGGCAGGGTGACTTCGAACGGGTTCGCAAACGCGACCAGCAACATGTCGCCCACCTGCCCGACCGGCAGCACGAGATTTTCCTGGCAGAACTCCTGCGGGATGCGTTCGAAGGTCTGCGGGGTCACCTTGTAATGCGCCACATTGTACGGCGAGAGATGGAGCGCCCGCGCCTTCGCGACCAGGCACTGAAACGCGCTGATCTTGAATTCCTCCTGCAACAGCTTGTCCAAGGCATCGCCGCTGAGATCGTCGGGGCGCGTCGCCAGTGCGTTGCGTTGATCCGCGTCCAAGCGGTGCATCTCGACAAGCTTGGTGACAATCTGGAGCTGAATCTTTCCGAGCGGCATGGAAAATTGGGTTAGGCGGGCGATCCCGCGCGCCGGGATCCGACCTTGGAACTGGGGGTCGGTTCACTCATTTGGCGGGAGGTGGCGTGGCGCCGATTCCGGCGGGAGCGGCGGCGACGGCCGGAGCGGCGGCGAGGGCGGCCGCCGCGAGCGTGGCGGCGTGCTTTTCGAGGTAGTCGGCGATGCACTCCAGCGTCGTCCCGAACCAGAGAATCTGGCCGCCAAGCAGCTTCTCCCAGTGGCTCCGCACCGCCGGGCTCAAATAGTACGCCGTGGCGATGAAGGTGAACTCCTCCTCGTGATCGAAGGGCACCGACCACGTGGCCCAACACGCGCCGGTATCGAGGTTCTTCCGCGAATCCTCCGGCACCTCATAATCCCGCAGGTCAACCAGGCCGACTCCCTCCGTCTCGACGATGCGGTGCAGCACCTCGTCCTCTTTCAACACCTTCATGTCATAGGCCAGGATGCCCAGGATCGTGCTCTGCCGGGGCTGGTCGGTGGCCACGAGATCGATCAACTTCTCGTTGGCGATCTCCAGATCCTCGATCTTCACCAAATTGTGCTCGACCAGATTGGCGCCCAACATCCGGTTGGCGCGCATCAGAAGCGGACGATGTTCTTTCGACATGGACACGGTAGGAGTAGGTCAGGTCGCCGAGGGTTGCGAAGCTTTTTCCACGGCGCGGAATTTCGCGACTCGTTTTTTCAACTCTTTTTTCAATTGATCGATCCCACTGCCAGTGGCGCAGGAGATCTCCCGCACCTCGGCCGTCCGATGGCGGCGCTTGAATTTCGCCAGCAACGCGACGGATTCCGGCAGATCCATCTTGTTCGCCACCACCAGGCGGGGTTTGGCGAGCAACGCGGGATCGTAGAGTTTTAGTTCGTGCAACAGATGTTTGTAGTCGTCGCGGGGGTCCCGCGCATCCGTGCCCGCCATGTCGATCAGGAAGATTAGTACGGCACATCGTTCGACGTGACGCAGAAAACGATGGCCCAGCCCGCGATTTTCATGGGCGCCCTCGATGAGCCCGGGCACATCGGCGAGCAGGAGCCGCTGGTGGCCCTTCGCTTCATCCGGGTACTCGATGACCCCGATTTGGGGATGCAGGGTGGTGAAAGGATACGCCGCGGTCCGCGGGCGCGCCTTGGTGATCCGGCCGGTCAGCGACGATTTTCCCGCGTTTGGAAAACCCACGAGACCGACATCCGCGATGCTTTTCAAAACCAGCCGGTAACTGCCCGCCTCGCCTTCGAGTCCCGGATTGGCCCGCTTGGGTGCGCGATTGGTCGAGTTCTTGAAATGCGTGTTGCCCCACCCGCCGTTGCCGCCCTTGCACAGCACGATCTGCTCGGCGTCGGCGACCACCTCGGCGACGGGTTTCCCGGTCGCCAGATCCGTCACCACCGTGCCGAGCGGGAGCCGGATGACGCACGGTTTGCCGTCGCGACCGTGGCAATCCGCCCCCTGCCCATGCTCCCCACGCTCGCCCCGCCAATGCGGCTGGTACTTGTAGTCGACCAGGTTGTTGGTGTTGACGTCGCCGAGCAGAATCACGTCGCCCCCGCGTCCGCCATCGCCGCCGTTGGGCCCTCCCCATGGCTCGTATTTTTCCCGGCGAAAACTCGTGCAGCCGCGACCACCATCACCGGCGGCAAACTTTACTGTGCATTCATCGACGAACATTCATCCCAGCATACAGAACCCGGCACGTTTGCCAAGGGGGCGGATCGCAAATCAACGATTGCCTCCGTGATCGGCGGCCTGCGCCGCCAGGATCCGCACGAGACCATGCCGATCGCCTCCGATCACCCTCATCAAACGGGTTGCGAGCATGGTGGCGCAGGGAATGAAGGACGTCCGCCGGGCGGCATGCTCCGCCTGAAAGGTTTTGGCGCAGCCAAAACCTCACTCCTCCAACTCCACGTTCCAATAGGCGACGTCGAGAAAATCCTTCCAGACTTCATGGCGCTGGTGGCCGAGCACCAGCGAGATGACCGGCCGCCATTTCGGGCGGACGGGTTTGCGGATCAGCCTCATGGACGCCTCGTGCGGGAGCCGGTTGGCCTTGCGCGTATTGCACTTGATGCACGAACACACGATGTTCTCCCACGTGGTCTTCCCGCCGTAGTCGCGCGGGATCACGTGGTCGAGGTTCAACTGCTCCCGCGCCATCGGTCGCGCGCAGTACTGGCAGGTGTTCTTGTCCCGCTCGAAGACGTTGTTGCGCGTCAGCTTCAGCTCCTTGCAGGGCAGCTTGTCGAAAAACGTGAGCAGGATCACCCGCGGAAACCGGATCACCCGGGTCGGCGTATGGACCTTGTCGAGCTCCGCCAGCGGCGGATTGCTCGTCGAGAAGTCGATCCAGTCGAGCATCGAGAACGTGCGGAAATCGTCGTCGTGATGATGCACCACCTGCGCGTGATCGCGGGCCAGCAGCCCGAACGCCCGCTTCGCGCCAATCACATTGACCGCCTGCCAGAGGCGGTTCAGCACGAGCACGGGTTGTTCAAGCACGGCTTCCATTTCGGTGGTACGGGGCCACGGCATTACTAGGACGGGCGTGGGAGTGTCAAGGGCGGGGACGGGGATGCGCGGTCGGTTCTTTTCGGAGGGCCGCGTCCGAGCCCCCCGGGCTTGTCGCATGCGCTTTGTCGCCGCCGTGTCCTCGACCGGAAACAACGGCGCCGACGAAGCGGCGCCCTCCGCCAAGCGACCCGCCGCCGCCAACTCGCAGAGGCGCGGCGCCCGCCGTCAAAACGGCTCCCCGCGCAACAGCTGCCGCTTCCGTCGCAGGTAATGTTCGAAATTCGCCAGCGACACATCGGGCGGCACGAGATGATCGACCGTCGGAATGAAGCCGCCGTCGGCCACCAACGGTTGCAGCGTGCGCAGGTGCGTGTCGATGGCCCTGGCATCCTTCGCGAGTTCGCGTTTGTCGACTCCGCCCCACAGCCGGAGCGACCGGCCAAATTTCTTGCGGATCGCCAGCGGGTCCATCTCCGCCGCCCGCTCCAGCGGCCAGATCGCGTCGACCCCCGTCTCCAGCAGGAGCGGAAGGAGGAGTTCGCAGTTCCCATCGGTGTCGACGACGAACCAGCGCACCCCGGCCGACTTGAAAAACGCGACCAGCCGCCGCAGGTGCGGAAAAATATAGGTCCGGTAGGTGTCGGGGCTGAGCAGCGGTCCGTTTTTCATGCTCATGTCCTCGTTGAGAAAAACGTAATCCGGCTTCACCCCGCGCTCCAGCAGCGGGCGCGCGGTCTCGATCGTGAAGTCCGCCACGAACTCCATCATCTCGTGCATCAGCTCCGGCTGGTCGTACCACGCGTAACTGAGATTTTCCGTGCCCATCCACTCGCGCGCCCGCCAGTAGAATCCCAGCGTGCTACAGTTCTTCCCCAACACCAGCACGTGCTCGCGTTGCTGCCAGCCGGCCAGCTGGAACTTATCCCAATATGCCGGATACCGGCTCGGCGACGAGGGGCGGAAACGCTTTTTCAGCGCCACAAAATCTTCCCGCGTCTCCACCGGAAAACGCAGATACTCGTCCATGCTCGCGCGCATTCCGGCGACCGCACCCGTCACCAGCGCGCGGCTCACCACGCCGTTCGCCCGCTGGATGATCTCCGTCTCACCTTCGCGCGCCAGCACTTTCTCCTCGTACGGCGGCACCAGGTCGAAGCGAACGTCAACGTACTCCCGCGGATCCATGTCCCAGCGCGCCTCGCCGACAAACCAGTCCCAATGCAGGTCGTCCACCGCCAGGCCTTCGTCGCGCCAGCGCTGCTTGGTCTGCGCCCAGGTGCCGACCTCGTGATTCGGCACACGGTCCACCGGCTGGTAATTCATGCAGGCGTGAAACCGTTCGAGGGAGGTCATAAAATCGGAGGTGGTGGGGGCAACGGTCGGGATCAGAGTGCGAGGTGATCGATGTACGCGTCCTCAAAGCCGGGCTGGAGATTGAGCTCGATCGACTCCAACCGGCCGCACGCGAGCTTCATCTCTTCCAGCAGACGGCGATCGTTCAAACCGAGAAACGCCCCGCCGAGCGAGGTGTTGCCCGCGACCGAGATTTGCCCCGGCGAGAAACCCGGCAGCAAGCCGCAGCCGATCGCGTGCTCCAGCGAGAGGTGCAGGCCGAAGCCGCCCGCGAGATGCACCGTCTTGATCTCGCCCGGAGTCGTGCCGAGCAGACGGAGGAGCGTCGTGATGCCGGCCGCGATGGCCGCCTTCGCCTGCAGCAGCCGGGCGATGTCCACTTCGGAAATCCAGATCGGGCCCGACGCGCCCCGCGGATGCAACCGGAGTTTGCGGCCCCACTGATCCGCCGCGATTTCCTCCCCGGCCCTCGCGGCAAGCCCGGCGGTAAAGCGCCCGGTTTCCCCGAGAATCCCGGTGCGGCGGCCCTCCCACAGGAAATCCACGTACGCCGAACCACAGAGGCCCATTGGCCGGTCGCCCCCGCCAATCACCTCACACTCCACCCTCCACGGCTCCGCCACCAGCCGCACCCGCTCGATCGCCCCCCGCACGCCCCGCACGCCGCACGAAAGCCCCGCACCTTCGAACGCCGGACCCGCCGCGGTCGCGCAGCCGATCAGCCGGTCGCCAAACTTCGCGATGATCTCCCCGTTGGTGCCGACGTCGACGAGCAGCGTCGGCCCCGCATCGTAGAGCAGGCCCGTGGCGACAATTCCAGCCGCGAGGTCCGCGCCCACATACGCCGCCGGACCCGGCAACAGGTGAACCGCCGTCCCCACTCCACCGAATTCCAGCCCGAGCTCGCGCGGCGCGTACTCCCGGTGATCGAGAAAAACCGCCGAAAACGGGTGCGTGCCCATCGGCGTCGGGTCCACGCCCGCCAGCAAATGCTGCATCGTCGTGTTCCCCGCGACCGTCATCACCCCGACGTCACTCAGTGCGACGCCCGCCTCCGCGCACGCGGCGGCGAGCAGCGGTTGGATCGTCTCGACCGCAATCGCCCGCTGCAGCCGTTGCACCGCGCCGGGCTCCGTCGCACACCGTTGAATGCGCGTCAGCACATCCTCTCCCTGGCTGATCTGCGCGTTGAAGGCCGACGCCTCCGCGACCACGTTCCCCCCCGCGAGATCGCACACCAGCAACGCCACCGTCGTCGTGCCCACATCCACCGCCGCACCATAGCGTGCCGTCGACGGCAGCGGATCCCGCGCCCAGGGAATGTTCAGGCGAAACTCCGACACCACCGCGGGCTCGTGCCGGAGCAGCGAACGCGCCGGTACGCCGAGCCGCACCTCGCCCCCCGCCGGCAACCGCAGCTGGCACGCGCGCACCAACCCGCCCGCCACCGACTCAATCGCTCCGCCCCCGGCCAGCTGGCGGAGTTCGCCCGCGCGCACCTCGACTTCGCAGCCGGCGCACAAGCCGCGCCCGCCGCAACGCGTATTCAGAGAAACACCACGCCGCGCAAGCAGCTCCGACAGCGGCAGCGCCCCCTCTCCGGCCGACACGGCAAGCTCGCGCGAGCCGTCCGGCGTCTCGAGTTGCAGGCGGACGGCGTTCACGGCAAAGGCGGCCGGGGCACCGCCCGGATGATGGTCTCGTCCGCGGTCAGCCGGATCACGTGATTTGGCGGCACCACCAAAAAGCGCCGCTCATCCCAACGACCGGCGAGCAAATCGACCAGCAACCCTGGATCCCCGCGGACCTGGTCGAACGACCAGCCGAGACAGCCGGCGCAATGCTGCGTGTAGCGCACCTCCTTTTCCGTCTCGCCCACTCCGAGTCCGACGTAGGTCGCGCGATCGTACTTCTCGATCCATCCCTGCTCGACCTCCATCAGGTAATCGACCTCGTCCGCCTCGAATTTTTCCGCGTATTCCCGTCGCAGGCGGGCCTCCCGATCCGGCCCCGGCGGCGCATGGCTCTTGATCCAGCCCGGGCTGTACCAGTACGTGCCCGGATGCTCGCGAAGATACGTCGCATAGCGTTCCTTGTCCCCGAGAAACAGGGTCACGCAATCGTGGGCCCGCGCGATCACGAGCGGACAACGCGCATGCCGCAGGTCCTCCACCCCGCGGCTGCACAGCCCGTATACCAGCGCGATCACGTCGGTCCCGGCGTCGGCCTCCGCCGCCTCCACCGCCGCCTGCAATTCCCGCTGCAGCCGCACCGGCTCGTTGTGCAGCCCCTGCGGCAGGAAGACGAGCTGGCGCACGTGCGCGAGTCCGCGCGCATAATGACGGACCTCGTCCTCGAGCACGTTGCACGCGATGACCGTGAGTTGTGGCGGAGATGGCATGAGTGGTGCCGGTAAGCTCGAACATTTTCCAACCCGGCTCAAGGCCACCGTTTCGACAAGCTCAAGGCCCCGAGCGGTGTCGCGGGGCAACCAAAGGAGGGCGGTCTTCATCCGTGATTGATCCGTGTAATCCGTGGTTGCCCGTCTGGAGAAGCGCCCATTGGAAAATCGTGCCCGCGCGGTCGAAATGGTTCCATCGCATCGCCCGCAGGCGATGCCACCTTGCCTCCTCCGCCGACGGACCGAGGAACGAAGCGCGGCAAGGGTGAGAAAATGCGCGCTCGCCCCCGATCTTCGCGCTCGTCCTCGGCACAATAATTGTTTCCTCTACCCCTCTCCATGCATCCCGCCGAACGCATCCTCCTCGGTCCCGGCCCCAGCCCGGTGCCCCACCGTGTCCTCCGCGCCCTCAGCGCCCCGACCCTCGGTCACCTCGACCCGCAGTACCTCACCATCATGGACGAGGTCTGCGAGATGCTCCGGAAAGTCTTCCAGACGAAAAACGCCCTGACCTTTCCCGTCAGTGGCACCGGCATGGCCGGCATGGAGTGTGTCGCCGTCAATCTGATCGAGCCGGGCGACGAGGTCATCGTTTGCGTCAACGGTGTGTTCGGCACGCGCATGAAGGACGTGATGGAACGTTGCGGCGCCACCGTCCACGCGCTCGAGACCACCTGGGGCGACGTGTTCACGCTGGAACAGATCTCCGCCGCCTTCGCCGCCCATCCCAAATCGAAACTAATCGGCATCGTCCACGCCGAGACCAGCACCGGGGCACATCAACCCCTCGAAGGTCTGGCCGCCATCGTCCAGGCCCACGGCGCGCTGCTCGCGGTCGACGCCGTCACCAGCCTCGGCGGCCATGAATTGCGGGTGGACGACTGGGGCATCGACGCGATCTACAGCGGCACGCAGAAGTGCCTGAGCTGCCCGCCCGGACTTTCCCCCGTGAGTTTCGGCCCGCGCGCGCTCGCCCGCATGGACGCCCGCAAGACCAAGGTGCAGTCGTGGTACCTCGATGTCTCGATGCTGCGCAAGTACTACACCGGTGGCGGCGGCGGTCGCGTTTATCACCACACCGCGCCGATCAACATGACGTATGCGTTGCACGAAGCGCTGACCATCGTGCTCGAGGAGGGGCTCGAGGCGCGCATCGCGCGTCATGCCGCGATGCATCAACGCCTGCGCGCCGGCCTCGAAAAACTCGGCCTCGGCTACATCCCAAAGCGCTCGTTGCACTCGCTCAACTGCATCCATATTCCCGCCGGGGCCGACGACGCCACGGTGCGCCGCCGACTCCTCGAGGAATACGGCATCGAGATCGGTTCCGGCCTCGGCCCGATGGCCGGCAAGGCCTGGCGCATCGGCCTGATGGGCCACGGGTCCACCGTGCGCAATGTCGACCTCGTGCTCGCGGCCCTGCGCACGATTCTCGGGCGCTGAGCCGTCACGATTCAATGAAGGGTGGAGCCCGATGTTCCCATCGGGCTGATTTGGGAGCGTACGATTCAAAGCCGCTGAGGCCATCGGGCTTGCCTGCCGGAATTCAGTCTCGTCGTCCGCCGCCACGATGACTTGTATCCACGCATGAGCTCCTTCCGACACGTTTTCCTGGTCGCGGGCCTGGTTCTCTCCCTCGCCGCCACGGCCTCCAACGCACCCGCCGCGGCGACGCGGCCCAACATCCTGTTCGTCCTCTCCGACGATCACAGTTACCCGTTCCTCAGCTGCTACGGCGACACCAACGTCCGCACTCCGGCGCTCGATCAGCTCGCCGCCGAAGGCATGAAGTTTCACCGCTTCTTCACCGCCGCGCCGCAGTGCGTACCGTCGCGGGCCGCATACTTGACCGGCCGCTCGGCCGTTGCGGCCCGCATGACACGTTTTTCCTCCGCCCTTCCGCGCGACGAAATCACCTTCCTCGAATTGTTGCGCGAGAAGGCCGGCTATTACACCGGCATCTGCGGCCGCACCTTTCACCTCGATGGTTCGGCCCGCGCCGCCGGCACCGAAGTCGGGCGGCTCTTGGAAAAGCACGGCCTGCGCACGTTCACCGGGCGCGTCGACTATCTCCGCACCGGCTCCGACACCGAGGCCATCACCCAGCTGAAGGAGTTCCTCGATCAAAAACCCGGGCCGAAGCCATTCTGCCTTTGGCTGAACTTCAGCGACCCGCACCACATCTGGAACGCCCCCGCCGCTCACCGGCCCGATCCCGCGACGCTCAAACTCCCGGCCCACTGGCCTGATCTTCCCGGAATGCGCGAACAACTCGCCGACTACTGCGCCGAGGTGAACCGCGTCGACGAAAGCATGAAGAAGGTCCTCGACGTGCTCGCGACGCGCGGGCTCGCGACCAACACGCTGGTGGTTTTCGCCGGCGACAACGGCGCCGCGTTGCCGCACGGCAAAGGCTCCCTCTACGACCCGGGCTCCAACGTGCCCCTCGTGATCCGCTGGCCCGGCGTGCTCAAGGGCGGCACCGAGTCGCGCACTTTGCTCAGCAACGAAGACATTGCTCCGACCCTCCTCGCCGCCGCCGGCCTCGAACCCGGCCCCAAGATGAGCGGCCGCTCCTTCGCCGGCCTGCTCCGCGGCGAAGCCTACACGCCCCGCACCCACATCTTCGTCGAGCGCGGACCGCACGGCACCGCCCCGGTCACGGTCAACATCAAGAACAGCAGCTACGACCTCTCCCGCGCCGTCCGCAGCGATCGCTACAAATTCATCTACAACTGCACGCCCTGGATCCCCTACTCCCCGGTGGACTCCGCCGGCGGCGCCGCCTGGCAGCAGATGACCGAGGCCAACGAACAGGGGAAACTCACCGCCGGCTTGCGCACCACCTACTTCACGACGCCGCGGCCGGTCTACGAACTCTACGACCTCGACAGCGACCCCTCGGAGTTGAAGAACCTCAGCGGCTCGTCCGGTCTGGCCAAGGTCGAACAGGATCTCCGCGTCGCCCTGGCCGAAAAGATGATGCTCGATTTCGACTACCTTCCCCTGCCGGACATCGGCGATGCCCCGCCCGCCGCCGGAAAAGCCGCAAAGAGCGGCAAAAACAAAAAATGAGATTCCTCTCCTCGCTCCTCGCCCTCTGTGCCGCCGGCCTGATTTCGGCCCATGCGGCCACGTCTGCCAAACCAAACTTCATCGTCATCAACATCGACGATCTCGGTTACCGCGAACTCGGCTCCTGGGGCTCGGCCAATCGGACGCCGCACATCGATCGCATGGTCGCCGAGGGCCGCAAGCTCATGAGCCACTACGCCGCACCCTTGTGCTCACCGTCCCGCGCTTCCCTGATGACCGGCTCCTACCCGAAGCGCGCGTTGCCGATCCCGCATGTCCTTTTCCCCGCCGGCGCCGTGGGCCTGCACCCCGACGAGCAGACCATCGCCGAGGTTTTGAAAACCGCCGGCTATGCCACCGGCTGCGTCGGCAAGTGGCACCTCGGCGACCAGCGCGCGTTTCTGCCGCTCCAGCAGGGCTTCGACACTTATTTTGGCCTGCCCTACTCCAACGACATGGGCCCCGCCTCCGAGGGCGTGAAGAGCAACTTCGGGGCGGCTCCGCCCGTCCCGAAAAATGCCGCCAATCCCAAGCAGGCGGTCCCGCCTGAGGACGGCACGGGAATTCGCGCCAGCCAGCCGCCGCTGCCTCTGCTGGAGGGCAACGCCGTCGTCGGCCGCATCCGCGCCACCGACCAGCTCGAAATCACCCGCCGCTACACCGAACGCGCCGTGGCGTTTATCAGCGAGCGCAAGGATCGCCCGTTCTTCCTTTATCTCGCCCACAACGCGGTCCACTTCCCGCTCTATCCGCGCGCGGAGTTCCGCGGCCAGTCGCCCAACGGTCTGCTCGGCGACTGGATTCAGGAAGTCGACTGGAGCGTCGGCCAGGTGCTCGGCGTGCTCCGGGAGCTCAAACTCGACCGCAACACCCTCGTCCTCTTTGTCTCCGACAACGGTGGACCCATCCAGCAGGGCGCCACCAATACTCCGTTGCGCGCCGGCAAGGGCACCACGTTCGAAGGCGGGGTGCGCGTGCCCGGCATCGCGTGGTGGCCGGGCAAGATCCCGGCCGGCACCTCGACCGAGGCGATCACCGCGATGATGGATGTGCTGCCTACGCTGGCGAAACTCGCCGGCGCCGCGCTGCCCGCCCACCGCAAACTTGACGGCGTCGACGTCTGGTCCGTCCTCGTCGGCAGCCCCACGACACCCCCGCGCGACTCGTTCCTCTTTTATCGCGGCCTCACGCTTGAGGCTGTGCGCAGCGGCCCCTGGAAACTGCACCTCGCCAAGAGCGAACTGTATCACCTCGGCAACGACATCGGTGAGGCGACCAACGTCGCCGCCGCCAACCCCGCCATCGTCCAGCGCCTGACCGCCCTGGCCGACGCCTCCGATCTCGGTCGCGACGGCCTCACCCCAGGCTGCCGCCCGCTCGGCCGGGTGGAGCAGCCCCAGCCGCTCCTCACGCTCGACGGCACCGTGCGCGCCGACGCCATCGGCCCGCAGCGGAGTTTCCCGTAGGGCCGCCGCTTGCCGGCGTGCCGCGTCCGTAGGGCCGCCGCCCTTCGACAAGCTCAGGGCCTAATCGTTAGTTCGAGCAGGCCTGAGCCTGTCGAACCGGCTCGCCGGCGTGCCGCGTCCGGTTCCATCGCGCGCCGCGCGCCGGCTCGGCGGCAAGCGCCGGCCCTACCCGATCGCTTCAATTCATGCCGGCATCCGCGGGCCGAGCCGTTCCAAATAGCCCGTCCCTTTCAATGTCCTCTTTTCTGTGGTCGAACTGTTCAAACACAAGGAGCTGACGAACGACGCATCGCCGGGCCGCGCGGCGAATTTACGCCGAAAACGACGTTGCGCCACGGGCCGGACGCCGTAAGGTTTGCCCATGCCCGCCATCTCCTATCGCTACCTGACGAGGATTCCCGGAGTGTGCGCCGGGCGCATGATCATCGAAGGCACCCGCATCGGCGTGCACGATGTGATCGGCCTGCTCCAGAATGGGGAAACCATCGACACGGTGATCCCGCGTTGCTTCCCCGATCTGAAGCGCTCCCAAGTCTACGAGTGCCTCGCTTTCTACGAAGATCACCGCCCGGAAATTGACGCCTTGGTGGCCGAGCAAATGGCCGAAGATTCGCGGTGAGGTTTTTCCTCGATCACGACGTGCCGGCCGATCTTGCGCTCGTGCTACGGTCGCGCGGCCATGAGGCGGTTTGCTTGAGCGAGATTCTGCCGTCCGACACGCCCGACGACGCCCTTTGGATGCGCGCCTGTGCCGATGGCCGCATTGTCATCACCTGCAATCGCGCGCACTTTCTCGCGCTCGCCGCCGCCACCGTAATCTATCCCGGTCTGATCATCTTAAACCGCCGGCGCTCGCGGCAAATGGAGACGAGCCGCCTGCTGACGCTGCTCAAAAATGCTGGCGACCAAGGCTTGAGCAACAACATCAACTTCGCGTGATGGATGGAGAAAAGTCGGATGATCGATCAACGCTCAGCTCTTAACGCTCAAGTCTCGGAACAGATGCCGTTGGCTCGGCCACGTGAGCGCTTGCTCGCCTCTGGCGAGTTGGGCGTTGAACGTCAAATGTTGAGCGTTCGTCTGGCAGAGGAATGGGTGGCAGGGGAATGAAAGGCCGGAGAATTTATTCCCCTGCCACCCATTCCCTTGCCATCCTGCCGCAGGGCCATCCGCCGAAAGTTCACGGCCGCGGCGCGGTGCCTGGAGCGGTGGCGGGCGGCGCGGCCAGTGAGGCCGCCAGCTTCTCCGCCTCCGCCGGCGTGAGCGTGAAACCCGGCGCGACCGATCGCGTCGCGCGGTCGGAGAGGAACCAGCGGCCCCATTCCACATACGGCGCGGCGTCCGGCAGCGCGGCGAGAGTGCGGCGCAGGTCGGCGATTTTCCCGAAGGCATCGGTGGCATTCACGAACTGGCCGTCTTCGTTCAGCGTTTTGCCCGCGCAAATCACGGCGAGGTCGAGCAGCCACTCCGGTGTCTTCCCGCCCGCGGGCAGCGGCGGCGGCACGGACCAGAGGTGATTGATGTTGTCCGCGGTCTCGGTGCGCACGAAGCGGCCGTCCGGGCTGAACTCGGCGCTCCGCACCGCCTGCCCGTGCACCAGCGGCTCCGCGGCGGCCAGTCCGCTGCGCACGTCCCACAGCCGCGCCTGGCCATCGGACGCCGCCGTCGCGACGCGCCCGCCATCCGCCGAAAACTGCGCGGAATAAATTCTCCCGAGGCCGAGCGCGATCGGCTCGCCGATGGGCGCGCCAGTGTTCCCCTCCCAGATCTTCAACACTCCGTCGGACGAATAGGAGAGCAGGTTGCCGTCGTTGGAAAATCCCGCGCCCCGATTGCTGATGGGGGCATTGTGCAGCAGGACGGGGCTCACCGGTTCGCCGGTCCGGCTGTCCCACAGCTGGACTTCGCCCGAATTGTTGGCGGTGGCGAGCCGGCGGCCGTCGGGACTGAAGAGCAACGCCTCCAGTCGAGTGCCCTGTTCCTCGAAGGTCAGCACTGGATCGCCGGTCGCGGCGTCCCAGACATAGCTCTCCCCGTCATTCGATCCGACGGTCACACGCGTGCCGTCGGGATTGAGATTGACGCCGGGTGCCAGCCCGGGCCCGGGGCCGAACCCAGTGCGAATCGCCGGACCTACGGGCCGGCCGGTGCGCAGATCCCAGACGCGGAGGTGACCCGCCCATGTGAGCACCACCCGGTCTCCGGCGGCGCTGAACGCCACGAAACTCAAGTTGCTCGTCGCCGGGGAGTCTTCGAGTGGAACGACCTTTTCGACTTTGCCCTCGCCGAGCCACCACGCCTGCCAACCGCCGGAAACCGTTTGCGTCGCGATCACCTTGAAATCCGTTCTGACGCGCGTCCCGAGGAATCCGGAGATTCCTGGTCGTCTGGCGCGGACGGGCTCGGGATAGGCGAAGCCGCCCGGGAGCTCGCGGCCCGTCGCGGCGTCGATCACCAGTGCGCGATCGCCAAGCATATGGAGCACGCGGCTGGGCACCCCGGGCAGAAACAGCGCCGGCATGGGCTGCTGCCTCTGCGGCAGTTCCACGGACTTCGCCCGGCCCTGACCGATCCGAAAACGATACAGGGCGCCTTCGCGCGTGCCGATCGTGACCTGCGTGCGGTCGGGCGAAAGCGCGGCGACCGGGGCGGTGCGTTGCTGCAAGGTCGGCTCGGCCAGCAACTGGCCGCTGGCCACATCCCACACGCGGACCAGTCCGTCGGTGGCGGTGGTCAGCAGCGTGACGCTGTCGGCGCTGAACGAGGCGTCGAGCACGTTGCCGCCGTGCTTCAAGGGCGGCACCCGCGCAGTGCCGGTGCTGAGATCCCACAGGTCGAGCGAGCCGAGATTGGAGAACGTGGCCAGCGTCCGACTGTCGGGAGAAATCCGGTGAGTGTTCGACCCGGCACGTCCTGCGGCCGGGATGCGCGCGATTCGTGCGCCGGTTTGGGCGTCCCACACTTTCAGGGTGCCGGGGCTGGACGCCCACGAAACGACATATCGGCCGTCCGGACTGTAGAACAGACCCATTCCCAGGATTGCTCCGACAGCCGCGCCTTCGATAGGCTGCGCCGGGCCCAGCGGCGCGAGGTCGGGCAACGAGTAGCGGCGGAGGAAGAGCGCGTTGTCCTCGCTCTCGCGTTGCACCACGGCCACCTGCTGCCCGGTCGGACTCAACGCGACGTTCAAAAAACCGTGGGCGGCTCGCAGTGTAAGCTTGGTGGTGCCCGTTGCCATGTCGCGCAGGTGGACCTCGGTCGGGAGTGGGTTCGTGCTTGCGACGCGCCACATGAACCATTTTTCGGACGTATTGCCGGTAACAAGAGCATCTCCGAGTGGAAATGGCGGCAGAGTCCGGCCGGTGGCGGCGTCGGCGAGAACCGTCGTCCGGTCGGCGAAGACGTTAAGGAAGAAGGCGCTCGAACGGTAGTCGCGCCCAGAGAGACCCCTCCTACTTACCTGTAGCTCTTTTGCGAAACGAAACTCCCGGGTCATCCGCCCCCCAAGATCCAGGACCCGAGCGACGCCGTCCAGACACCGAATCACCAGAAAGCCGCGCACCGGGAAAACCAAAGCACCAGCCACGGGCGGCGAAGGCAACTGCGCCCGTTCGACCGCGCCGGTCGCGAGATCGATGCTGGCATGGGCGCCGTCCTGCCAGAGCACGCCGGCGCTTTTGCCGTCGGCGGAAAAGTCCGTCCACAGCACTGGCGAGGGATGGGAAACGGCCGCGCCCTCGGGCAGGAGGAAATTGCGCGAGGTGAGGAGCGAGGCGAGGCGGGGCGCGATGGCGGGGTTGTGCGGGTCGCGGCGGGCGGCGCGCAACAGGTGGGCGATGCCCTCGGCGGTGCGGCCCTCCTCGAGCTGACGCGAGGCGGTGGCGACGTCCGTCCGGCTGTTGCGCTTGGACTCCAAGCCGCGCTGATGCTGGCCGTAGAACACGGCGGCGCAGAGCACGAGGACCACGGCGGCGAGACCACCGACGAGCCAGCCCAACCGGCGCGTGCGGGCGGCAGCGAGGGCGAGTTCGCGCTGCTCGTGGGCGCGGGCGGCGGCGAGCGCCTGCTGCTGCTGGCGCGCATCGCGCGAGGCGCGGATGACCTCGGCGAGCACATCGTGCGTCAGCTCCACGCGCTGGATGCCGGCGCGGTCCTCGAGGCGGAGGAGACGGCGGGCGACAAGCGTGTCGATGATCGGGCGCGTGACGCCGGGCTCCTCGAGCGCGGTCTCGAGCGCAAGGTTGTCGCGGAATCCGGACTTCGTGAGCAGGCGATCCTCGACGAAGGCGCGCATCGGCGCGGGAAGGTCGGCCACGCTGCGGTCGTAGAAATCGGTGAGAATCTCGCGGCGGTTGCCGGTGACGAGATCGGCGGTGATCTGCGCCTGCCCGAGGGAGCGGCGGCGCTCGTTGAGCTCGCGGCAGATCACACTGAGGAGCGCCGGTTCCACATCCAATTCGGCGAGTCGTTCGCCAGAGCCACCGCGCGCGCCCGCAACGAATTCGACAATCGCGCGGGCGACCTCGGCGTCCACCAGCGCGCCACCGGGCTTGAGCACGGCCTCCAATGCCTGCTGACCGGTCATGCGCGCGAGCCGCATGCGCTTTTGCATGAGCGCCGGCATGATCGTTTTCAGCGTTTCCAAATCCGGCAGAAAATCCTCCCGCAACGAAATGATCACGCGGTAGTCGGTGCGCCCGAAATCGAACGACTCCATCTCCTCCGATGACTGGTCGAGGCGGGCGACAAGTTGCGCGGAAGGCCGGTTCTCGACGAGCTCCGCCAGCTCGCGCATGAACGCCACCGCGCGATCGCGCCGTTCGCCCCGCGCCGCGCCGAGCGTGAACAGCTCCTCGAACTGATCGAACACGAGCACGGGCACGACGCCGAGGCCATCGCGGTCGATCAGCCGGTCGTCGCGGTGGTGGAAGAATTCCCAGAGCGTCTCGCCCGGTTTCGCGGCGCCCGGCTTGGTCCAGGTGCCCCACTTGACGGTTTCGATGCGGACCATTTCCTTGATCTGCTCGGTGGGTGACGGCGCGCCGTCGCCATGATCGAGCCGGATGTAGATCGGGCAGAAACCGTCCACGCGCATCCGGGGAAACACGCCGGCCTGGAGAATCGAGGATTTGCCGAGACCAGACTGGCCGAAGAGGACGACGAGCGGGCGCCGCTCGGCGAGCTGGGTGAGGTCGAGAATTTCCTCATCCCGCCCGTGAAAATACGCGCGCTGATCCTCGGTGAACGTGGCGAGCCCCGGCCACGGATTTTCCGCGTCGATGGCGGGACCGGCTGCGCCGGAACGCTCAACGTTCAACGCTGAACGCTCAACGCTCAAGTGACGATCCTCCGGAAATGGAGGCGGGGTGCCCCCACCCCGCGCTTTCGAAACGAACTCCGTCGCATCCTGCGGCGTGAGGGCACGCCGCCCCCAAGATTCGAAGCGTCTGAAAGGGTTTTCATCACTTGAGCGTTGAGCGTTAAGCGTTCGTTTCTGCGCGCGTCCCCAGCAGTTCCTTCAACCGGCCCGCCACCTCGGGTGTAACAACTCCCCCCGGCAGCCGCGTCCAATGCGCGCGCAGAAACGCTTCGGGCACGTGCGCGCCTTTTTCCGGCAGGTCGTCGATGCACACGGGTAAAATAAAACGCGCCCCGGCCAGCATGCCCTCGGTGCGGTCCACCGCCCAGTTCCACTCGCGGCGGAACCAGCCTTCGACGCGTCGCTGCGTCGTCGCGGAAACCACCGGAATAAAATACCCGCAGCGCGCGACGTTGCCGCGGATCTTGCGGGCAAAATCGTCGCCGCTCTCCAAGCGGTCCATGTCGAACCAAGCCTTGATTCCCGCGGCGTCGAGCCCCGCTTTCAATTGCTGCACCGCCGCCAAATCCTCGCGTGCGTAGCTGATAAACACGGCATGATCTGACATCTCCCGATCAGGCTTTCGAAAGAGCCCCACCCCGGCGCCAGCCGGACTAGTCGCAGCCGTTGCGGCTGGGACTGCGACTGAGACCGGCCCGCGCCGCGCCATCCAGCGGCGGTGCAATTCGTCCACAAAGGCCGCGGCACCGCCGCTGAACAACCGGGTGCGGCTGCTCACCTGCTGCAGGAAAAACACCAGACCGGGTTCCTGAAACGCATGCGAGTCGGCGAGCACTTCGCCGGAGTCGCGGGGATCGGACAGCCGCCGGCGTTTGGCCAGGCGGAGGAAGAGACGCGTCAGCCAGTCGGAAAAACCGCCGCCAAGCATCAGCAGATGGTTGCGCTCGAGTTCGGCGAACAGCCGCTCCGGCATATAGTGCGCCGTCTGCAGCGCGCAGACGAACTCCAGCACGTCCTCATCGGAAATCACATAGGTCGGCGAGGCGGAGAGCCGGCCCATCAAATGGTAAACGAGCGGCCGTTGCAGGGCGGAGCGCACGGAGGGCAGGTCCACGAGCTCGCTCGGCGTGTAGGCGGCGACGTCGGTGCTTTTCGCGCCGCTGAAGCGCACGCGATTGATCGCGTCCTCGAGCAGCGAGTCGAACGTGGTGCTGACGTAGAGATCGAAGTCGGTGATCTCGGCGAGCTTTAGCAGGGCGGGCGAAGGCGCGAAGGTCGCCTCGCGCATGATCGTCCGGATGCGAGTGTAAAGGTCCTCGCGCCGGCCGCGGTTCGCGAGGTGGCGCACGATCACGTCGTTGAGCGTGAGAGAGCCGTTCCGGCCCGCGGGGGACATGCCGAGGCGCGCTGCCAGTGCCCGCGCGAGCCACGTGTAGAGATTTTCCGGGCCGGCGTCGGTCTGCACGACGGTGAGTTCGGGGCCCACGATGGGAATGACGCGCTTTTCCTCGATGTAGTTGAGCAGGTCCTCCCACGCGTCGTCGTCGAAGGCGGCGACGGCGGAGACGGGAGATTCGGCGGTGAGGGACGGCATCGGGGCGAAGTGGGAGAGGCTGAAGCTGAGGTAAAACATTCAACGCACAACGATTAACGATCAACGTTCAAGTTTCGGCCGAACACGCGAGTTTGACGGGCATCGGCGGGCCGTAGGGCCGGCGTGCCGCTCGCCGTAGGGCCGCCGCCCTTCGACCAGCCGTTTCGACAAGCTCAGGCCCCGAGCGGAGTCGAGGGGCTCAGGGCCTAATCGCTAGTTCGAGCAGGCCGTGAGCCTGTCGAACCGGCTTGTCGGCGTGCCGCCTCCGGTTTCCACACGCGCCGCGCGACGGCTCGGCGGCAAGCGCCGGCCCTACTTGATCGGTCCAATTCATGCCTGCCACCGCGGGCTGAGCCGTTCCCAATAGCCTGTCCCTTTCAAAGTTCCTCAAAAATTGGCCGGGTGGAATCCCTGGACGCCGACCCAGTGGATCGGGGGTTGGAGGTTTTTGGTTTTGGCCTCCCGCAGATTCAGAAAGACCACAGATGGTCGGCCTTCTGACTCAGCATCTGTGGCCTTTCTGAATCTGTGGGATGACCTGTATCCCTACACCGACCGAAAACAACGCCCCGCACCCTCGCCTCGATTCCACTGGCACCTCACACGATTTCCCGGCTCCCTCAGACCGCTCCCTTTCCTTCGCCATGAGTTCCCGGCTTCACCTCCTCGCCTTCGCCCTGACCCTCGCCACGTCCGCCCTCGCCGCCGACCGCCCGCCTGCGGTGAGCCTGTCGAAACCGAACATCGTCATCCTCTACGCCGACGACATGGGCTACGGCGATCTTGCGATCCAGAATCCCGATTCGAAGATCCGCACGCCCCACCTCGACCAGCTCGCCCGCGACGGCCTGCGCTTCACCGACGCCCACAGTTCCTCCGGTGTCTGCACCCCAAGCCGCTACGCGATGCTCACCGGCCGTTTTCACTGGCGGAAGTTTCACGGTATCGTCAACAGCTTCGGCCCCTCCGTCTTCGCCGCCGCCGAACTCACCCTGCCCGAACTGCTGAAGGAAAAAGGCTATCGCACCGCGTGCATCGGCAAATGGCATCTGGGTTGGAACTGGGACGCTATCAAGCGCCCCGGCGCCAAACCCGATCCGAAGACCGGATACGCCCCCGCGGATTTCGACTGGACGCGCCCGATTCCCGGTGGCCCGCGCGAACATGGCTTCGACTATTACTTCGGCGACGACGTGCCCAATTTCCCTCCCTACGCCTGGTTCGAAAATGACCGCGTGATCACCGTTCCGTCCGTGCCACTCACGATCACGCCGCAGACCGCCGAGGGCAACTGGGAGGCGCGGCCCGGACCGATGACCGCCGGCTGGGATTTCCATGCCGTCATGCCGAAACTCACCGCCCGCGCGATCTCCTGGATTGAGGAGCAACAGGGCCGGAAGGATCCGTTCTTCCTCTATTTCCCGTTTACGTCACCGCACGCCCCGATCGTGCCGTCACCCGAGTTTGCCGGCAAGTCGAAGGCCGGCGGCTACGGCGATTTCGTCGAGCAAACCGACGCCACCGTCGGCCGCGTGCTCGACGCGCTCGCCGCCAACGGCTTCGCGGAAAACACGATCGTCATCTTCTCCGCCGACAACGGCCCCGAGCACTACGCCTACCCGCGCATCCAGAATTTCTCGCACCGCAGCGCCGGTCCGCTCCGGGGCGTGAAACGCGATCTCTGGGAGGGCGGCCATCGCGTGCCTTTCATCGTGCGCTGGCCCGGCGTCGTGAGCAAGGGCACCGTGACCGATGCACTCCTCAGCCAGATCGATCTCATGGCCACGCTCGCCGCCGTCATCGGTCACACCCTCCCGGCCGACACGGCTCACGACAGCCACAATCTCCTGCCGGTCTGGAAATCACCCGCCACCGCGAGCCCGCGCCGCACCATCGTCCACAATACGAACGCCAACGGCTACGCTCTTCGCCACGATCAATGGCTCTTCGTCGCCACCAAGACCGGCGCCATCAGCAAGGTCCCCGCGTGGTTTGATCCCGCCAATGGTTACGCCGCCCACCAACAGCCGGGTGAACTTTACGATCTGAGCCGGGACCTCGCGCAGCGTCACAATCTCCACGCGGAGCAGCCCGCCAAGGTCGCCGAATTGCAGGCGCTTCTCGCGCAAGTGCGCGAAAAAGGACAAATCCGCTGAGGCCTTCATTTTGATCAGGTCTTCGACGGTCTCTGCGCCGGCTGACCAATTCACGTCTCGTCGGCGGACGTGACTCCATTGGTCCCGCCCCGGCTCATGACCGAAAAAACGCGTACCGGATTGTCATGCTACGCGGGTACGTTCCCGATCAGGCCGGCCGCAAGCTGATGTCCACCGTGAGCGGAAGGTGGTCGCTGGGCTCGGCCGGCGACGGGAGTTCCGTCTCCGGACCCGGGGTTTCCACGGCACCGGCCTCGCGTACGCGCCACTCGGGCGTCGTCATGATATAATCGATTTTCGCCGGTCGGCCATTGGCGGTGCAGGTGAAGCAAGTGGCCCCGGCATGGCAGTCGACAAAACCAAACGACAGCAAGGCGAGCGGTAGCGCCTCGGTCGGTGTCGCATTGAAATCGCCGCAAACGATAGTCGGCAGGTCGCCCTGTTCCCGCAGCCGCCCAAGAAGATCTTGCATTGCGGTCATGCCATAACGCTGGGTGATCGGACGGTCCGCGGGATCCCACTCGAAATGGACGTTGACGATACGCACCCGGTCGCCGCCGAATCGACCATCGTAGATTATGGCAACGCGGCGCGCCGGTCTGGTGGCATTGGGCGGATCGTTGAGCGGAAATGCCGACCAGGCAGCGGAGTTGGCTCCCCGGACGAACATCGCCACGCCATCGGGTTTGCCACCAGGTCGTTGGGCCCAGCAGCTGTCGACATAGCCGAATTCGCGGAGACGTTCCAAGATCAGTCGGTGCAGTTGGGCATCGACCTCCTGCAGGCAGATGATGTCGGCATCCGCCGCGCGGATCCGATCCGCAAGACGCGGATAGCGGTTCTTGGCCGCCAGGTCCCCCGACGCTGTCAGCGGAAAATATTCCGGATGACCGGCGCCATAGGCGTCGGCGAGAACGTTGTAGGTCATGACCCTCAGTCTCAATTCGGTGGATGCAATCACGGCGGACTCCCTCGCAGGAAGGAACCAACGAGGCGATTCGCATCACCCATACACATCATCACCGAATCCAGCGCAACCCAGATGCGCGAGCTGTGCGAACTTGCCCCGAAGGACATTCCACCCAAAGCATCCAGTTTGCCATCAAGGGCCGATCGCGGTCCGTGGTGTGACAGAACAACCGGGTATGAAAAACTTCTGGGCACGTCTCACAAGGTGGAGCGGGAGGCTCCTGCAATACTTGTCTTCGGCGACACAATACCTGCGCAAATCGAGCCTCGAGGAGCGAGAGGAGGCGATGCGGGAACTGACTGACGTTATTTGGTACGGCGCATTCGACACTTATCGGGACCTTGCAGAAACCATTGATGAAAAGCTCGCGGCCTTCGGGATCACCGATGCTGAGTGGAACCGATTCCAGATGCGCCGCGACGTGGAGCGGAGCCTTGAAAAGGCCGGCGCCGACGGAATCTTGCTCAAGGATCTGGCGGATTATCATAACCTCCAGCAGCAAGACGTCATCAAGCAGTTGGGAGTCTTGGGCGCGGCGAAGGGCGAGGACGGTCGTTTCCGTTGGCTTCCGGCTTACACTGCTCCTGCGTCGGCGTGGCAAACCCAGTTGGAAATGGAGCAAGTTGAATCCGATCACCGGCGTCTGGCATTTGCAGCGATGGAGGCTTCTTATCGAAACGATCACCGGACTGTCGTCAAAGCGCTCACGGCGGTGCGAGACGGCCTGACCGCAGGCGAGCAGGCCAGGCTCACGTATGCGTGCAAACGATTGGGCTCGAAACGTCCGGGCAGACGCCGCATCAAACCCGCGGCAGGTTCCTGCCCGAACTGATTTCGCGTGCCCGAAATCGGAACCATTGCGAAACGGCGATGCTCCCGTTTCGGCGTGCCGCCGGGAATCGTCGCCGTCGGCCGACGCGCATCTTCACCGCACGACAAACTCCCGATCGCTCGCATCCATCTCGTCCTGCCAGGTCTTCAACCGCGCCTTCAGATCTTTCACGATTTCCGGATAAACGTATGTGAGACTGCGGCGCTCGCCGATGTCGGCCTCGAGATCGTACAGCAGGTCCATGGTGTTGCCATCGTTCAGGTACTTCCACTTGCCGTGCCGCACCGCCCACTGCTTGCGGTTGGAGCGATCGATGCGCCAGAAAAACGTGCGCTCCCGCTCGGGCGCCTGGCCGAGCAGGATCGGCAGCAGGTTCATGCCATCGGGTTTGTACCCGGCGGGCAGCTTGGCGCCCGCCGCCGCGAGAAATGTCGCCGTCAAATCCATCGTTATTCCCATCTGCTTGATCGTCCGCCCCGCCGGCAGCTTGCCCGGCCAGCGCAACACGCACGGCACGCGGATGCCACCTTCCCAGAGCGTCGCCTTGTGGTTGAACAACGGACGATTGTCCGAGAGACGTTCGCCCCCGTTGTCGCTGCTCAGCACCACCAGCGTATTTTCGGCGATGCCCTGTCGCTCGAGTTCGGCCAAAATCATTCCCACGCCGGCATCCACCCGCTCCAACATCGCCGCGTAGTCGGCACGCGTCCCCTCATACATGCTCTCCTTGGTGACCATCGGCGTCCCCGGGCGATCCGGCACCTGCCACGGCACATGCACCGCGAGGTGCGGAACGTAGAGGAAGAACGGTTCCCTGGCGTGCTTCCGCACAAAGGCCACGGCGCGCTCATTTAACATGTCCGTGAGATACCGGCCGGTGTGTTTCACAGGCTCCAGTCCGTCGCGCAACGCGTACGTGCCGTCGTAATACGCGTGCTGGTAGTAGTCGGAATGACCCAGCAGCTCACCGAAATATTCATCGAAGCCATGGCGGGTGGGATTGAACTCGTCCTTGTACCCCAGATGCCATTTGCCGAATGCCCCGGTCGCATACCCCGCCGTCTTCAGAAACTTCGCGATGCTGGGCTGCGTCGTCGGCAGCCCGAGGCTGTGCATGTCCGGCTCCTTCACCCACTGGCCGTTCACTTTTCTCACCTGCTCGCCCGCGAATCCCATCGCAAACTCAAAGCCGACCCGCTGCTGCCAGCGCCCCGTGATGAAACCGCAACGCGTGGGCGTGCAAACCGGCGCATTCGCGTAAAAGTTATCGAGCTTCACGCCTTCGCGCGCGAGACGATCGATGTGCGGCGTGCGGATGTCTTTCGCCCCGTAGCACCCGAGATCGGCGTAGCCCAGGTCGTCGAAAAGGATGAAAACGATGTTCGGCGTCGCGCCCCGCGCCGCCGCAAGGCCGGCGGCGGCCACGACCAGGCACAGACAGGGCAGCAGGCGAGCGCGCAGGATCGAAAACGATAAATTCATAGGGAAGGCCAAAGGAGATCAGCTGGAGACGATTGATGCGAATAAGATATTCGCCGTCTGCCCAGACACCCGGCACGAATCATTGATCATGGAACTCCCATCGCAAGCAATCGCGCACCTGGTGGGAGCGGCGCATCGTCACCACGCTCGGCTATCGCCGCGACGCCCTCACCCAGACCCGCACCACCACCGTGCGCGACACCACCGGCATCTGGGCCGGCACTGCGGGCGCCCAGATCTTCAGCGCCAGCTCGCCCGCCATTGAGTATAGATTCTCCGGCAGTACCACCACGGCGGGCGTCGTCATGCATCCGCGCGACTGGCTCTCGGTCTTCGCCAACCGCTCCCGAAACCTCGGCCTGCCCGATTTCGCCCAGCGCGTCGGCACCGATGGCGGCGTGCCCCCCGCGCCCAAGGGTAAACACTTCGACACCGGCGTGATGATCAGCCTGCGCCAGGACCGCATCGTCGCCCGTGTGAGTTATTTCACGACCGAGGTCACCGACCAGACCGGGGCGATGGGCGTCAACAACGCGTTCAGCCCGCGTTACGATCAGATTCTCTCCATCCTCGACGATCCCAATGGCAACGGCCGCACCACCGATCGCTTCTACACCTCCGCCCAAATGGCAAAATACTCCGAACTTCGCCCGACCGCCCAGGCCAACGCCGACTCGCTCGACAACGCCAACCGGGGCTACGAAGCCCGGGTCACCGCCAACGTCGGCGACCGCCTGCGTTTCATCGTCAACTACTCCTACAATCTCCAGGAGCGGGCCAAGGTCTACAAGCGCACCACGTTGCTGGCCGACCAGCTCGACCTCTTCCTCGCCGACCTCGTGCGCGCGAATCCCGGCGCCGATGTGCTCAACGCCAGCGGCACGCAGGGCGTCACGCTGGCGTCGCTCGTCGCCACCCACCGTTCCGACCTCGACGGCCGCCGGCTCGACTTCGAGGGCGCGTATGGGAACCGCAAGCACAAGGCCAATTTCTTCGCCAACTACACGTTCAAGGATGCCGTCTTCAAGGGCTGGTCCGCGGGATTCGGTGGACGCTACCTGAGCCCGATCGTCGCCGGCCGCATCTCGACGCAACCCGGGCTGCCCCCGCAGGGCTCCGGCGCGAACACGGGCGTCGGCGTGAATGGCGGCATCAAGTACGGCGACGACAGCCTGCGCTTCGACGCAATGCTGCGTTACCAGGCGCGGGGTGCGATCTTCGGTCGCAACGTCCGCGCGAGTTTTCAGTTGAATGTGCGAAATCTCCGCGACGAACACGCACCTCGAGGTGCGCCGCCACAAGACCGACGGCCTCACGCTGGACCGCTTCGTCTTCACCGACCCACGCGAGCTCCAACTCTCGACGACCCTGCGGTTTTAGACCGCGGGCCGGCCAGCGTTTGCTGCATGACGTGGCCTACTACACGTTGAATCAGATCCCAAAACCCTGACCAACTCGCAGGGTAGCTTGAGCCCCCCCGGATCCGATCTCCCTGAAAATCGGGCTTCCGACCGGGAATCGTCGCGGCAGAGAGGTGGACAACGATTGCCCCGGGTGCTTGTTTCGCGGCCATGATGCTACGGAACTTCATCCTCCTCACAATCCTGGCGGTCCCGACGGTGACGGTGGGCGCCCAAACCGAAGACGCCAAACTCGCTGATTTTTTCCGCGAGCAACTCGACGCCACCTTTCGGCTCCAACCCGTCGCCGGCAGCAGCCTCGGCGACCGGCGGTTCGACGCGCAGCTTGACGACCTCACCGCCCCGGCACGAGCCCGCTGGACCGAGCAGACCCGGGCCACGCTCGCCGCGCTGCCGCAACGGGTGAACTACGCCGGCCTCACGCGCGCCGGCCAAATCGATTACGAGATTCTCGCCCGTGACCTGAAGACGACGTTGTGGCGGTGGGAGAACCTCGACGAGTTCGCCACCGACCCGCGGGTCTACAGTGACTACATCAGCGGTGCGGTTTACACCCTGCTCACGCAGTCGTCGTCGCCGAAAGAAACCAACGTCGCCAACGCCATCGCGCGCATCCGGCAGGTGCCGGCGGTGCTGGCCGCCGCGCGGGCCAACCTGCGCAACCCGCCGCGCGTTCACACCGAGACGGCCATCCAGCAAAACAAGGGCGCCATCGGTTTCTACGAGACGGACCTTTTCGAAATCGCCGGTGAGACACCGCAACTCGCGGCGCTCAAGGCGGCGGCGGCCACCCTCGTCCCGGCGCTGAAGGACTACCAAAAATTTCTCGAGGCCGACCTGCTGCCGCGCGCCACCGGCGAGTGGCGCATCGGCCGGGAGAAATTCCACCGCAAGTTCGAGCTCGAGACCGACGCCGGCCGGTCGGCCGACGAAATTTACGCCGACGCGCAGCGAGAATTCACCCGCGTGCGCAACGACCTGTTCGTGATCGCGCGGCAGGCGTGGAGCGGCTACTTCCCGCGCGAGGCGTTGCCGCCGGACGACGAAGAGGGCCGGCGAGCGACCGTCGAACGGGTGCTGCGCCGGGTGGCACAGGAGCATGGCCAGCCTGAGAACATCGTGCGCGACGCCCGCGCCACGATCGACCGCATCCGAAAGTTCATTGTCACAGCCGACCTCGTGCGGCTGCCCGAGCCTGACCTTTGCCGCGTGATCGAAATGCCGGAATTTCAGCGCGGTAACTCGACCGCCTACATGAACTCCCCGCCGCCCCTCGACGCCAACGCCGCCGGCTTCTACGCCGTGAGCCCGCCGCCGAAGAGCTGGGATGCGGCCCGCGTCAAAAGCTACCTGGAGGAATACAACAGCCACCTGCTGCAAATCCTCACCATCCACGAGGCGTATCCCGGACACTACGTGCAGATGGAGTATGCCAACCGCAACCCGTCGCTCGTCCGCAAGGTGCTCGGCTCGGGCGTGTTTATCGAGGGCTGGGCGGTCTACACCGAGCAGACGATGATCGACCAAGGCTACGGTGACGGCAGCCTCGCGCTGCGGCTCAGTCAGTTGAAATTCTATCTGCGCGCCGTGCTCAACACGATCCTCGACCATCGGATGCATTGCGAAAATCTCAGCGACGCCGAAGCGATGGACCTGATGGTGAAGCAGGCGTTTCAATCGGAAGGCGAGGCGCGGCTCAAAGTGATCCGCAGCAAGCAAAGCGCGGTGCAGCTCTCGACCTACTTCACCGGCCGGATGGCGATCTACCGGTTGCGCCAGCAAGTGTCGCGCGAACTTGGCGACAAGTTCGTGCTCGGCCGCTTCCACGAGGCCGTGCTCGCCAACGGCTCGATCCCGGTGAAATACCTGCCGGAACTCGTGCGAGGGCACTTCGGTTTGGCAAAGTGAGCGCCCTCGTTTATCAAACCCCTCCCAGATTCGATCCCCCTGAAGATCCAGTTTCCTGCCAGCAAATCTCCGTCCCGTGACGTCTCCACACTCCGATGGCCCAAATCTCAGAAGACCGATTTTAGGTTTCAGATGCCCGATCTTACGATTCGCTGTCCCGTAACCCAACCATGACTTCCCAAGCTCCGCGGACGTTCGCCGTGCTCTCACTGCTGGCCGCGATTACCACTCTCCCCGCGCGGCCTGACTTCCGCCACGGCCAGCCGCCCCAGGCGCAGCGCCCGGTCAACGCGTACCTGCCCGATCTGCCGAAACTCGCGCACCCGGCCTCGAGCGAGCTGCGCGAGCTCGTCGAGCGATTCGTGACGGATCGCGACGGCCTCCGGCGGTTCTACTCGGCTCAAGGTTCCACCCTCCAGCTCCAGCGCCTCGCCGCCTTCCACGAGGCCTGGCTCGCCCGGCTCGAGGCGCTTCCGTACGACCCGCTCAGCTCCGCCGGCCGCATCGACTGGCACCTGTTGCGCACCCAGCTCCGGCATGAGATCGCGCTCCTGGCGCGGACCGGCGAGCGCAACGTCGAACTCACCGATTTGCTGCCGTTCGCCGATCGCATCGACCGCCTCCAGGAGGCGCGTCGCGCCTTCGAACCCCTCGCCCACGCCGCCACCGCCGCCGGGCTCGCGCAAGTGGCCGGCGAGGTCAAGCAGCTGCGCGCCGCCCTCGAACCCGCCGACGCCCGGCGGCCTACGAAGATCATCGCCCTGCGCGCCGCCTCCCGAATCAGCGATCTCACCAGCACGCTGAAAAGCTGGTTCGACCACTCCAATGCCTACGATCCGCAATTCAGTTGGTGGATGCGCGAGCCGCAGAAAGCCGCCATCACCTCCCTCGACGGCTACGCCAGGTTTCTCCGCGAAAGAATCGTTGGCTTCAAAGACGGCGAGGATGAGCCCATCGTCGGCGATCCCATCGGCGTGGCCGGGCTGCGGCACGACCTCGAGCGCGAGATGATTCCCTACACCGCCGAGGAACTCATCGCCGTCGGTGAACGCGAATTTGCCTGGTGCGAGGCGGAATGGAAACGCGCCGCCCGTGACATGGGCCTCGGCGACAACTGGCGCGCCGCACTCGAACGCACCAAACAGGACTTTGTTCCACCCGGCGACCAACCCGCTCTCATCGCCCGGCAGGCCTACGAGGCGATCGAGTTCGTGACGAAACGCGACCTGCTCACCGTGCCCGCCCACGCCATCGACACGTTTCGCATGACGATGATGTCGCCCGAGCGCCAGAAGGTGAATCCTTTCTTCCTCGGCGGCGAGACCATCCAGGTTTCATTTCCGACCGACACCATGGATCACGCCGGCAAGCTCGACAGCCTGCGCGCCAACAACCAGCACTTCTGCCGCGCCACGGTCCATCATGAGCTCATCCCCGGCCATCACCTGCAAATGTGGTACGCCGCGCGACACAACCAGCACCGGCAGTTATTCTACACCCCGTTCTGGATCGAAGGCTGGGCGCTGTGGTGGGAATTTCACCTTTGGGATCTCGGTTTCCCGCTGACGCCCGAGAACCGCGCCGGCATGCTTTTCTGGCGCACTCACCGCTGCGCGCGAATCATCTTCTCCCTCAACTTCCACCTCGGAAAGTGGACCCCGCAACAGTGCATCGATTTCCTCGTCGAGCGCGTCGGCCACGACCGCCACACCGCGACGGGCGAGGTCCGCCGGTCGTTCAACGGCAGCTACTCGCCCCTCTACCAGGTCGGCTACATGCTGGGGGCGATTCAGCTCCGCGCGCTTTACGCCGAGCTCGTGAAGTCCGGGCGTCTCCCCGAAAAAGCATTTCACGACCGCATTCTCGAGGGCGGCCCGATGCCGATCGAAATGGTGCGCGCCCACGTGACCGGCGCCAAGCTGCCGCGCGACTACCGCAGTTCGTGGAAATTCCTGGAGAACCAGCCGTGAGATCCGCCGCCGAGATCATGCACCACCTTCTGCCATTCGCCCTCGGCTGCCTCGGCCCGGCCCTCATCCACGCGGCCGAGCCCGAACCGAAAATCTATCGCGGCCACGTCGAGCCCCACTGGCTCGGTGAAAATGTCTTCTGGTACCGCAACGATCTCCCCGCCGGCAACCGCGAGTTCGTCCTCGTGGACGCCTCGAACGCGACCCGCCTCCCGGCCTTCGACCACGCCCGCGCCGCCGCTGCGCTCGGCCCCTTTCGCGGACAGGACGGAGCGGCGCCCCAGCTGCCGGTGGAACTGCTCGAATTCTCCCCGAGCCGCGACTCCGTCGTGCTCCATGGTCGGAGCCGCTCCTGGCGCCTCAACCTCGCTTCCTACGAGGTCAGCGTGGATCGTGGCGCCGCCGCGATCATTCCACCCGGCAGCGAGCCCAACACCGCCCTGGAGTGGCCGATCTTGTTCATCAACCGCAGTGGGGGGAAACTCGACGTCCACCGCTTCGCCGCCACCGGCGGCGAACGTCCGGTTCGCGAATTGCTGGACACCGCGCGTTGGGAAACCAAATCAGCCGCCGGTGACGTCTGGCTCGTCACCGCCCCAAGTGGGCGGACCCGCACCGTCCTCCGCGGGATGCTCGCGCCCCTCACTGTCGCGATCGGCAGCGAGGACGTCAGCCTGTCGCCCGACTTGCCCTCCGCCGCGCCGCCGCCGACCAGCGTCCGCTCGCCCAACGGCAAATGGGAGGCGGTCGTACGCGAACACAATCTGTGGCTTCGCGCGACCAGCGGCAGCGAGACCTTCGCCCTCTCCTTCGACGGCAGTCCCGGCAACACCTTTCGCCACGACACCTCGCGCTCCCGGCTCGTCCGGATGCAATACGACCTCCCGGAATCCCCCCACTCCCGGCCGGACGTGGTCTGGTCACCCGATTCCACTCATCTCGTCGCCCTGCAAACCCGCCAGGTGCCGGAACGCCGCGTGCAACTCATCGAGTCCTCGCCCCGCGATCAGCTGCAACCCCGGCCGCAATCCTACCCGTACTTGAAACCTGGCGATGAGATCCCCACGCCACGGCCGCGACTCTTCGAGGTTGGAACGCAACGCGAGATCGCCATCAACGCGTCGCTCTTCCTCAATCCCTGGGACCTCACCCAGCTTCGGTGGCAGTCCGATTCGAGCAGCTTCACGTTCCTCTACAACCAGCGAGGTCACCAGGTGCTGCGGCTTGTCGCCGTCGATGCCGCCACCGGCGCCGCCCGCGCCATGGTCGAGGAACGCAGCGACACTTTCATCCACTACTCGGGCGCCGCCAGTTTCCATGAACAGATCGCCCGGACCGGGGAAGTCGTCTGGACCAGTGAACGCAGCGGCTGGAATCACCTTTACCTGTTCGACGCCAGCTCCGGCCAGCTCAAACACGCCCTCACGCGCGGAGACTGGACCGTACGTTCCGTCGACCGCGTCGACCCTGCCGCGCGGGTCGTCTGGTTTTTCGGCGGCGGCATCGTCCCGGGCCAGGATCCGTATCACGCCCACCTCTGCCGGGTGAATTTCGACGGTTCGGAATTGGCCGTCCTGACCTCCGGTGATGGCACCCACAGCGTGCGCTGGTCGCCCATGCGCAGTCACTTCATCGATACCTGGACCCGCGTCGACCTGCCTCCCGTGGCGGAACTCCGCCGCGCCCGTGATGGCGCCCTCGTGTGCGCCCTTGAGACCGCCGACGCGTCGGAAGTGCTGGCCCGCCACGGCCAATGGCCCGAACGCTTCGTCGCCAAGGGGCGCGACGGCGCCACCGACATCCATGGCATCATCCATCGTCCGCGAAGTTTTGATCCGACCAAATCCTATCCGGTGATCGAACGCATCTATGCCGGCCCGCACGGTTTTCACGTGCCCAAGGACACTGGCCCCCGCACCTACGATCCGCTCGTGGAACGTGGTTTCATCGTCGTACAGATCGACGGCATGGGCACCGCGGGAAGATCGAAGAAGTTTCATGATGTGTGCTGGAAAAACCTCGCCGATGCCGGCTTCCCCGATCGGATCGCCTGGATTCGCGCCGCGGCCGCGAAATTTCCCGGCTTCGATCTCACCCGGGTCGGCATCTACGGCACAAGCGCTGGCGCCCAGAGCGCCCTCGGCGCGCTGCTCTGGCACGGCGATTTCTATCACGCGGCCGCCTCCGATTGCGGCTGCCACGACAACCGCATGGACAAGATTTGGTGGAACGAACAGTGGCTGGGCTGGCCAGTCGGCCCGCATTACGCCGCCAGTTCAAACGTCACCCACGCCCATCTGCTCCGGGGCAAACTGTTCCTCGCCGTCGGCGAACTCGATCGCAACGTCGACCCGTCGAGCACCTATCAGGTGGCCGACGCGCTGGTCCGCGCGGACAAATCCTTCGAGTACCTCGTCATGCCCGGCGCCGGCCATGGGGTGTTCCGCACCTCTTACGGCCGAAAACGCCTGGAGGATTTTTTCGTGAAAACGTTTCTCTCCCTCAAACCATGAAAACCATCCGTGTCCTCGACTCTCACACTGGCGGCGAGCCCACCCGGCTCGTGCTCGAAGGCGGACCCGACCTCGGTTCCGGCCCGCTTGCAGAGCGAGCCATCCGCTTCCGCGAAAAATCCGACGCCTATCGCTCCGCCATCGTCAATGAACCGCGCGGTTCCGACACCATGGTCGGCGCCCTGCTCGTTCCCCCGCACCGCGCCGGCTGCCACTTCGGCGTGATCTTTTTCAACAACGTGGGCAATCTCGGCATGTGCGGCCACGGGACCATCGGGCTCGTTGCCTCGCTGGCGCATCTCGGCCGCCTTCAACCCGGCCGCGTGCGCCTCGACACCACCGTCGGGGCCGTCGACGCCGAACTCCACGACGACGGCTCCGTCTCCGTCGACAACGTCCCTTCCCACCGCACCGTGCATCGCGCCGTCGTGGAAGTTCCCGGCCACGGCCCGGTGCGTGGCGATGTCGCCTGGGGTGGCAACTGGTTCTTTCTCGTCGCCGAGCACCACCTGCGTCTCGAAATGTCCGCCCTCGAAGCGCTGACGGATTTCACCTGGCGCACCCGTCTCGCCGTGAATGCGCAGGGCTTTCCCGCCGTCGACCACGTTGAATTGTTCGCCCCGTCGCTGCGGGCGGGTGCGCACAGTCGCAACTTCGTGCTCTGCCCGGGCAAGGCCTACGACCGCTCGCCCTGCGGCACCGGCACGT
>SXGU01083735.1_pt1 | contig 51521 bp, 38 predicted proteins | sample 3174531 | NCBI WGS metagenome assembly SXGU01 (sample SAMN11356863, study PRJNA531348) | freshwater metagenome | isolation source: freshwater sample F1-140 | place: China: Fuxian Lake, Yuxi | collected 2017-12-25 | reverse complement strand
TTGGTGGCTCTCAAAGAGAAGATAATTTAGAGTTATTAGAAACTCGAATGAAAGAAGTTGGTCTCCACCCAGAAGATTATTCTTTTTATTTGGATTTACGTAGATATGGAAGCTTCCCCCATGCGGGATTTGGTTTAGGTTTTGAACGGATGATGATGTACTTAACTGGTATGACTAATATTAGGGATGTTATTCCGTTTCCACGCACCCCAAACAATGCAATGTTTTAATCATAATTCATTAGTAACCATTTCCATGCAGGTAAAATATTAATTTCAAATCCATCTTTTAAGATTTTATCTTCATTGGATTCAAAACTTATTATTGTTAAATTTGATACTTTAAATTCTTTCGCAGCTTTTATAAGTGAACTTACTTCTCTTAAATAAGTTGAATTATCACTAATGTCCCATGTTACTTGAATGAGTTCCATTAAAGTGCGTCCTCTAACTAGTGCAAAATCAACTTCATAATTATTTTGATAGAGATAGTAAATTTCATATTTTCGACGTCTCAGTTCTAGATATATTATGTTCTCTAATTTTTTTCCTAAATCTCGATTTGCAACTTTAAGTACTGATTCGACCAATGTAGGGTCAATAGAATAAAACTTCTTAGGTAATGAAATTCTTGCTTTTACTTTATAGGAAAATGGTTCAACTATAAACCCAAGATATGTTTCGCAAAAAAAATCTACATAATTTTTTACTGTATTTATACTTGTAAAATTTAAATTTCTTTTTAAAGATTGAAAAGTAAATCGACTAGAATTTAATGACAATAATAATAACGATAAATCCTTAATAGCTTTAATATTTCGAATTTTCCGTCTTTGAATCAAATCCCTCGATATTATTCTATCGTAAAGTTCAAATAAATATTGCTTTGCAATCTTACTACCTTTTTCAAATTGAATTAAATCAGGGAACCCCCCTGTATCAATATAATCTTGCAGCCTTCGTTTAAGCTCGACTCTCTCTTCAATTTTAAGAGGCTCAGATTTAAAATTAGATCCTAAAAACTCACGAAATGAAAATGGCAATAATTCAAGTGTTAAAACTCGACCTGTCAAATGCGTTGTAAGTTCACTGCTTAATAATCTTGAATTGCTTCCTGTCAGAATAATATTTTTTTTCTTCCGATGTAACTTATTTATAAAAAGCTCCCAACCCTCTACGTTTTGAATTTCATCAAAAATAAAAAAATGGGCATCAGGTTGAATTTCTAATCCTATTTCAAAAATTTGGTTTAGATTGTTAGATTCAATACTTCCTAAAATTTCACTATCAAAATTAAAATAAATATATTTATGCTTTTTCATACTCAGTAAGGCTAATGTTGATTTTCCTGATCTTCTTACACCGACTATAACTTTAATCAAATTAGACTGTAAAAATTCGCGAAACTCACTGGCTTGCAACCTCATAACAATTGAGGGATTTTCAATAGATTCTTTAGATTCGATTTGTTGATCTTCAATTTCTATTTTTAATTGAGCTAGCTTCATATAAACTAGTTTGACCTTTATACTGAACAAAGTCAAACTAGTTTGACCTTTATACTGAACAAACTATTAATCAAGAGTCAAAATGTTAACCCTACTGATATTTTCAGAAGATAAGTTCTTTGAATTTAATAGAAGTTCCTATTAAAAATGATAGGTTGACCTATCAAATTTGATAGGTTATCCTATTAAAAATGAAAAACTTTATATATCTAAATTATATCAATAAGTTAAATGAAAATATCAATTCCAACAATGGTCTAATCCAAGTTTTACTTGGACCACGCCAGGTAGGAAAAACCACATCAATATTAAAATTAATAGAAGATTTTTTTAATACCCAAGCTCATTATGTAAGTGCTGATAAAATTTTTAATGCAGATTCCAACTGGCTCAGAGAGCAATGGCTAGTGTCTCTAGCAGAAAAAAAAATCCTTATCATTGACGAAATTCAAAAATGTCACAATTGGGCTGAAGTTATTAAATCTTTATATGATGAATCTAAAAGAAAGAAACAGACTATTCGTTGTGTTTTATTGGGCTCAAGCTCCTTAGAGATTCAAAAGGGACTTACCGAAAGTCTCACCGGACGTTTTCAATTAAATCAGGCTTACCATTGGAACTATCATGAATCAAATAAAGCTTATGGTTTAACATTCCAAGAATATTTAAAGTTTGGTGGCTACCCAGGGTCTTATTTTTTTATCAAAGGATCCGATTGGGCTAATTATGTTAAAAACTCGATTATCACTACTGTTATTGAAAAAGATATTTTGCAGTTTCAGAATGTAAAGAATCCAGCTTTATTCCGTCAGGCATTTGAAATTTTAATGGCCTACCCTGCTCAAGAAATTTCTTACACCAAACTTTTAGGGCAGCTGCAAGAAAAAGGCAATGTTGAGTTAATAAAGAATTATATATCAATGTACGAAGGAGCTTTTTTAATGAAAGCTCTTGAAAAATTTTCTGCTAAAGTAATCAAAACAAAATCTTCGTCACCCAAAATTTTACCACTTGCTCCTTGTTTATATTATCTAACAATTCGTGATGAATATGATAGTGATGAATTAGGCCGCGTTTTCGAACTTGCTGTTGGAGCGCAATTAGTTCGTACAGGGGAAGAACTTTTCTATTGGCGAGAGGGTCAACATGAAGTGGACTTTATATTAAAAGTCGGACGTAAAATTTTTGCGATTGAAGTTAAAAGTGGTCGCAAAAAAGGAACTAAGGGCATGAATACTTTCTTAAGTCATTTTCCAAAATCACACCCTATTTATATTACTTTTGAAAACTACTCGCAATTTGAAAAAGATCCCATGGGCTTTCTTGAAAAGCATATCTAGGAAACTTATCACGCAAAAATAATCCTTATCCTTATGTTTTATTTTGGTTAAGATTTATTTGATTTAACTTAAATAAAATAAAAAATATTTACAAAATCTGTCACTTTGTTTTTTAAAACTAAAAAAATAACAGTCTATTCAAATTAAACAACAATAGACTGTATTTAATATTTACAGTCTTTTTTACAGCACTGTCTAAAACTCTACAGTAGATAAAAAGTTACTCCTCGTTTATATTTCACAGTTAATAAATACAAAAAATAACTACACAACTTTTCACATCATGAGGAAACGTTATGAAACCCTTATTTGAATTTTGTAAACCTTCTAAAAATTTTACTAAGTATTTACTTACATGCTCAACAGCACTAAGCTTAACACTTTCAATTCCTCAAACAGCCCATGCGGCATCTACTTCAGGTCATATGCATCTTACAGCATACGAGTTAATGGAGTTTGAAATGAACCCATTAGTTGCAATGATGTTTGGTATGTACAATGAAAGTGTTGACCATTCTATTGCTACATCTGCATTTACTTTCGCAGTAGGTGAAATGCACTTTTCAATGCGCACAGCAATTGAAAATGGAACATTTCTTCCTCAAGATATTAAAAATATAGTTAATGATGTTTTAACTTTTAAAGATAGAGTATTAGGAAAAGGTACAGTTCAACAAGGTGATCCTCGTGGTTATTCAAGAATTAATTTAGCAATAAAAAATAGAAATTGGAAAGAAGTCGCTGCTGGAATGCATACCATAGTCGACTTAATGGGCTTCCATGTTGGTTACTCTCAAACTGGCCATTCCCATCACTGGACAGTATCAGATGAGATTACGCCCGAAAAATTAAGTGCAACAGTTATAAATAATGCTCAAATAGCAGTTTTTTTAGCTGCACTAGATACTGAAAATGTAATGTTTCCTAAAGAATTTAGAGATCATATCATGGGTGATTATGATGCTTCTGTTCTTAAAAACTTAGATATAATTATTTCCGAATTACAAATTGAAGTTGCAAAACTTGAAAATGCTCAAAATATTAATGACAAAAATGCAATTAAAAGTTCCGCTATAAAATTAGAGGGACATTTTTTATTATTAAGCGAAAAATTAACCAACTTAACAATACATCCAGCAAAAGAGTTAGAAGCAAAATTTTGGGCTGACGCTGGAAATGCTTCCTTGAGAGAGCAATTACCCGTACGAGGAACTTTAGAATTTTTTAATAAATTTGCACTACCAGAAATTTTAAATAGAGGCGCTTCTTTAGGATTAGACACTAATAGTGTACATTTAGAAACTATTAATGATTATATCGCAAAAAGGCATGCTTGGCTTTGGGAAACTTTAGACCCTGCTAATGGAGATCAAACAGTATATGATCCTTCTGGTCAAAATAATAAAAGAAATCTAATTCCTGCAAACATCACAAAAGATTTAGTTACTGCTACATTAAAATCCGAATTATTAACTGATTTATTAAAAGAAATCGGAGAGTTTAAACCAGATGAATTAAATTCAAAGGAAGTATTACCAAACTCATTAGCTCAAAAGATTGTGAGTTTAATTTATAGTAATACTTCAAACGATGAATTATTTTTAGGTACACATGATATTTTAAATTTTGAAGTATTACTCGATAAAGCTTTTGGTAAAGGTTACGGCAACAAGATGACGAGTTTACAGTTTTTAATTGCAGAAAGTGAATCAAAACCTGCAAAACTAACTAAAGTAAATACTCAAAAAGGATTTATTTATGAAGCAGATCCAAATCATCTTACATTTTCATATTGGACAAAAATAAAATTACATTATCATCAGTTGTTATTAGAAGCCGCAAAACAAAATGATCAAGCAATGGCTCAGCAAATTAAAGATAAAGCAGTAAATGAAATCGTTGATTTTTATCTTAAAATTACTGACCCAACTCAAGTCAAAGCGTTTCCATTTATTACTCAAGAAATTACTTCAAATTTAGTTGGAAGAATCGTTCCACTTCCAGAAACTTGGGGTAAGCATACTCAAACATTTAATAAAATTGAATCAGATACATATGTTGTTAAAACAGAGCAAAATTTAATATTAGAACAAATGGTTGATAAATATGGTTACGGTTTAAGATATTCTTGGAATCCAAAAAGTGATAAGAAAGCAAAAATTATAAAAGAGTATATTAAAGAACAAAGAGAAAAAAGAAAATTAGCTGATGACTATGATCCTAATTATATTAAAAAACTTTATCTTTGGTTTAAAAATTGGAATAAAGTTGATCTAGTCAATGCTGAAAATTATATATTAGTATCTCCAGGAGGTTTTCTTGAGAGAACTAAATTTTGGGTAAAAAGCATTATCTTCGTAGGTTACCATCAAAGATGGGGAACTGCTCCAACATCTAAAGGATTTAATAAAGGTGGTCTAAAAGAAATGGTTGGCCCCTTCTGGAAATCAGTTTCTGATACTGCTTTTGATTTATGGAAAAAATCAAAAGAAGCAAATACATTGATGACACCAGAACAATATGAAAAAGATGTGATTTTACATTTGGCTAATTTACAAGAAAAATATAACCCAAACACAGTAGCAACATATGGTAACCCTGTACTGAAACTTGCTGAATCTATTAAATCATCTAAAGTTTCACCAATGATGTGTACTGGAATTTTTAACTTAAGATAATATTTTCTACTTACCAACTAACTTACGGGCTCTTCATTTTGCGGAGCCAGCCCCCATCGCCGCTACGTTCGTAGATGTAGCGGTAATGAAGTCGGCCTTCCATACCAAACCAAAACTCAAAGGCCTCAGGATAAACGATATACCCACCCCAATGAGGTGGGCATGGTACTTCTTGGTCTTTAAATTTTTCTTCGACCTTTTTAAAACGATCTTCTAAAACTTCGTAATTTTCGATGAGCTCACTTTGATAAGAGGCCCATGCTCCAAGTTGAGAAATACGAGGTCGCGTTTTAAAATAGGCTTCTGAGACCTTTCTTGAGGTCTTGGTTACAGTACCAGATATTTTAATTTGAACATAAATTTGTTGCCAAAAAAATAATAACTCAACATTGGGATTGTTACTCATATTTTGAGATTTTGAAGAATTATAATTTGTGTAAAAAACAAAATTACCGTCTTTATCAACCTCTTTAAGTAATACAATTCTCGATGATGGCTTATTATCTGCTGTGACAGTTGTAAGATTCATTGCGATGGGATCAGGTACCCCCACGCGTTCTGCAAACGCGAAGAGGTCCTTAAAGTTCATCACAGGATCATTTTTAAATTCGAAAAAATCCTTACTTAATTCCAAGTAATTCTACCTCGAATACTAAAACTGAATTTGGTGGAATACCAGGACGTGGTGATGAACCATAACCCAATTCAGGTGGTACATACAATTTCCATTTAGATCCAACCTTCATCATTTTTAAAGCTTCTGTCCAACCAGGAATAACTCCTGTTACTGGAAACTCAGCAGGTTGATTTCTGTCGTAGCTAGAATCAAATTTTTTACCATCTATCAACTTACCTTCATAGTGAGCTGTAATAGTATCTTTATCAGATGGAGATTTTCCAGTTCCTTCTTTAAGAACTTGGTATTGTAAACCTGAAGCTGTAGTTTTAATATTTGTATCAGCTTTATTTTTATCTAAATAAGCTTGGCCTTCTTTTTTATTTTTATCAGCAGTCTCAGTTTGTTTTTTAATTGCAGATTCTTGTAATTTCATAAGTGCTTGTTGAATTTCTTCTGGCTTAAGTCTTAATTCTTTTGCAGTCATTGCATCTTTAAGACCAGCAACTAATGCATCTGCATCAATTTCAATACTTTGTTGTTTCATGTTGTTACCAATTTGAGTCCCAACACCGTAACTTGCTTTTTGCATATCATTATCTAACTTTGCTTTTTTTTCGCAACCATTAAGTATTGCAACCGACAAAACAAGCAAACTTGCCGTTTTTAAAACCTTATTCATGTATACTCCTTGTTGTATTTTACTTATTTTAATTTTATTAAATTTAAAAAATCTAATTATAATAAACAATATAGTCCCCACATATTTTTAATTTAATCAATATAGAAGTGGAGCGTCTAAGAGTTTTTAGAATCCTTTTCTTTATCATTACCAACATTTATGTTTTGATTGTTATGATTGTTTTGATTTTGCTGACGAGGTTCATGTAATTGCTCAGAGGTTTTTGAGCTTATAGAACTCTTTCCTTCATCATCACTTATTCCCTTTTTAAATCCACGAATAGCCTCTCCAATTGATTTACCAAGGCTCGGTAAACGGCTTGGACCAAAAAATAATAGGGCGACTACAACAATTAGGATGATCTCTGGAACACCTAAATTCATTTTAAACTCCTCTAGTTAACTAATATTAAATTTTTAGTGTAATATTAAATGTAAAATGTCACTTCTGTCAAAATCATAACAGGTGAAAAAAAAGTTATTTTTTGCTATTGTACATAGCAGTTTGAATACAATTAATTTTTTATAACATAAGATAAAGGACCCTAATTATGAAAAAAACTAGCTTAAAAATTAAAAAAGCTACCAATCTAGGACTTGGTTTTCTATTGGGACTTAGTTCAACTTTGAATTCTTCATTAAGCTACGCTACTCTAGAAGTTGCGCAATCAGCACTCGCTCCTTCGGCAGTAGCATTAAGTCATAAAAATAATTTATTTTCAAAATATAACCTAAGTAGTGAAACAAATTTTATTTCTAACTTAATTAACGGTGATGTTATCCCTCAATGTCGAGGCGATAAAGATGACCCTTTTGATTTTGGTGTGGTTATTCAATCAGGTCCCTATAGGTCTGAGTGTATGGATTTAAGTAATAATAGACCTGTGATTATTTTAAATGGTGATGAAAATTCTGATGAAATCACTGTTGCAAATATTAGATATAAAGGACACTTCTGGATTGGTAAAATCAAAAAGAATTCAGTTAAAAAAGTACAATTTGAACTTGTTAAGTTTGGCGAAATGGACATTGACTTATCAAAAATGGTAGAAGCAGTACCTGCTTTGGAAGATATAGTTATTAAAAAATCTCAATCGAATAATAAAATTGTTAAAGCTGTTACGGCTCACACTCAATATCGGTACTTATTTTCTGAACCAATTCAATTAGAAAGCCAAGTTGTGACCGAGGATCAACCTTTTAAGACTGACACACTTGATGATTTAACTTTTACTTTCAACGCCTATGGAGTCAATGGCGTAGGATATGATGTTGAGGCGGGTTTAAGTGGAACATTTGGTTTAGTTGGAAAAGCAATTGCAACTGTTGATCGATCTGTTGAAGAAATCAATTGGGATAAAAGTGATATTAAATTAGTAGATTTAAATTGGAATGCTGTTGTTAAACGAAACAAGGAAATTCAATCCAGTGGTCACAAAATTGATGAAAATAAACTTTCTAAAGAAGGAGCAATGTTTCATTTATTATTAACTAGCTTTAGACATTCTCAATCGATGGGGTATAGAGGTATTTATCATACAGCCCTTCGAAATTGTACAACAGAAGCTTTTGATTTACTTGATAATGCGTTCCCTGAACTCTTAGCTAAATATGGTGGAGGCTCAAATGCAGTTCCATTTTTGCAAAGTTATTTGATGTCTAAAAAAACAATTGCAGCTACTGCCAAAGCTGCACATAAAAGCCTTGGAAAACCATCCCCAATTGAGGTTTCAGAAAATGAAAAAGCCATTGGAAATAGTATCGCTTATCAAGCGAGTTCTTCTGTCTTAGCATATGTAGATAATACTGCTGGTTTATTAACTGGAGCTGTTGCAAATACAAATTATGGCAAGCCTATTGTAAATAGTTATAATTCTGTAAGTAATGCTGTCGAAGATTTTGGTGGCGATGGGAAATTTTTATATCTTGCTGGGGCAGTTCAAAATATCGAAGATCTAGCTTATGCGCCTTCAATACAAAATTTAAAAGATCGTGGTCTTTTAAGTGAAAAAGCAAATGATAATCAATTTCCATTATTAAATAATGAATATGCTTCTTTGTATAATGGTGATGATGCAAATGAAAATGGAAGAGTATTAACAGTTCAAGAAAAAGCTGAAGCTGCGATTTGTAGCCTCACAACTACCTGCAAAGCATACAATGCTCGTGATGGTTTTATTACTTATCCTACGACTGGTAAAAAGAAACAAGTTGATGATGCAAAAAAAGCAGAACAAGAAGCAGAGAGCAAAAAAGAAAATAAAGTTCTTGATTATAAATAATTAATTATAAGTTGGCACTAAGGGATGATCAGGATTTCTGATTGTCCCTCTGTGTTTCTGAACCTTACGAAGTGAAACTTCACCATTATTATACTCTTCGTTTAATGTTGGCCCCCAACCTTTTATTAATCCTCGTGCTCCAAGTGCATCAATTGATGGTTGAAAAATTAAATCTTTGATGTGTGGTAAAATTGCAAACCAGTCATTTTTAAAAATGTCTTTTATTGGCCCCAACCATTTGCTGTACTCATCGATAAAATCTGGAACTCCTGCTCGTCTAGGTATGGTATCATCTATTAAATCAAAGGACGAAGTCGCACAATTATTAAATAATGTATGATAAATAGTACGATAATTAATTAAAAAATCTGATCTATGTATGGCTCTTAAAAGTAATAAACTTTTTTGATGTTCATCAAGTTGAAGTTCTATTTGAGAAGTAACTCCCTTACTAAAAACAATTTGATGATTGGCGCGATCATAGGTTGAAACCAAACGCCCTAATAGTCCAAATTTTTTTTCTATACCCTGTACTGCATCAAAAGGTACTCCATGGACTCCATAGGCATTATAACTTACAACAAGGTCATCTAACTCTTCTGTTTTATCAATGGTTACCACTTGTGATCGTAATTTTATAGGGCGATCTTTTTTCATTACAAAACGTAATTCGACATGTCCATTTCTTACACCTGGAACAATATTATCAAATTCAACCATTTCATAATATACTTTTTCGACACCACCAAACTCAATTCTGCCAATCCACCATTGATCTGCATGACGTATATTTGCAACTTCAATATAATCGGAAGTAGTTCCATCTAAAATAAAAGGTGGTCGATTGACCTCAGCGTCTATACACTGCCCTTTATAAGGTCCATCTGCCATAGTTGCTCCCATTTCAAATGGATCTTCTTTATCGCCAATGCAGAAGGGATTACTAATATCAAACTTATATTTTTTTTGAATTTCATATATTTTCTTTAAAGCTTCTGGAGAGGGATTTCGTTCATCAGCTTTTGATGTATAACTTTTAAAATTTAAAATTAATGGTAGAAGTGCTAATAATCTTTTGAGTTTGATAATTTTTCTAGCTAAACGCATCAATCCCCCATGCGAATTTTATATTAAATGATTGTCCAATGAGATTAAATTCGAAGTCAACCAGCAGCTTTCTTTTTACTAACTAACAAGGTGTTCTTAACAACGGGTTCTATTTTTTGAAGCAATATTTCATCTGATGTTTGATGTTTACGAAGCAATTCATCCGCACGAACTAATCTTTCAATCAACCCAAGTAGTAATGCAGCAACCCATGCTGGTGCTTTTGATAACTCATCTTCTAGAATACCTTTTGTAATTCGCACAACAGAAACTGGAGTCAGAGCAATTGCTTCTGCAGTTCGTGTTTGACCTGTAACAACACCAAGCTCACCTAAGTATTCACCCGCTTTTAACACAGCTAATGGAATTATTTTTCCTTTAAGTCCATTTTTATAAATTCCAACTTCTCCGCTCATAATAACGTAGGCGCAATCAGCAACATCATTTTCACGTAAAATAAATTCACCTACCGAATAATCTTTTTGATTCTTCATATGATCAGCCCCCATATATATTCTACATTTTAAGATGAAATATATTGCTAGCGCTAGAACCAATTTTTAACCTCAACTAAGGTCCTGTTAAACTATAAAACAAGACCTTGATAAAGGTCTTGTAAAAAGTTATAAATTGAAAATGGATAATTCAAATTACAACACTTCAGATGATTTAAAAAAAAGTCCCTTAGGACGACCAACTTCTTACCCAACTCATTATGATCCCAATTTGTTAGTACCGATACCTCGCTCAATTAAAAGAGAAGAGCTAGGGATAAGTTCAGATGTCCAATCTGCACTTCCATTTTCGGGGTTTGATGAATGGACTGGTTATGAATTATCCTGGTTAAATAATAAAGGCAAACCTGAGGTTGCATTATTGATATGCGAAATCCCCTGTGAGAGTTCAAACATAATAGAATCAAAATCTTTTAAACTTTATTTGAACTCATTTAATCAAACACAATTTCAAAATAAATCAGATGTAGAAAAAATTATTCAAAAAGATTTAAGTGAAAAATCAAATTCTAATGTAAATGTAGCAATCCAACAATTGAGTTTTCAAAACAATAGTAGTCATAATCAAAATAATAAAAACAAAAATAATAACACTAACATTATTGATAAAAATTCATTAATAGAACTCAAAGTAACTGAATTTTCAAATTTGCCTGGTTTAAATATTGATCATCTTGATATTAATATTGAGGAATATAATTATAATCCAAAACTTCTTCAGCTCGAAAAAAGTAAAGAATCAAATGTTACTTCAGAAATATTAAATAGTCATTTATTGAAATCAAATTGTCTTGTTACAGGTCAACCAGACTGGGGCTCAATAGTAATAGACTACACTGGTCCAAAAATAAATCATGAATCTTTGTTAAAGTATATAATTTCATTTCGACTCCACGAAGAGTTTCATGAGCAATGTGTAGAACGTATATTTATGGATTTAACTAATTATTGCAATTGCAGTTCACTTACTGTTTACGCCCGCTATGTGAGACGTGGGGGATTAGATATTAATCCCTTACGAACCACCGATAAGAATTTACATTATTCTAAGTTTAAAAACTTACGAACTATACGGCAATAGAGCTTTTAATTAATTTTGCTTTTGGAATTTTAAGAATAAATTCTGTATTCTCAGAATTCTTATTATAATAAAGTTCTCCATTATGACTTTTTGCAATTGAAAGCGAAATGCTTAACCCTAATCCTGTTCCTTTTCCAAAACTCTTTGTTGTAAAAAATGGTTGCATCATTTTTTCTTGAACTTCCAATGGAATTTTTGGTCCACTATCTGAAACTCTAAATTCAATGAAATCATCCAATTCTTTAATTTTAAGCAGTACCCATTTTACATCGTGATCCTGAACTGCATGAAAAGCATTATTCAATAAATTCATTAATATTTGAGAAATCTGTGCCGCCCTACCAAATATAGTTAAATTACTTTCCATTTCGACTTTTAATTCGATATTTGTATGTTTAAAAGTTTGGTAACACAGCTCTAAGGTATTTTCTATTATACTCGCGACTGGCGTTTCAATCATTGGGTCATCATCACTATTTCTAGATAAATTACGTAACCCTGTAATAATCTTAACTATACGATCTACTGTCCTTTGAACTACCATTAAACTATCTTCAAGATATTGCTTATCTAAAATATTTTTTTTAGACTTTTCACTCAAAATAGAAACTTTACCACTTATTATTGCTAAAGGGTTATTTATCTCATGTCCCATAGCACTAGCCATTTCTCCTAATGCGACTTTTTTTGCAGTTGCAATCATTTGACTTCGATGTTTTTCTTGCTCAAGTATCGCATTTTTTCTTTCTGTAACCTCTTCAAAAATATATAGTCGACCAAAATATTCATCATTGGTACCTCTAATTTGGGATGAAAATCTACGAATGGTTCTATTATTTATAAAAGGGATTTCATCTTCAATAACTATTCTATTATTTTCGCTTTGAAGTGGTTTGCATGATTCTGCAAAAGCAGGAATATCAACTAATACTGGCAAACAAAATGGAATGATATCATTATTTTTTAACAATTTAGATCTCATTTTTTCTTCAATTTCAGTAATGCCCCAAATTTCACAAAATTTGTGATTGAAATAAAGAATTTCATCAGTTCTATTATCTACAACTAAAAAAGCTAATGGTGATGAGTTGGTTATCAAGTGCAAAAAAGAAAGGTTCATATTTAATTTTTTTTCATTTTCAATTCTAATAGATTCATATGCTGATGCAGCAGCAAAACAACAAAAACATCCAACTATATCTATATAAGATTTATAATTATTATAATTATCTATATCTACAACTGGTTTAATAAAATCAAAATGATCAGCTATTAACAAAATTAAAATAGAAGCAATAGAACCAAAAAGTGCAACTAAAGCTCCCCGCTTTCCGACACATAAAAAAGCAATTAGAGGGGTTATTATAAATGTTATTGTTGCTGGAGCTTTAATTCCACCATTTCCAAATCCTGAATTTAAACCAATTAGTATTATTCCAATAAAAATTGCATAACCATAAAACTGAATTGATTTTCCCTTTGTTTTTTTAACTTTGTATGAGAATAAAATAAATAATAATCCAATTACAAGATTAATAACTAACAAAGTTAAACTTATCTTTGATATTATATAACGTGGAATAACAGCAATTGTAATAAATATACCAATCCATAAACCTAATTTACTGATTACATTTATTCTAAATTTTTCTTCATCAAAGGATTTAATTATCATAAAAAACTATATCGATTTACATTACTTAAAATTTAAATTAAAAAATTTCTAAATTCATATAGATACATTCGGTAATTTTTCAGATTTTATGAGTCCTAAAATAAATAGCTAGACCAAATATACTTAGTAAAAACTAAACTCTAGACAATGGTTAAAAGCAATTTGAATAAATGATGAGCGTTTTTTAAATTAAAGATTTTGAAATAATTATTGAAAATTCAAATTTACCATCTTCAAGTTTTTTTTCAGTTTTTATTTTAACAAGAGTCGCAATTTTTTGGACTATATATAAGCCCAAACCATGGCCCAGTTTATGTTTTTCTCCGTTGATTTGATATAAGTCGGTAGATTCAAAACTATTACTTACTTTAAAAATCACATGAGCTGATTCATTTATTAAATCAATTTTAACAGGTGAGACAGACGCATATTTAATCGCATTTTCAATAAGATTAGTTAACACTACTGAAATTAATTGAGGATCAGAGCATATTTCCCACTGATGCTCTCCTCCCCCTTCAAACTCTTTACAATCCAACAAAAACTTCATTTGATTTGATTTCGCATAATGATCTAGTCTATCCACTTCTTTTAATACATGATCCAAAAAATCAAATTTTTCAAATTTGACACTTTGAAAACCTGACTCAATTTGCACTAAACTTAATAAATTTGTTATTGTTCGAGACATATAATCAATTTCGCTAATTGCAGTATTGATATCTGCTAGAGAAATTTTAGTTTCTTTTAATTTTAACATATTTTGTTGCAAGAACATTTCTAACTGTCCACGGGCAATTGTTAATGGAGTCTTTAATTGATGAGCTGCCTGATCCACAAATTCCTCATGGGCCCCTAATGTTTGATTGATCCTTTTTAATAATTCATTTAGGGCATTAATAAGATTTGAAACTTCTGGCGGACTATTTTTTGAATCTTCAAATAAGAATCCCATTTGATGTAAAAAAGGAGTTGATAAAATATCAGCATTTAGTTTTTCAAGGGGAGTTAAAATTCTTTTTGATGTTATAGAAATTGCAAAGGCACATAATAAAATAATAACAACTTCACCAAAAATAAAAATTGATTTAAAAGTTCGAACTTGCTGATTAAGATTATATTTTGGTACAGCCACAAAAAAGTAAAGTTGTGGGTCTGGTGAATCATCTAACTGTACTAATAACCCCCTCCACTCTTCACCAAAATCTGAAACTAAATCTCGAAATTGATTATCACGATGTGCTTCAATATCTTTCTGGATTTGTGATAAATTTACTGGTGCATTTTGATCCATTGTATAACTAAAAATTTCATCAAAATTGTAGTTATAAATTTTCACCAAGGCATCACCATGTGGAAAAGGAAAAACTTTGTCTTTATTAAAAATAACTTCTGACGAAATATCTGCTTGGCCGGTGGAATTAATCTCAACATTTTGTAATAAATCGGCAGTGTAATTATAAAGCGATTGATCAAAATCACGTTCTAGCTCATTTTGAAATCTGGCAAATAAGAGCCAATACCCTAAAATTAATACTAAAGCGATTAGAGAACACAAACTTAAAATCAGTTGCCATCTAAAACTCATTTTAGTTTTTGCGAAATTCATAACCAACACCAGTAACTGTATGAATTAATCGCGGATAGTTATTTATCTCTATTTTTTTCGCAAATGATTTATGTAAACATCAATTACATTTGTCCCAGTTTCAAAATCTATATTCCAAACGTTCTCTGCAATTTGCACTCGAGAAAGTGGGCGTTCGGGATTTCTCATAAAATATTCAAGAAGGGCAAATTCTTTTTGTGAAAGTATTATTGATATTCCATTTCTAGTGGTTTTGCGAGTTACTAAATCCAACTCAATGTTTTCAAAGAGTAATTTACTACCCACTGCAGTTTTAGAAGTTCGTCTCAAATGAGCTCGAACACGAGCTAATAATTCTTCCATTGAAAATGGTTTTGTCATGTAATCATCAGCACCGACATTTAAACCATGTACTTTATCATCGGTTTTAGATAGTGCAGTTAACAAGATTACAACTCCTGAGTATCGAAACTCACGTGCTCTTTTTACAAATTCCCATCCAAGCATATCAGGTAAATTGATATCAACAATCAAAAGATCGTATTCATTACCTGCCATTGCTTCTTCGGCCTCTTTTGCTGTCCCAAATGAGCTTACTAAATAACCCGCCGAAACTAGACCTTTTTCGATAAACTCAACTGTCTTCTTTTGATCTTCTAATAAAAGAATTTTCATATGAATTATCCTCTAATATTTTAAATTCAATATCTACATTTCAGCACTTAGCTGTCTATATAAAATTAACAACAACTTAATGTGAAATGTCATTAATTTAAATTAATGTCGTTTTAATCTTTGTTTTAATCTTTTGAATTAGTCTTACCCTATAGCAAATAGAATTTTTTATAAAGTAATCAGTTCCATTACAACAACAAAAGGAGTTTCTTATGAAACAATTTATTATATTAATAGCAACATCTATGTTACTAAGTACTGCAACTTTTGCACAAAATGATCCAGCCATGGGGAGTTTTTCTGATCAACAAAACTTATCACAAGATTCAAGTGTTCCTGGTAAAAAAATTGCAAAAGCAAATAAAAAAATTGCTAAGAAAAAAATGAAAAAAGACCAAAAACATAAATAATAAAATCTAACCCTGTACGTTGGTGAAATAAAAAATGAATTTTTTCAAAAATTTAAAATCAGATATTCCTTCTTCGTTAGTTGTTTTTTTAATTGCTCTTCCTCTTTCATTAGGAATTGCTTTGGCATCTGGAGCTCCTATTAAGTCTGGATTAATCGCTGCTATTATTGGAGGGGTTATTGTTGGACTGTTTGGTGGCGCCCCCTTTCAAGTCAGTGGACCTGCTGCAGGTTTAACTGTAATGGTTTTTGGTTTTATCCAAAAATTTGGATTTCAAGCTACTTGTATTATCACAATGATTGCTGGCGGATTACAAATTGCTCTTGGACTACTTGGAATTGGTCAATTAACTTTGGCCATCTCTCCAAGTGTGATTCATGCAATGCTTGCAGGGATTGGTATTTTAATAGCTCTTGGACAAACCCATGTCTTGATAGGTTCTTCCCCAAAAGGTTCAGCAATTGAAAATATTGGTCATATTCCTGAAAGTATTATGAATATGAATACAAATGCCTTTTTACTTGGAGCCTTAACCCTTTTCACTTTATGGGCATGGAATAAATATCTTGCTAAAAAAATAAAAGTAATCCCAGGTTCATTAATTGCGGTGGGGCTGGGAACTTTTATTTCTTATTTTTTTGCTTTAAATGTACCCCATGTTTCGGTGGATGCATCACTATTTAATCAACTTGAAATTCCACATGTCCCGTTTGAGCAATTTTCTTCTCTTTTTTTAGCAGCGATTGCAATAACTTTAGTTGCGAGTACCGAATCTTTACTGTGTGCTGTTGCGACGGACAAGTTACACTCTGGACCACGAGCTCATCTTAACAAGGAACTCATCGCACAGGGTATTGGTAATTCATTATCTGGACTTCTTGGCGGGTTACCAATTACAGGAGTTATTGTTCGAAGCTCAGCTAACATAAATGCTGGAGCAAAATCTAATTGGTCGGCAGTTATTCATGGTATGTGGATTTTTATATTTGCAACTTTTTTCGCACCTTATTTGTCAGCTATTCCACTTTCAGTATTAGCAGGATTGTTGATTTATACTGGAGTTAATTTAGTTAAACTGCATGAAATAAAAGAGCTCATTAAGTTTAACGAATCTGTTATTTATTTTGTTACTCTTGCAGGAGTTGTATTAATAAATTTACTTTGGGGTATTGGAATTGGTTTTGGCTTAGCCCTTGGATTATTAATTTACAAAATGAGTGCCTTTAAAATGCATATCCAGGATGATAAAAAAGGACCTGTGCAAGTTATTATTACTGGCTCCCTAACGTTTCTTGGAATACCAAAATTGACTCAAAACTTAAATTTAATTACTCCTAAAAAGACCGTACAGCTACACTTTGAACTTGACCACATTGATCATGCTTCAATTGAAGCTATAAAAAATTGGAAAGACAATTATGAAAAAACAGGTGGAAAAGTGATTAAAGAATCCCTTACACAAATTTGGTCTGATCTTAAATCAGATCAAAGACTTGAACCTCAATTCAATTTAAGTTTTACAAAAATGGAAGTTACTCAAAAAAATGATTATGAATTATGATCCATCGAGTGATAAAAATAAAAATAATAATAATATAAATAAAATAAATTCAATCCCTAAATCCTCATCCACCATATCTTCGGATGAGGTTTTAATTTGTATCGAGAAGCTAAGATCTCAACTTCCTATACAATACCCTATTCCTTTTTTTGTTCATAATAATCCTTTAATGTATTGGGAAAAATATCAATTTGAAGAAGGAATCACTAAAGCAATAATATTATATGAAAATGATTTATTTATTAAAAGCAGATTTTTTCATAGAGAAATTGAAGATTTTTTACTCCCAATGGTAGTTTCTTACTTTGATCAAGGTCTCAATCGATGGAATGTAGATTCAAATAAACATGGTTTATGGAACTGGTTTAAAAAATATGTCACTACAACACTTAGCCTTAAATCAAAAATAATACCCTCTCTAAAAAAAGATTTAATTCAATTTTCTGATAAAAGTAATATTGAAATAATCAATCTGGTTTTATATCGAAAAGGGTTAACACAATCTCAAGTTGAAAATTATATCCAGTATCTTTTATTTTTGTTCAAAGGTTGGAGCGGAATGATAAATGTTTTTGAGAATAAAAACGAACAATACCCTCTTGTTGCTTATCCCGTATCCTTATTAGAATGGATAGCAATTTTAGTCGTAACCGAACACAATATTTCCATAAGTCATCAAACAAAACTTTTAAATAATGATACTAAAATTTCTATTCGTAAAAAAATAATTTCTAGTGAAATTAAAAAAATAAAGAAAAATGAAATTGAATATTATCAAAAAGTTATTTTTCAAATAAAAAATCAATTACAACTCAAAAATTCAAACCTACATGATAAAAATCCACCATCAAAAAATCAAAATTTAATTACAGATACCGTTTTTTTATTTTGCATTGATGACAGAGAAGAATCTCTCCGTCGGCATCTTGAAAAGCAAAACTCAAAATATCATACTCATGGGACCGTGGGATTCTTTGGGTTGGATTTTAAATTAAAAAGACCACACCATGTTATTCATCAACCTCAATGTCCTCCTGTTATTTTAGCAAATAAAACTGCTGTTGAAAAATCCCCTCCACAATTTAAAAATCGTAAACTTTATTCTGTTTTGCCACACTTTAATGAATCACGATTTAATTTTATTGAGCCAATACTGTCATTATTTGCATGGCCTCTTTTCATGGCCGCACTTACATTACGAACTTTAAAACCTAAAATTTATTCTCTATTACGAAATAAAATAAAACCTGACCCATACATCCATTCAAATACTAAAATTGAATTTACAAATGCCTATTGCGACGAAGAAAAGGCAAATATTCTATTTAATATTTTAAATGGAATGGGTTTAGTTAATATAACAACTGATATGGTGATTGTTGTAGGACATGGATCAACAACTACAAATAATCCGTTTCAAAAATCCTATGGTTGTGGAGCTTGCAGCGGCCAATCTGGCTATGCAAATTCTAAAGTGTTTTGCGATTTTGCTAATGATCATAAAATACGTGAATTAGTAATACTTAAAGGAATCTCCTTCAACTCAAACACTGTGTTTATACCTGCTTGTCACGACACCGCAGCTGACGAAATTGACATTTTTGAAAATGATAATTTGACTGAATTGCAAAAAAATAAATTAACTTTAATTAAAAATGATCTTTACCTTGCTTTAGAAGAAAACAAAAAAGAACGCATTCAACAATTTCAGTTACCAAAAACGACAGATTTTAAATCTCGATCTTTAGATTGGTCGCAACCTCGACCTGAGTTTGGACATTCATTAGTATCATGTGCAGTGTTTGGCCCAAGACAAATGACAAAAAACCTTCATCTTGAAAGAAGATCTTTTTTAATTTCATACGATCCAACGACTGATCATGATGGAGCTGCACTTGAGTTTAGTATTATGAATGCACTCCCTGTATGCGCAAACATAAATATGGATTATTTTACCTCAAAAGCATTTCCTGAAGCATTTGGAGCAGGAAGTAAACTTCCTTTAAATATCGCTTCAGGTATTGGGCTCATGGCAGGATCTAAGGGTGATCTAAAAATTGGTCTTGCTCTGCAAATGGTTGATTATCATTTACCATTAAGGTTAATTAGTTTTGTCTATGCTGAAAAGTCAAAATTAAATCAAGTTATTTCAAAATCTGCTCGATTACAAAATATAATTAATAATCATTGGATTCATCTTATCAGAATTGATCCACTAACACATCAATTTGAATCCTATTCACAGGAACTAAAAAATGAATTTGCATTTGTTCGATAAATATCACTTTTCTTTTTTTAATTTTGGACTACCTTTTTTTATAGTTTCATTTTTGATCTTAGTTTCTATTGGACACTATGCAAAAAACTACCTCGAAGGCGAAATTGGTTTAAAAAAATTTTGGGTCTTATTTACGTTTTTTGCACTTGGAATTGTATTATGTTCGATAAGTATGAATCTAGAAACTTTTTTTCTAGGTTGGGAAATGGTGGGATTATCATCTTTTTTCTTAATTGGATTTTACCCGGCAAATAATAGAAGTTTAGAAAACTCACTTCTTGCATTAGCCAATTATAAAATGTGTGATATATTTTTTGTATTGGCTATATTCTTTGAACAATCCGAAGATCATTTTTCGGCGGGATTAAGTTTAATAATAGCAACACTTGCAAAAAGTGCTCAGTTTCCTTTTTCATCCTGGCTATATAAAGCGCTTGAAGGCCCAACTCCATCAAGTACTGCATTTTATGGTGGGCTTTCACTACATTTAGGTCCTTTTCTACTTCTTCAATTTCATGGACTTTGGGATCATTATGTTGAATTAAAAATTTTATTAGGTTGTATTGGTATTACAAGTGCAATTTATGGATTACTTGTAGGTTCGAGTCGAAGTGATTTAAAAACATCCTTTGCTTTCGCATCTATTTCGCAAATGGGTATTATTTATCTTGAGTTGGCTTTTGGATTATATAGTTTAGCAATGTGGCACATCGCAGGTCATACTTTTATTCGAACTTGGAATTATCTTCGCTCAGCAAGTTTTTTTGAAGATTTTTTTACAGAATCCTATCATGGTCGAAAAGACTTATTAAGAAAATTTTTTGCTCATCTACCTACTTCGTTATACTTTCACGCTCTGAACGGATTTTACTTAGATGCTATTTTTTTAATAATAAGAAATTTAAGTTTAACAATTTATTTAGGGGCTTCAGTTTATATTGGAGTTTCTGGTGTTCTTGCCCATCAATATAATATTCCATTTATATTATTAATAATTTCATCTTTTTTATCTGTGACCTATTTTATTTTTCCAAAATACAAACTCTTCAATCAATTAGTTGCAATTATTATCTCACAATTATGTTTGATATTTGCAATTTTTCTAACTTACACTGATGAAAGTGAATCTTTATATTTTGCTTTTTCAATTTTATTTTTAATATTACTTATATATAGCATTTGGCCTGCAATTAATTACTGGCAAAAGCATTCTATTCAAGCTGGGCAATACTACTTGGGTCTTGAAAATAAATTTCCATTTAGAAATTATATTTATATCATATCAGTCATTTCTTTAACCGCATCTCCTGGAAGTTTGCAGTTCTTTTTACAAGAATCCTTACTTGAAACACTTTGGACTCTTTCGCATTCGTATATGGTTATCGTTATGATTGGATTTACTCTTAATGCATATCACTTCTTTAGAATTGGACAACATGCATTTGCGGGGTCTACTAACTATGTGGTTGAAAATGAAGAAGCTTCTCTTTTTTCTCGATGATAAGTGATAGCAAAACGATGAGCTTCATCTCTAATATGCATTAAGATTTTTAATGCTTTTGAATTGCTTCTAAATAATACTGGATTTTGGCGATGGGGTAAAAAAAATCTTTCCTGCGAAGATTCCACTTCGGAGTTTTCGAAATTACTTTCTGTACGTGCTTTTGCCATGGCAACAAGTGGCCAATTGGTTATATTTTTTTCTTCAAAAATTTTTACTACTGCTGATAATTGCCCTTTACCTCCATCTAAAATTACGAGATCGGGTTTATCCCATTCATTGTGATTCAATCGACGCGATAAAACTTCTGCAAGTGCTGCAAAATCATTCGAATCTGTTAATGTTTTGATTTGATATTTTCGATAATGTTGTTTTGCAGGTTCACCGTCTTCAAAAACAACTTGTGAAGCCACAATATTTGAGCCTTGAAAATGTGAAATATCATAACACTCAATTCGGTGAGGATAAGTTGGAAGATGAAATTTTTTCTGTATTTCTTCAAGAGCAACTTTTACTCCAGCCTGTTGAGTCTTATATTTATCAAAAGCTTCTAAGGCATTTTTTTCTGTCATTTCCATTAGAGTTGTGTCTTCTTTATTTTTACAAAACTCCACTCGCACTTGAGTTTTTAAATCTATATTTTGATTTTTTCTCTCGTTCAATACTGCTTCGAGCAATTTAAATATATCTCCACCTAGATCAACACAAACATTCACATTGTCAGGTATAATGTTATCTTCGTAATATTGATTTAAGAAAGATACAAACCACTCTTTAGGTTCTTCCATAGGGTCCTGTGGATTTATAGAATTAAGCAACTGCCCCTTTGTTCCAATAACTCGACCATTACGAATAAAAAGCATTTGAATCCAACAGCCATTTTCATCACCGGTATAAAAAATAAAATCTTTATCTGAATTCGAGTTAGCCGATACCACAGTTTGCTTTTCAAGAATCGCTGAGATTGATTTTATATGATCTCGAGTACGAGCAGCTAATTCGTATTTCTCATCTTCTGAGGCTTGAAACATTTTATCTTGAAGATCTTTGAGTAATTTTTTATTTTCTCCTTTTAAAAATTTTAAAACCAACTGAATATCTTTTTTATAAGTTTGTGAATCTATAAATTTAACACAAGGAGCACTACATCTTTCCATCTGAAAGTTAAGACAAGGGCGTTTTCTTGAACTCAGTTCAGCATCTGAACAATCTCGAATTTGAAATGTTTGATTTAGATATCTGATTGTATGCGTGACCGCCGCACCTTTTGTAAAGGGCCCAAAATAAAATGATCCATCTCTTTTAACGTTTCGACTTAAATACAATCTTGGAAATTTATCATTGAGAGAAACTTTAATATAGGGATAATTTTTATCATCTTTTAAGCGAATATTGTATTTTGGACGATGTTTTTTTATTAGTGAAGCTTCTAATAAAAAAGCTTCTACTTCAGTTTTAGTTAAAATATATTCAATAGACCGTATATTATGAACTAATAATTTAGTTTTTGGAGTTAGATCTTGCGAATTTAAAAAATAAGATTTTACTCGCGCTCTTAAATTTTTTGCTTTGCCAACATAAATTATTTTACTTGTAGAGTTTTTCATTAAATAAACTCCACTTTGCATAGGGAATTCTTGAATTTTTTCTCGAAGCTGAACTTTAATATTTATAATTTCTTCAACAACTGTTTCAATTTTCTCAATTTTAATTTTTTTTGTTCCCTTAGCCATCAAGGTCCCCTGAGCGCAAGGCTAGTTCTTGCAACTCCAATCGCTTTACTTCGTCTCTGATTTGAGCAGCCTCTTCAAACTCAAGTTTTTTTGCATGATCCTTCATTTTAGCTTTTTTCTTATCTATTTCCAGACGCAATTTTTTTACATCTTTAATTCCTAAAGTTAAATCCACTTGAAATGGAGATGAAGGACTTGCAACTTTAGAAATTGGAGTATTCAATGAACCATCAAAAAGATCGCCAAGCCCTTCTTTAATTTTTTTCTTAATTGTAGCAGGAGTAATTTTATTCTCTTTATTATGCTCCATTTGAATTTTTCTACGACGATCTGTTTCTGACATTGCTTTTTTCATGGAATCCGTAATTTTATCACCATAAAGAATCACTCGCCCATTCACGTTTCTCGCAGCTCTCCCGATTGTTTGTATGAGTGAGCGTTCCGAGCGTAAAAACCCTTCTTTATCGGCATCTGTAATTGCAACTAAACTCACTTCAGGAATATCTAAACCTTCTCGTAATAAATTTATTCCAATTAATACATCAAATAAACCAAGCCGCAGATCCCGGATGATTTCTGTTCTTTCTACTGTTTTAATCTCAGAATGAAGGTACTTTACTTTTATTCCCTTTGTTTCAAAATATTCAGTTAAGTCTTCTGAACTTTTTTTTGTCAAAGTAGTTACAAGCACTCGATCTTTTTTCGCTGTAACCTTTTTTATCTCCTGAAGTAAATCTTCAACCTGTGTTTTTACGGATCGAACTTCAACTACAGGATCAATAAGTCCCGTTGGACGAATAATTTGTTCAACAATAAGTCCATCACTTTTTTTAAGTTCATATTCGCCTGGGGTCGCCGATACATAAACGACATTATCCATTAATTTTTCAAATTCTTGAAAATTAAGTGGTCTATTATCAAGAGCTGATGGCAAACGAAATCCAAAATCAACCAAAGTCATTTTTCGAGCTCGATCACCTCTATACATTCCACCTATTTGAGGAACCGTGACATGGCTTTCATCTATAAAAGTAATAAAATCTTTAGGAAAATACTCAATCAATGTCGGAGGAGCTTCTCCTGGTCCACGGCCCGTTAGATGTCGAGAATAATTTTCGATGCCCTGGCAAAATCCCATTTCTTCGATCATCTCAATATCGTAATAGGTACGCTGCTCAAGTCTCTTTGCTTCTTCAAATTTCATTTGTGAATTTAAATCTTGAATTCGAATTTGTAATTCAGCTTGTATACTCACTACTGCATTTTTAAGATGTTCCTCAGAAGTAACATAATGACTTGCAGGAAACACTGGCGTTCTTTCTACTTCTGTTAATACCTCTCCAGTTAAAACATCGACCCAAGAAATTTTTTCAACAAAATCTCCAAAAAACTCAACGCGAATAATTCTTTGCTCTTCGTAACTTGGAAATATTTCTACAATATCTCCACGGACTCGAATTGTTCCACGATGAAAATCAATATTATTTCTTTGATATTGAATGCGAATTAATTCTTTAAGTAAATGATCCCGCTTCATTTTGACATTGGATTCAATTAAAACCATCATTCCTTCATAGGCCTCAGGACTTCCTAATCCATAAATGCAAGAAACACTGGATACTATAATGACATCCTTGCGTTCAAGAAGTGAGCGAGTTGCTGAATGCCTCATTCGATCAATATGATCATTAATAGCTGAATCCTTTTCTATATAAGTATCTGTCGCTGGCACATAAGCTTCAGGTTGGTAGTAATCATAGTAACTAACAAAATATTCCACAGCATTATTTGGAAATAATTCTTTAAACTCACCATAAAGTTGTGCTGCTAGAGTTTTGTTGGGCGCAAGAATAAGTGCTGGCTTATTAGAGTTGGCTATGGTATGGGCCATTGAAAAAGTTTTACCTGAACCCGTGACTCCAAGTAAGACTTGGTGTTTATGACTATTTTTTATATTTGTACAAAGCTCTTCAATGGCCCTTGGTTGATCACCAGAAGGTTTGAATTCACTTTTGAGTTGGAACAAATTTTTTATTTTTTTCTCATTAGGTGGCATAGACAATTATAATAATACTATCCTTTTTAAAAAGCAAATGGAGTGTAACTGTCTATAATGATTCCGCCAAAATAGTTTGATAAACTATCTTGGCGGAATATTAGACTTAAATCCATTGATTCCGCCAAAATAGTTTGATAAACTATCTTGGCGGAATCAAGATAACACAACCCTAAGGAAAATCCATGTTTATAGGTCGTCAACATGAAACATCATTACTTGAAGAACTCTTCAATAAAAAAGATGGAAAATTAATAGTTATTTATGGTCGACGACGAATTGGAAAATCTGAATTAATGCATCATTATCTTCAAAATAAAACTCACTTATACATTGACGGCTTAGAAGGAGAACATACTCCCAAGCAAATAGAAAACTTTATAAATCAAATATCACATCAACTAAAAAATCAATTTCTCAAAAACACCAAGTTTAAAACTTGGTTTGAGGTTTTTCAATATCTAACGGAACATATTTTTAATGAAAATAAAAAATTTGTTCTAGCTTTGGATGAATTTCAATGGATGGCAGCCGGTCAATCTAAATTAATAAACCAAATCAAATCTTTTTGGGATACTTACTGGAAAAAATCCGGCGTTCAACTCATTCTTTGTGGTTCCATCGCACATTTTATGGTTAAAAAAGTTATTCACTCAAAAGCATTATATGGCAGAATTGATTTAGAAATTTTATTAGAGGGACTAACTCCTAACGAAGTGACAAAACTTATACCAAATAAAGACCCTCAAGAAATATTAAGATATTCTTTAATATTTAATGGTGTTCCAAAATATTATGAAGTTTTAGATAAAAACTTATCATTCGAAAAAAATTTAAACAAACACTGCTTTTCCAAAAATTCGTTTTTCTTTACTGAAATTAAAAAAATTTTTTATAGTCAATTCAAAGAACATTCCACTTACAAAAAAATTGCACAACTTCTGGCCCAAAAAAATTACACTCTTGAAGAACTCGCAAAAAAACTCAAAATTTCTTCGGGGGGAAGCCTTAAAAGTTATCTTGAAAATTTGGAGTTATCTGGTTTTGTAAAAAGTTATAGAAATACCATAACTCAATCTAAAAAGGGTCAAAAATATAAATTAGTAGATCCTTTTTTAAAATTCTATTATTCTCAAATATTGCCTCATGAAAATATTATCTCAAATAACATTGGATCTGATATTTATTTTCGCCTAGTTAAACCTCAGATAAACCCATGGATGGGACTTGCATTTGAAAATTTTTGCATATTAAATTCAAGAAAAATTGCGATCTTACTTGGAATAGAAAATTTAACTACTTATTCGGGCCCAGTTTTCTCACCAACGGAAGGAGTACAATTCGATTTAGTATTTATAAGAAATGATAAAACAATTACTTTGTGTGAAATTAAATATCATAGCTCACCAGTTTCAACAATTGTAGTCAAAGAATTCTCTGAAAAGCTTAAAAAATTTAAAGCACCAAAAGGTTTCTCAATTGAAAAAGTATTAATAGCCTCAAACGGAGTTGATAAAAACTTAAGTGAGCTTTGCTTTTTTGAACAAATTATAACAGGTAATGATTTTTTTAAAAACTAAAATTACGGTAGAATAAATTTAAGAGCTTCGAGCATTGTCTTAGCTGTGTAGTCACTTTTAATATTTATAGTCTTTTCTTGTTGAGGTGAATCGATTAAAATTGTTTTACAACCAACCGCAATTCCCGCACGAATATCACTCTCGCGGTCGCCAATTAAAAATGAGTTTTCAAGATCTATATTCCAAGTCTTGGAAGCTGCTATTAACATACCCGGTTTGGGTTTTCGGCAATCGCAGTTGTCCTCGTTAATATGAAAGCAAACCTTAATTTCATCAATTGGTAAAACTTCTAAAATGTGATTATTGATTAAATCGATATTTTCTCTGCTCACCCACCCCCTGGCCATATCAGGTTGGTTGGTTACCACAATATTTATAAAACCAGCATTTTTAAATTGAATTAGAGACTCTGCTACCCCAGGCAGCAATTCGAACTCAGAAAGGTTATAAGGGGCTTGCCATTTGCCCTGGCGACAAATGAGTTTATTAATAACTCCATCCCTATCTAAAAAAATAGCTTTATTTATGTTGTTTTGTGGCTTTATTGTATCCGTTAGAAATTTCATTTTTTAAATGCCTATCAAAATTAAATTATTAAAATTTATCTTTATTTTTTATAGTTATTGTATATATACCAGATAGAGGTTTATTTTGAGTTTATTAATTTATCCTACAGAATGTAAAGAGTATTTTGAAAGAGAATTTAGTCAACGCAAGTTGCGCAGCTCTTCATATTCGAAAAGAGCTTTTGCAAGGGACTTAAATTTAGCTCCGTCAACTCTCATTGAGTTTTTTAAAGGACGACCTTCAATCTCGAAGGATCGTGTTAAAGAACTGGGAATCAAAATTAAATTAGATAGTCACAATTTAGAACACTTACTAGATCTCTATTTAATTGCCTTTTCAAAAACTTCAACTGAAGTTAATCTAGCAAAATCAAGGATTGAACTGAGAAAAAACACTAAATCTTCTGAAAATAAAATTGAGAGATTCAAACTTGCTTCTGAACCCATTTATTGGATTTACCTAGAACTTTTAACTATTAATCCTAAAATTCAAAATATAGATTTTGCGGCAAAAGCTCTTGGAGTTAGTTCTCTCAAATTGAAAAAAATAAATCGAAAACTCATTGATTTAGGATTTTTAATTCTCGATGACAAGGGGCAAATAAAACCAACAGATAAATTTAGATTTTTTGGTGATGAACGACAAAATTTTGAAATGCGGAAGTTTCATAAAAATATTTTGAAATCAGCAATAAGCTCGGTCGATAAAAATAATCCAGATGAGCGTTTTTTAAGTAGTGTGATTTTTTCTTTTCCAAAATCTAAGTTTAAAGAATTAGTTGGAAAGCTTGAAAATGCGAACTATGAATTATTGACAAAATACTCTGAACTAAAAAATCCAGATTCTGTTTACTGTTTTTCATTTCAAATTTTTAATTCTGTTGGAGTCAAAAAAAATGCGAAATAATTTTTTTATTTTTACTTTAATATTATTCACATTAAGTTTATTTCAAAATAGCAATGCCGACATAACAATTGTTAGAGGCGGTGGTGGCTTGGGAGAACTCAACGCTCATAATGTTTTATCACAAATGAAAATCATATTAACAAGTTGTTCTATGGATAACAATAAGTGCCAATTAGATCCTAAGTTCGCAAATTTAATTCCAAATATTTTACAAAAATTAGATTCGCACCCAATAAATTTAAAATTTGATACTCATAGGGATACACTTTATTTCTGGGATAAGAATTATAGTGAACTTATATTGAACCAGAAATATCTTTATGATAATGAGTCAGAATCTTCTCTGTCGATATCTAAAATCACTGCTCTAGAATTTGGCGCTTTGATTAATCGTGAATTACCAAATTTAGAGAATCATATAATTGTAGATTTTATTTTAAATTGGGAGCCCAATTTTATTGATTTTTATAAAAAACTTAATTTGACTGAATTAAAAATAATTTACCATCATTATCGAATTCAATATAATGCAACCACATCTAAAGATTTTATAATTCTTGAAGATAATAAAAAATCAGAGTTACTCAATTCAAAAATTTCATCATTAACTCAAACTAATAATTGGATAATTAGGTCCCAAACTTGGGAAGATGGACTTTTAAGTTTAAGTCTTGAGTGGCATAAAGATTATCATGTGAAAAGAGCAATTTTGGTCATCTATCTAAAAGTTGAACAGGGTAATTTTTTACTGGAACAGAGTAAATTTGAACTTCGCAACTTATCTTACTAAAATAATTTAATATTATTTCAAGAAAAAATTTAAATAAAACTTAAATATTTAATATTTTGAGTATGTTGTTTGCAAATTTAAACTTGGATCTTGTGTATAATACGAGTGAATAAAATTCTCCCCGTATAAGTAAAGATATTAACACTAATTTGAGTTTTATTTTGGATATTATAATTTATTTAAAAAATTTAAAGATTTTTTTTCTCACCATGACCTTAGTCATTGTGTTATTTTATTCATTAAAAAATAATGCTCATATATTTGAACAACCTAAGTTCTCTATTTCTAATGATAATAATCAAGAAATCAGTAATAGTAAATTTACTTTTTTTAGACGTGGATTACAAAATTTATATTTTTACATGCTTCAATTTGAACAAGAAATAACAGCTCAACTAACTTCTGATGAACTTCAAAGTTGGCTATCCTTAAAGCAGTTACTAAAACAAGATTCTCGTTATAAGTATAACACTAAGAATCCAGACGATGGTTTACTAAAACTAGAATTATTGTATGATCCTATTTTTTTCATGCGCCCCGAGGGACCAAGAATGGCAGTTACGGGTAATCCAAAAAATGATCCTATATTCATTAATGGTATTTTAGTAAATAATCCTCGCGAAGCTATAGATTATACAAAAGCGATCCAACTTTTAATACATGAGCTTGGGCATAAATTAAAAAATGAAAATGAAGGACATATTTTTAAAATTGGTGCGCTTATGAAAGAACTTTTAACAAGTCATACTGAAGAGCCAGATTTTAAGAGCAACAGAAAAATAAAAATAATAGCCATTGATTCGAACAATATTCCTGTTGAAGAACTTCCCTTTATCGACAAAAATGAAATAATAATTACATCGGATACAACGACTACAATTTACTATGCTTCTTTACGAGGTTATTTAAAATTAAATATAAACCTCCCAGATAATCAATTTTTTAAAACAACTTTTTTAAAAGAAATATATCTTAATTTTAAAGATGATAAATTAAGATTTACATTTCCATATTATAATCAATTTTATTTTTTAAAAAAAAGCTCATCTCAACAATTTGAAATTGATCCCGTTATTCCATTTACAAATATGAGCAATTTTGCACTTTTTCACGATTTAATTATTGATTTATCAAATGATCTAATGTCAATGCATGTTGAAAATGGAACTAAGTTAAATTTACGAGATAATTTTAAAGTTGAATATATGAATCAAAAATCAAAAAATTTTGTTTTACGAGGAATATTAAAAGTCGAAAATTTAAAAAACATTGCAGATCGAATCAGTTTAATAATAAATTCTACGAAAGCCAATCGGATACATATTGATGCCTATTCAATTGAATATCTGACTCCAAACGAAGCAAAGGTTGAGTTTAGAGTTCAGCTCAATGATTTTGCAGCATCAAATGATTTACAAATGAACCAAATTTCAATTGCAACTAAAAGCCATGACTCTCGAAGGGTTTTACTTCCCAAAGAGATTCGTTGGCAAAATGTAATTTTTAAACCAGAAGTTCCAAAAATTAAATTCCACAGCAATAAACAAATTTTTAACCCTTTAACTTTTGATTTAAATTTAGAATTCGAAACTGATGCAAAAAAACCTTTTGAGTATTTTGAGCTAGGCATTTTAACAAAAGCATTTTTTGCAGAAGGAGAAACAACTAAATTTAATACCCACACACCTATTCATGTGTTTGAGTTCATTAGAATCCCTACAGAAAATATCAAACAAATAGTAACTGAAAAGGGAGTTAAATTTACCATTAAAGTTAATTTATATAGATTATTAGAATCTAAAATTTTTATGCCTTCAGAGTTTGGAATGAACTCAGAAATAGAAATAGAATCAGAGCATGAACGGGTAAATACAGAAATAGAAAGTCAAATTACTTATTTAAAATATGTAGACTCAAATTTAAGGGTCGAAAATATTATATTGGAAAATTTGAATAATATTGTCTACAACGGTACAGCAATCTTAAATACTAAGAAAAAATATAATGAAAGTAATTTATCTTGTAATAAGTTATTTCAAAATAATTAAAAAAAATTATTCAACCCATAATCCATGGAGTTGGGGCCAAAACTACTTTTTCACCAAGTTCGACATTAATATTATTTTCAGGTAATGATAAGATTTTACGAACTAACTTATTTAAAAGATCATGTCCCGCTTTATTTAAAATCACATGACCCATTAGTGGGGCTCCTAATGTTACAAGATCCCCAAGAGCATCTAATACTTTATGTCGAACAAACTCTTCTGAATATCTTAAACCTTCCGCATTTAATACAGATACATCATCGAGAACAACTGCATTATCAAAACTACCCCCCAGGGCAAGTCCTTGAGATCTTAATTTTTCTACATCTTTTAAAAAACCAAATGTGCGAGCTCCAGCGATTTCTCTCTCAAATGAAACATCATTAACATCAATATCAAATGTTTGTTTTTGAATTGCTGGATGTGTGAACTCAATGGAAGCCGTAATTCGTAATCCATCATAGGGCAAAACTTTGGCTGATTTATCACCATCTTCTACAGACAGTGGTTCATGAATATATATATACTTTCTTGGTTGATCCTGTTCAACTAATCCAACAGCATCAATTGCAGCTAAAAAATCACGAGCACTACCATCACAAACCGGCAACTCGGGACCTTCAATCTCAATAAATAAATTATCAACTCTTAATGCTGCTAAAGAAGATAAACAATGCTCAACAGTAGAGATTTGAAAATACGGTCCACCTATTGTTGTAGCATTTTGAGTCGCCTTCACATTTTCAGCAAATACTTTTACTGAATAACTTTGATCATTTATTTTTTTAATCAAATGAATACCAAAATCTGGTGGCGCAGGTTTTAACTTAACAGAGCATGCTACTCCTGTGTGAAGTCCAATTCCATAAACTATGGTTTCTTTTTTTAAAGTTTTTTGTAAGAACATATTTATTAATTAAAACTCTTCATCATCAGAAAGTCCCGCATCACTTGATGCACTTCTAACTTCTTCTATATAATTTGAACTTTCATCTTCAAAGTCATTTTCAACATTTGATTCATCAATTTCAAGCTCTTGAATTGCAGCTATAAAATCTTTTTCTGATCGCAAATCACGACGAATAACTTCTAAAAATTTATCTGGATAACGTGAAGTGAGTTCTTCAACATATCTTTCAAGTTTCCCATCAGCCAAAATTTTCTTACGAATCTGAATCTTTTTCCATAATAGCAAATAGTGGTAACGACAATATGAATCTACCATTGCAATTTGATCACAATCTCGTACACGACAATATCTTCTTCCATCAGCATCAGTAAGGACAACCTCTTCTGATTTACTTTTTGACGAAACAACTGAAGTGACAACTGGTACTTCCGCTACAGGCCAAGTCGAATCATCTTCTTCAGATTCATTTACGACTGTATCAAGCTCAGATTGGTATTCACTCAATTCATCACTTGAGTAATCCTCAGTTTCTTCAAGAAGTTCATCCTGAAGTTTATCCTTGTCAGTCTCTTTTGACTTATCTTTATCTTTCTCTTTTTCTCTAGATTTAGTATTTGGAACTTTACCCTTTAAGTTAACTTCTTGCTGAGAAGAAGTTTTTTCTGCTTTCTCTATTTTAACTACCTTATCAACTTTTTCAGACTTAACAGCTTTATTTGGCTTAATATGCCTTGTTGCGTCGCTTCCTTTTTTGATCTCAGCTTTTTTAACTTCATGAGCATGAGTTTTCACAACTTGCTTCTTAACTGGTTCAACTTTTTTAGCTTTAGCTGCAACTTTTGGTGCAGAAACATGTATTTTCTTTTTAGATTCTTTAAAATTTTTTAATTTTTTTGAATCTTTAGCAGAAACTACATGTTTTTTTATCTTACTTGAATCTTTGGCATTTTTTTTATTTTTAGACATAGTACTTTGATGCTTGATGGATTCATTACATTCTGTCAACTTATTTTTTTTATTTGTTTTTTTATTTATTAGGGATGATTAAAAAATTATCTACAAAAGGATACTTTTTTTACTCCAGCAGCAATTTGATCCACTACTTTTGCTTTCCAAAATTGATATGGATTATCACGCAATACTGCCCAATAGACACCACTACTCATTGCAATTTTTCTTTTTCTTTTTATTTGATCTGCTAATATTCGACTACCGCATTCTAAATTTATATAGGGATTTAATATAGTTTTGTTAGGATCTTTGACGGCTAAATCTTTATCCTTTGACCAATCAATTTTACAATCAGGATATTTTAAAAGTTTAGGATAATTTACTGTATCTTGATAAGATAACTGCATAAGACCTTCAGAAAAAACAGGCTTCTTAGTAACAGGATCTGTCCCCATATCTTCTTGCATTCGAGAAACTGGTGACCACCCTGATTCATAATATGTCATTTGAGAAACTAGCTCTAGCCATGCATAAATTTTATGTTCACGATCTAATTTTTTATAAGTTGGACAAAATCTTGTCATATCGGTGACTTTATCTAAATCAACAAAAAGTTCCCGATCAATAAGATCGTATAAAAATTCTGACCACGCTCGTGCCTCGGGTTTCTTTTCCCAAGTTGGACTAAAATTTATTTGCTGTAATTGTCCTTCGAAGTTTTCACTTTGCAAATAGCCTTCTGGGTATATTGCTGATGCCTCAAGAGCTAAAGGGCTTAATAATAAAATGGTTGATATTCTAACAAATATTTTTTTCACGTTACACCTCCAACGTGCTTTACTATCGGTGTTTCATGAAAAACTTAAATGGACGAACGACTACTTTTCCGCTACCAGAGCCACTTTCATAATTTTAAATATAGATATTTGTTTCAATACGAAACAAAGTGTTTCAATTTTGATTTTAAATTTTGAAAATAAAATTAAGTGTAAATTGTAAATACAAAAATTCTCTAAAAATTTTTATACCAAATGTATTAATTTGATACATTTAATTAAAGTGATTTTTTGCTAAAAACTATTGATGATAAAATTAAAAAGGTGATAATCCACATTACTATATGAATTAAAATAAAATTAAGATCTACAAAATTAATATTAGTTGTAAACATATAATCTAAAAATCTATAATTCGTTTCATAAAGATGAGGAACAATAAAGTTTACTACTGAACTTAATTGTTTATAAAAAATTGAATTTGATTGAGTAGAAAAATAATTAAGTTCCTCAATCCAATGACCTATAAAATATAAACTCATACTAATAAAAATACTTACAAATGGTGAAAACAAAAGGGAAAATAAAAAAGCCCCACAAATTAGCAAACTACTTTCAAAAAATAAAAGTAAACATATTACACTAAAATTTATTGCTGAAAACTTTCCTATTAAACTTAAAAGTAAATATAAACAAAAAGTTAAAATAATTAACATGAGTAAATTGATTAAATTTAGTCCTATAAATTTTCCTATCAAAAACTGATTTCTAGTTAAAGGCGTAGTCAAAAGAGTCTGATAAGTTTGAGATTCTAATTCTCTAATAACTAAAAAAGAACCCAAAAATATTGACGATATGATTAAAAAAATATGAATTGATGCAAAACCAACATCAAACATTATTTTAAATTGTTCTTCAAATGTTAGTTCTCCTAATATTAGGCTAAACATAATAAACATTAATGAAATAAAAAATAAACTCACAAAAAATTTATTTCGATAAACTTCTCGAAATGTATTTAATGCAATAACTAATATCATATGCTCAACTCTTTATTTTTGTTAAAAATGTTTGCTCAAGATTTTCACCTTCCACCTCAAACTCACTCAATGGACCCTCAAAAAAGTTTCTTCCCTTATTAATAATCACAATACGATCACATAATTCTTTAATGTCTTGTAATAAATGAGAACTAAAAAAAATTGTGACACCCTCATCTTTTTTCTCTAATAAAATTTCTCTTATCAATTGTCTCCCTAAGGGATCAAGACCACTCATGGGCTCATCCCAAATTATTAGTTTTGGATCATGAATTAGAGATTGAGCAATACCGATCCTTTGAAGCATTCCTTTAGAATAATTTTTTAATTTAGTTGATTGTGCTGATTTTAAATCTAATCGATTTAACCAATAATTTTTTTTAAGTTCAAACTTTGTACTTTTTGAAAAATGGAGATCCCAGTGCAATTTTAAAAACTCATTTCCAGTTAAAAAAGGATAAAAATAAGGTCTCTCTGGTAAAAAACCTACCAATGACCGAGTTTCATTTGAAAACTTTTGATCTCCAAAATATTTAATTGTACCAGATGATAATTTTTTAAATTGTAATATTGTTTTAATCGTTGTTGTCTTACCTGAACCATTTAATCCAACAAAACCTGTTACAGTTTTTTCTAAAACATCAAAACTCATATCTCGAATTATTCCATCACAATCATTTACATTTGAAAGACTAATTACAGGTATACTCTTATCCATTGATTAATTATGAAATTAATTATTAAGGTGTCAAATTATTAATTTAATATTTAAGTTGTAAGACTTTAAATCTAGAGAATCGATTTTCAATGCCAATGGCACAAAGATTTTCTTTACAAGGTAATAATTTAATAACTGAGGATGAGGATGCGGCTGAGGATGAGGATGATTCTTGACTATTGTTTCGATCTACTTCTGCCATTTCAGAAAAATCTAATGAGGTTTTTACTATTGACCATTGATCTCCAGATCGAACTCCTCCCAGCCAATAATTTTCAGCTGTTTTAACTACTGAATTAACTATTGTATCCTCATATGGAAGTTCAACTTGACTCCAGTTTAAACCAAAGTCTTTACTCTTTAATACAAATAATTTTGCATTTTTATAATTTATATAACTACTACCGTTTTTTATTCCAAAAAGTATAACCTCACCTGAATTATCACAACTTATTTCTGTAAAAGTAACTTGATCTACAGGTTCTAAAGAATTAAGATGAATATTATTAATTGGTAGCTCACTCCATGTCAGTCCGTTATTTTTACTCATTCTTAAAGCAGTATTTTTATAATAATATTCAGTTGAACCAGAAGTTATATTTGATTTATCTTGTAGCAGTCCTGTATCAATTAAAAATAAATTATTTTTCCCACAATATTTAATTTTAGGTTTATGTCGACTATCATTAATATTTTCTAAATTATCGATTATGGTCCAAGTTAATCCTTCGTCAGTTGATTTTCGAACTATTTTTTTTCCTTTTGGAAAATAATAAATATATCCATAAACATAAATTGCACCTTGCTCATCTTCTGTAATTGAAAATGCAGTATTACCAAAATCAAAACTATCTTCTGGAGCATAAATATCAACATTTTCCCAGGTTTTACCTTCATCTGAAGATTTTCGAACGGCCCACTGTTGTTTATGTGAATATACTCCTTTAAATGTTACACTCTCGGATTGCCCAACTACAAATAAATCTCCTTTAGATGATTTAAAAGCACTTTCGGCCCTTGTTGGCTGCACCCATGTAAAAGGTGATACATCAGAATCCGTCCAAGATGTACCATTATCTTTTGTAATTTGAACATTCCAGTTACTATCACTTCCAAGCGATGGTAGAGCCTGACTACTCCAGCCTACAGATAAAAAACTTTCATCTTTTAGTTCTATCATATCTCGTACATAAAAAATTCCACCGACTTTACTTAAAGGAGCAAATTGACTCAGCTCAAACCAAGTAGCTCCCCCATCTAGAGATTGAATATACGAAATTGAAGTGCTTTCTCTAAAAAGATGACCAGCAGTAGCTAAAAGTTTTCCATTATATGAGAAAATATTTTGTGGTCTAATTTTAGTATTATCACTGTATAATTCGTCAAAAATTTTAGTCCAAACTAATCCTTGATCAGTACTTTTTTCAATTACATAGCGAGAGTTACTGTTAGAGTATTCATTTGAAATACAATAAATATTATTTAATTCATCAATAAACAAACGAGGGGAAGAGGAATTACCAATTCCCCAATTCTTACGAATTAAAGACCAACTTGAATTTATGTTTAAGTCCTTTTTATATATATAAGTAAATTGTTTATTATTTGAATCATTACCTGTACCTGCTAAAAGTAAAAAATTACTTGTGGTTTTAACAATAGAATTTAAACTAAATCCAAAATTTGCATCAGTATAAGTAAAATCAGTTGTCCAAGTTGTACCATTATTAGTTCCTTTACGTAATATTGAAACTCCTATAGTTCCTGAAGCTGCTGCACTACCAAAAACCCAAATTGAACCAGAATCATCTAAATATACTCCATTTGGGTTCGAGTTATAAGTGTCATTATAGTTAAAGCGATCCACTTCAATCCAAGTCTTACCCATATCACTAATTTTAATAGCAACCCAAGTTTGCTTCATTTTTGTAGAATCGTAATCTACACCAGTAATTAATAAGTCTCCCGTTGGAAGAACAGTAAAACTTCTACTCAAAGCCAGAGATGGTGGTGTCATAGGGTTCCATGTAGCCCCATTATCTGAACTCCAAAAGTCATTAATTTTCGGAAAATAATTATTATTACTTATAAAAAATAAATTATTATTAGATGAAATATATAAATTACCCTTAGAATCAAACTCATGAATATCATTCCAAGTTTTTCCTTGATCTGCACTTTGTCTTAATATGCTATAAGTTTTAAACTGATGATCCGTATATGAAACTAAGTTAAATAACAAACCCAAATTATTTTTTTGAATAGTAGAAATATCTACATTTGTTTTTGTATTTGGCAAAGGATACATTAATTTACTACTTGTTGTAAATGATAAGACAGAAATATTTATTTCGGCAGATTCTCCTACAGAATCTTGTATAGCAATTTTACTTAATTTTGTAGGTACTAATAAATATGGAGCAGTAAATGTTTGCGTTGTGGAGTTTAAAAATCCATCACCAACAAGAGTACTATTATACGGTGGTGTTCCTCCACTTATCTCATATTGAAATGACTCCCCAGAGTAAAGAGAAATTGAATTATCAAAAATAGTTTGCTCTTTATAATGAAGTACAAATTTAAGTTTTCCTTCATATATTCCACCATTTCCTGAATTAGAATTATTATCAAAAACAACTAAATTACCCTGATAAGAGCAGTTTTGAAACGATAAGAAAAATGTGACTAAGAAAAAATAAATTGTCGAAACAACTTTAAATTTTCTACTTACAATTTGTTGCAATTTTCCCCCGAAAACAATGATGATACGAAATTGCTTCATGTCTACTTAAATATAATTATTACATTACTTAATTAGTTTTACTTAAAATTATTTTAGATGCCATTTGATTTAAATTTACGATTTGTACGTTTTAAAATAGGATTTTTCTCATATTGGAATTTATATTAAATTACTTTATTAAATTGAAACGGTTCAAATTATACATAAAAGATTAATTTTAGACTTAATTCATACTAATAATTCATAATACGGGGGTGATTGAAAATTATAAAAATTTAAAAGTTGATTTTTTTCTAAAATTTAATTTTTTAATTTTTTTTGACTCTATAAGTTTTTTTAACGTGTTTCGAGCGGTACGCTCAGGCATTGAATGATAATTTATAAATTCGTCAATAGTAAATTCCCTTTTTGTTTGTAATTCAGGAGACAATTTAAATTCTAATTTTTTATTATTAGAATCAACATTAGAATTTTGAATCACAAGATAGCACGGCTGTGTAGCTACAATTTGAAATCCAACTTTTAAATTTTTTATTTCTATTGGATACTTATTTTTAGTAATAAATATTCGAGCATAATTTATAAGTTTATGAATTTTTTCTGGAGTAGATTTTGGGTTAAAATATTCGTCTGGATATAATTCATCAAAAAGCTCAATTAAACGCAATGGTCGATAAAATTCACGTGTTAGGAGCGCAAAAAGTTTTCTTACTAACTTAGATCTTACATTGCTCAGTAGATCAACCGTTGGAAAATTTTTGGTAACTATTCTACTAATCTCTTCTTGTTTGAAGAGTGGATAATTAAATGATTTCTGAATAAACTCTTTAGGATTGAGATTTAATTCATCTGTAAATATTTTTAGTATTCTTTTTCGATAAGTTTCTTGTCTTGATCCCCAATATACTTTTAAAAACATATCAATATTTTTAGTAAAAAGTGCATATTGAAAATCAATTTCTCTAACTGTTTCATAATCAGATATTAGTTTTGATTGCAATTGAATTTCACGTAATTGATTTAAATAAATTATTTTATTATCAGAATCTGAAACTGCTAATTCAATTAAAGTTTTCCATTTAGCAACATAGAGCAAACTTCTTTTATCTGCACGTTTTAATAACTGATTTGCTTTGTCTAAACAAAGTAATGCTTCACTATAATTTTTTAAAAGAAACATAACTTGTGATTTTACTTCATTTAAATTTCCAAGAATCAAAGTAAATTGGCCAGTGGCATTGTTTTTTATAAGTTTTGGCTCTAATCTATTAATTTCAAAAATTGATTTTTTAAAATCTCCAATAGCAGAATATGCTGCTATCAAATTTAAAGTACTCACAACTTTTTGATAACCCTCAACTGATTTTAAAGTTCTATGTTTTTTAAAAAAAGGAATTGCTTTTTTATATTTCCATTGCATCACAAATAATGAGGCTTGCATAAAATAAATTCCTCCACGGAACTGCTCAAAAGTTTTTTCACCTTCATGTTTTAAAATAGTTTCAATCATCCGTTGAGCTTCATTAAAACCACCTAATCGGATCAAACCTTGTGTATATGTCGTAAGCTCCATTATACTTACTGGTGGATGTGCAGGTTTTTCAGATCGTACTATTGGCCTTAGCCATCTTATCATTAATTGCGGTTGCCCAATACGTCGAGCGATTTCAGCAAATTCAACCAATAAGTTTCGTGGAATTTCACTCGAATTTATACTTTTGCATAAATTAAAAACTTGAGAACTCTCTCCCCGTTTAATCATTTGATCAAATTCATTATAGAGGGACTTCATTTTTTGAAGTTTTAATTCATTATTATTTTCAAATGTCATTTATTAATTATATTTCGTTACTTGAGAATAGCAAAGTCCAGTTGTTTAATTCTCAATTTGAACCAAATGATTCAAGTTCTTATTTTTCATCAGCAATTCTAATTCAACGGCAAAAAACTCTCCATGGGTTTAATCAGTGAACTCTTTTATTCTATTAACAGAAGCAAATACATTTAAAGGAGTAATTATGAAAACACTTAAAGAAATTCAAGAGCAAATAAACTTAGCTATTCAAAAATCACCATCAGCAGATAATTGCCAACCATTTAGTTTAGTTTGGGACGATAAAGCTTTAACTATTTTTCATGATGATTCTAGAGCTCGACATATTTTAAATGTAAATGAAGGTGCTTCTAAAATTGCATTAGGAATGTTAGCAGAAACTTTTAGAATCGTTGCAAATGCAAATGAATTTGGTACTGAAATTATAGTTAAAAATGGATTTGGGAAAAGAAATTCAGAGTCAGCATGGTTACAACTTTCATTAAATGAAAATTCATTTCAAGAAAAATTATTTGAAAGCGATAAAGAACTTGTTCCCGCAATTCAACAAAGACATGTCAATAGAGAAAGTTATGAAGGTGGATTTATCCCTCTGCAATTAAAATCTTGGATAGAAGAACAAGTTGTATTTACTGAAAAGGCAAAAACAAAAATTATTAACTTTATGGATAATTCTGATTCTAAAAACAATCTACTTTTTAATAGAATAGCAGAAAATGAAGCTTATTTATTTTCTAAAGGTGATATTTTTTCTGATATTTCGAAATGGATTAGATTTAAACGTTCTGATGCTGAGACTAGTAAAGATGGATTGCATTGGTCTCAATTAGGTATTAAAATCATTGATATTCCAAGCATTATGTTACTTAAAAAATTTCCTAACTTATTAAATTTTTTATATCCAAAAGTAGTTAAAAAAATAAGAGTTAGTGAAACAAAAAAGTTAATAAATAGTAGTTCTTCATTAGTATCATTTTGGTGCCCCGATCAATCACCAATGAGCTTTATCGAAGTTGGCGCTCTTGCAATGCGTATTTGGACTAAACTGAATCAAATTGGATATGGAGTTCAACCCTTATCTGCTATGAGTCTTCATTCTGTTTTAATGCAACAAGAATCTGAAAACAAAGCTAAGCTTGCAACACAAGAAGAACAACAACTGTTTGATTCAAACTTAGATGTACTTCGTCAAACATTTGATGAGTCACAAAGCTCAATGCCTCTTTGGTTATTTAGAACTGGTGTTACAAAATCATTAAAACCAAGTCAAATTTCATTACGTAAAGATATTCCTGTACAGTATATTACAACTACAAAAGTCAAGGAACTTGGAATTACTCAACCTGAACTTGAACAAGCAGCTTCTAAGCTTAAAAATTTAGACAAACCAAAATTACAATAGAGCAAGTTTAAGTTTACGGGGTGATTGAAAATCACCCCGAACAAACAAGAAAATAACTGTTTAAAATTAAATTTGAAGATTAGCGTCCAGCGGACTTACTTTTAAATTTTTAGTGTGAGATTGTTTTAAAGCAATTGCAAACGCTTCTGCGGCATCACTCTCTGTAATACAAGGAATACTATAATCGATACATGCTCTTCTTATATTAAAGCTCGCTTCAATAGATTGTTTTCCCCTTGTTGTATTGATCACAATACCCACTTGGCCAGAACGAATTCTATCAACACAGTGAGGACGACCCTCATGAACTTTCTTTAATTCTAAACAATCTAATCCTTGTTCCTTTAAAAATTGAGATGTTCCTTTAGTCGCAGAAAAAGTATAACCTAAATTTACTAAGTCTTTTATCATCGGCAATAATATTTTTTTATCTTTATCCCTAAGAGATAAAAACACCTCGCCCTTTTCAGGAAACTTCATATGTGATGACAACATTGCTTTAAGCAAAGCTTCACCATAATCAGCCCCACGACCCATGCTTTCACCGGTAGATTTCATTTCAGGACCTAGAATAGTATCAGCCTCAGGAAATTTTTTAAATGGAAACACAACTCCCTTAACAGAAACCTGTTTACGCTCACGCCATTGAAAGCGTTCAGGCTTTATTTGAGATGCTGTTCGACCCAATGCTGCTGCTACTCCTAAATCAATTAATGGTATTCCTGTTGCTTTAACAACAAATGGCACAGAACGAGAACTTCGTGGATTTGCTTCAAGCATATAAATTTCGTTATTTTTAACTGCAAGTTGCAAATTAAGATGACCGATTACTTGAATTCTATGAGCAAGATCTTTGGCCATTTTTTCAATTTGATCACACACTTCATCCATTAATCGTTGCGGAGGTAAGACTCCTTGAGAATCTCCCGAATGAACACCAGCGGCTTCAATATGTTCAACAACACCGCCAATAATAACCCAATCTTTTCCACGCACTAAATCCACATCTACCTCAAGAGCGCCCTCTAAAAATTGATCTATCAAACAAGGACGATCTTTACTAATAGCATCATGGTGACGTTCAAAATAACTATTTAACTCTTCTGTCGACTCGACAACTTCCATTCGACGTCCCCCTAGCACATAACTGGGGCGACAAATAATTGGATATCCAATTTTTTCTGCAATGTAATTGGCATCATTTAAATTTGCAGCCATACCTGATTCTGGAATTTTAAATTTTAATTCTTTACAAATATCATTAAAACGTTTGCGATCTTCTGCCAAGTCAATGGATTCTAATGACGAACCTAGAATTTTAAATCCACGTTTTGACAGCGCATGGGCTTTATTAATTGGAGTTTGCCCGCCCAATTGCACGACAATTCCTTCTGGCTGAATAGCTTTTAAAACTTCCGAAATAGACTCTTCTGTTAGGGGTTCAAAAAATAACATATTAGCAGTATCATAATCTGTAGATACTGTTTCTGGATTCGAGTTGATCATAGCAACTCTCCATCCTTCTTTTTGAAATGCTTTTACACCACGCACGCAACCGTAATCAAATTCAATCCCTTGACCAATACGATTGGGACCACTGCCAATGATCACAGAAGTGTTTTCTATTTTTTTAAATTCTTTGTGTTTAGCCCAATAGGTAGAATAAAAATAAGGAGTTTCAGAAGCAAACTCACCAGCGCAAGTGTCTACTTGTTGATAGCATGGCAACATTTCATTTCTTTCTCTAAACTGACGAATTTCAATTTCAGTTTTTGAGGTGAGTCTTGCAATTAAAGCATCAGAAAAACCTTTGCGTTTGGCAGCTAAAATTAAATCTTGTTTTAAACCAGTATGAGAATGAGTTGTTAATTTTTTTTCAAACTCAACCATTGCATAAACTTGCTCTAAAAACCAGGGTTGAATTTGACTCAATTCATAGATCTCTTCAACGGACATACCCTCACGAAAAGCTTGATAAACATGATATAAGCGTTGTGAATTGGGATAAGAAATTCGACTGATATCATAAATAATTTCAGGAAAACCTTCTTTACTTTGCTCTAAGGACAATACAGCCTTCATAAATGATTCTTGAAAAGTACGACCAATACCCATTACTTCACCAACACTTTTCATTTGTGTTGTTAATAAGTCTTTTGACCCTTGAAACTTTTCAAAAGCGAAACGTGGAATTTTAGTGACTACATAATCTAGAGCTGGTTCGTAGCAAGATGGAGTTACACCAGTAATATCATTTTTAATTTCATCAAGATGATATCCAATTGCAAGTAATGCAGCAATTTTAGCAATTGGAAATCCAGTGGCTTTTGAAGCAAGAGCCGATGAGCGACTCACTCGAGGGTTCATTTCTATAACTACTCGCTCACCATTCGTTGGGTGAACTGCAAATTGAACATTAGCCCCACCCGTTTGAATTCCTACTTCATTAATAATTTTTGCAGTTTCATCCCTCATCGCTTGGTATTCACGGTCAGATAAAGTTTGTTGAGGTGCTACAGTAATACTATCACCAGTGTGAACACCACAAGGATCCATATTTTCAATACTGCAAATGATCACAAATGTGCCAGCAGCATCACGCATAACTTCAAGTTCAAATTCTTTCCAACCAAGTATACTTTCTTCAACTAAAACTTCGCTGGTTGGACTTTCACTTAGAGCAGTGACAAGCATATTTTGATACTCTTCAGGTGAATAAGCAATACCTCCACCTCCACCTCCTAATGTATAATTAGGTCTTAATATGAGTGGATAACCAAGCTTATCTCCTACTTTTAAACCTTGCTCAAAAGTTTTAACCATTTCACTTTGAGGATATTTAGCTCCAACTTTATCTAAAATATTTCGAAAAAGTTCACGATCTTCAGCAGCTCTAATCACTTTTGGATCAGCACCCAGTAATCGAACATTATGCTTTTCTAATATTCCAAGACGATGCAAATCAAGTGCAAGATTAAGGGCGGTTTGCCCCCCAAGGGTCGGAATTATTGAATCTGGTTTTTCTATTTCAATAATTTTTTCAATATATGCAGCTTGCAGTGGTTCAATATAAATGCGTGTTGCAATTTCTGGATCTGTCATAATTGTTGCAGGATTAGAATTAACTAAGATCACCTCTAATCCTTCACGCATAAGGGCTTTACAAGCTTGAGTTCCAGAATAATCAAACTCACAGGCCTGACCTATAACGATTGGACCGCTTCCAAGAATCAATACTTTTTTTATATCTTTAATACGAGGCAAAGGGAGCTCCTTCAATAATTTAAAAATTAAACTTAATATTTTTTAATCAAAATAGTTATGCTTAATCGCACTTCGTCCGAACACTAACTATGGTTGCTCACAATAAATCATATCAATATTGACATGTTTATATTGTTCATACTTGTAACGCATTTTAACCAATTTCAATAATAATTTTTCAACACTTAAATCTGCATTTTTTTGATGCCGTTTAACTTCTTTTAAAATAAATTTACGAGACTCAGGTGGATGAAAACAAAACCCGCGCATAAAAATATAATTATCCCCAATTGGAACAATTCGTACTTGAAACAATTCAACAGAAGAAAAACCATTTAAAAAAGGAGATTCCTTAACCCAGATTTTTTTATCTGTAATTAAATCTTTAATACAAAGATCAGTTCCTTTAGTTTTTACATATTCAAAAATACTATTTCGATGAAGTTTTAAAATCCCAATCATATTTACTTCGTCGGGAGTATACTTTAGCTCCCTTGGCAATAAAGCCGCCTCAACAGGAGTACAATCATATCCTCTTAGTTTTCTAGTGAAAAAATACCAATCAAAAAATTGCGACATGCGAAGTTCAAAATGAGAGGATGTTTCATCAAACACGCTTGAGTTTTCAAAAAATTCTCTTTTTGCCAATCGAATTTCATCTTGAAACTGATCACCAGCAAAAAACTGTAAAATTTTATCTATGAGCTTATGATATTCATTGGTCATTTATAATTTCTCCATAAAAAATTGAAAAAGCTCCGACGCTTCATGAGGACCGGGATGACTTTCTGGATGATATTGTATCCCTAAGCACCTTTTTTCAGTACTTAAAAAACCAGAAACTGTTTGATCATTTAAATTTCGGTGAGTGACTTTAACATGAGTTGGTAATGTTTTTTCATCTACAGCATAACCATGATTTTGACTGGTGACATATATTTTATTTAATACTTCATCACGAACGGGGTGATTACTTCCTCGATGACCAAATTTTAGTTTGTAAGTTTTTGCACCAAGTGCAAGTCCTAATATTTGATGACCCATACAGATCCCCATTAATGGTTTCCATCCAATTAATTTTTGAACCGTATCTACAGCTACTTTAACATCCGAAGGATCACCAGGACCGTTTGATAACATGACTCGATCTGGATTCCATTTTTGAATATTCTCAAAGGACGTTCGAGAAGGAAAAACTCCAACTTCAGATGAGTACTGGAGCAATTCTCTTATGATATTTTCTTTACAGCCAAAATCAAGCAAGGCTACTCTTGGTCCTTTTGGATTTTTACCTTCACGTTTAGAAAATTCTTTTGAAGAAGTTAAATAGACCCAATCCATTTCTTTTTGTTTTTCTTTTTGAATAAGTTCAGCAGCTAATTTTTTTGCTTCAACTTCACTCTCTGCTTGAACCAAGGCGCCCCATGGGGTTCCTCCCTGTCGAAGTCGAACTACTAAAGATCGAGTATCCAATTCCGAAATTACAGGAACTTTAAATTCTCTAAGTCGTTCTAACCATGCTTGGTCCCGAGTCCCAGTTTGCATTTGTAAACAGACAAAACCTTGAATCCAAAGACGACGGGACTCCCAACTCTGGCGATCAACTCCATAATTTCCCATCATAGGTGCGGTCATCACAACGATTTGTGAAAAGTAACTTGGATCAGTTGCAATTTCTTCATAACCAGAGTGTGAAGTATTAAAAACAACCTCTCCAGCTTTATTTTCTCCACCCAACCAGCAACCAGAGTAAATTTCTCCTGTTTCAAGCACACAGTAACCTTGTTTCATTTTTTAAACTCCGCATTTTTATTTTAATATTTTTTTGATCCCAGTAATGATCAAAGCCTGTAATTTTATATGAGTGTGTACAAATCCAATAATGCCATTCTAATAAAGAGTCCATTATTAACTTGTTTTAAAATTCGCACTCTCGAGTCTGACACAATGTTAAAATCCAATTCGACTCCCCAATTCACCGGCCCAGGGTGTAATAATAAACCATCCGAACGAAGATGACGGAGATTTTCTTTGTTTATGCCAAACTTTTTTTTGTAATTTAAAATGTCAAACTTAGCTTTGTCTTGATGTCGCTCTGTTTGAACCCTTAACGCCATCACACCATCACACCAAGTCAATGCATCCTCTATGTTATCAAACCATTTAATATTTTTTTGGGAAACCTGAGCTAAGTCTCTTTCTGTTGGCTTAAATGACTCTGGTCCACAACCAGCAATTTCTACTCCCAATTTCTGACAAATTTCAAAATGTGAAAAAGCAACTCTACTGTGAAGTATGTCGCCAACAATGAGTAATTTAAATCCTTGAAGAGGTTTCTCTTGTTGAATAGTAAATAGATCCAGAAGTGCTTGTGATGGGTGTCCACGCTTTCCCCAGCCTGCATTAATTATTGGAACTGAAATCTTTTTTGAAATCTCGTCCATATTTAAATCATCACCACTACGAACAACTAATGCACGAGGCTCCATGGCTGCTACATTTAAAATTGTATCTTCAAGAGATTCTCCTTTATGAAGACTTGAACCTGATTGTGCATCTAACAGAATTGTATTTAGCCCTAAATTTTTTGCTGCCATTTCAAAACTTATTCGAGTTCTAGAACTGTTTTCAAAAAACAATAACGAAATAATACCTGAGCTCTTTTTCTGAGCTTGAATACTTTCAAAATTCATTTTGAATTTTAAGGCTGTAGAAAAAATATTTTGTATTTCTTCAAAGTTCAATAAAGAGAGATGGATTAGTGATTTTTGTGAATTGCATTTTTGTTTTGGATTTTCTTGATTTTTTAACATCAAGTACACAATCTAGTGAATCAGAAAAGTAGTTGTCAAATAGTTATTCTTAACGCTTCTACTAAACTAATAAACTAATCTAATTGAATAAAAGTTCTCGCTTTACGAATTGAAGGAAGTTTATTTCCAGCCCACCTATTATTATGATCAAGAGATAGCCAAATATAAATGACCTTACCTTCAATTAAAGAAAATGGAATAGTTCCCCAATAACGTGAATCATCACTTGACTCTCGATTATCACCTAAAACAAAATATTCGTTAGGTGGAACAACAAATGGTCCTAATGTGGAATCTGCTTTTTTGTTCTCATTTGTATGGACTATAAAGTGTGTTTTATTATCTAGTAACTCATTATAAATTTTGAGGTACTCATTGCCGGGATATTTTGCCCAAGACCCTTTGATGGAGTCTGAATTTACTTCTGTTAATTTTATTTTGATATCATTAATAAAAATATCTTGCCCACGAATATCAATGTGATCACCCGGCAATCCAATAATTCTTTTAATAAAGGTTGTACCCAACTTACCAGGATATTCAAATGAAACAACATCCCCACGCTGTGGCAGATTAAGCTCAATTTTATTTGCAATAAAAGGAAGCTTTAAACCGTATTTAACTTTTGATACTAATATAAAATCACCGGGCCATAATGTAGGAGCCATTGAACTTGTTGGAATTTTGTAAACAGATACTAAAGTAAATTTTACTATAAGCGCTAAAACTATGGATAGGACCAAAACTTCCCAAAAATCTCTTTTTCTCAAACCTGCCTACTTATGTTTAATTTTTCAATAACTTCCTTTATCTTAAGGATTTCAGATTTTTAATTCCAGGTCAATATAACATCGAATAGTTGTTATAAACGCTGTTCGAATTTCAAATTAAGAATCTTAAGTATCTAATCTAACTTTTGCAGTGAGACCCTTAAGAAAATTTCTTAAAAGTTGATCACCACAAACTCTATAATTGGGATGACCTTCTTTTCTAAATAATGCATTTATTTCTGTCTTTGAAAAAGTTAAACCACTTTTTTGTAGAAGATCTAAAATATCTTCATCTCTAAGTTCAAATGCCACTCTTAATTTTTTGAGAACAAGATTATTTGTTGGTAATTCAAATGCCAAAACAGGCCGGCTCTCATCTCGTCCCCGTTTAAAATAAATTAATCCATTTAAAAAATGAGACATGATTTCTTGAGGACATTCTTGAAAACCGGGCTCATCTTCTTTTTTAAGATAAGAAATCATTTCAGGATGAGTCAGCATTCCACCACTGAGTTTAATGATATCAATGAGTTTATATTCACTCACATTTAACATATATCGAATACTTCGTAAAATATCATTATTTATCATTTGAATAATTCCTTAATATAATCAAAAATTTCGAGGGTTATAAGTCTTTTGTAAACGCATCAAAATCAAGAGTTAACATCCAGCATCTCTTATTCTCTTGTTTGTTACCAAGTTTCAATCATTGGTAAAGGTTCTGAGATCTGGAGCGGAATTGATTGATTAAGAACCACAATTTGAGATGCAATTTTTTCACCATAAAGGGCTTGATAAGAACTGTAATTACTAACAACCCTTTTGACGTAATTCCTAGTTTCCGTAAATGGAATATGCTCTACCCATTCATCTATATCTAAATATCCAAAATGATAAATCCAGTTTTGTACACGGTGAGGTCCCGCATTATATGCGGCCGCCATTAAGGGAACTGAGTTTTGAAAGTTTCGTGATAATTTTTCCATATACTTTGCACCAAACCTAATTGCTACAGATGGTGTTTTTAAAGTGTTTGGATCAAAGTTTTTTTCTCCAAGTTGATCAGCAACTTTTTTACCCGTAAAAGGCATCACCTGCATTAATCCTAGCGCTCCTACTGGAGAAATAACCCATGGTCGATATTGACTTTCTGCACGCATGATTCCCCAAATAAATCCAGGTGCAATTGCAAATTCTTTACTCCATTTTATAACATCTTCTTTGAATGCCTGAGGATACATATTTTCCCAAAGTGATCTTGTATTTGATGTAATACTTGGAGCTCCTTGTCTTTGCCATAAGCTATGACTTAAACTGGATAATCGATTGTAATCTTGAAATTCTTGATATTCCTCTATTAGTTTTTTTCCTTTATTCTTTTTAATAAAAAGTAATTCTAATTCTTTAAACTCACTTTGCGCATAATCTTCAAATCCAAATAACCGTAAATTATGTGCTTTCTCAAGTCTATCTTGAAATTCAAGCATGGATTCTGGAATATTTCCTTCACTCACTTCACCAGCAGAATCATCCTCAGCTTTCCCTTCTTCGACGGCTGCAATATCTGAAGCGGTGGCCTCATCGGTACCTTCATCATCTTTAATCCCTTTTGCATTAACATCTTCATGAAAAATTCCCATTAAAGTATTCGCAGGATTACGGCTATTTTTATCCCCTGGCTTAAATACAAAATTATATTTAGATTTTAATTCTTCAACTCTCTGAGAAGCAGCTAAGGAGTAAAATGTTAAACCTGCACTAGACTCAAGAATATTTGAAAATAAATTATAGGCTTGTTGCATATTTTTATTTTTCAAAAATCCCATTGCAAGCCAATATTTTATTTTTTCTTGATGGGTTGCTCCTCTTATATCAGCCATTAAACTTGTCGCTTCAGTATAATGTCCTTTTAAATATTGTATCCATGCAATATACCATTGTGCTTCAACTGCAAAACGACTACGCTTGTGTTTTTTAAGAATGACTCCAAATAAATTTTGAGCACCATCGTAATCTTGGCTTTGATAACTTAAAATTGCAGCCTGAAATAATGATTGTCGTGCCAACTTAGGTTTTCTAGTTTCTGTCGCAATTTTTGAAGCCCGCAAAATACTTCCAATAGCAAGAGGAATTTCTCCGGAACGACTTGCAATCGACGACAGTGATGTTAAATAATTATAATCTAGATTTCTAGTTTTGTAATATTTTAAATATAAATCTAATGCAGCTAAAAAATTACCATCTTGAATAAATTGACTTGCAATTAATTTATCCTTATCAAAATCAATTAAATTATATTTTTCAATCCAAAGTCCAATTTCCTTTTGTGCAACTGAAGGATATCCAAGGCTGATGAGTTGCTTTCTTCGATCGGAAAATAGTTCATCATTGATATCACAAGAAATATTAACATCGAGTATTTTTATGTTTTTAATAAATGGAGCTGATGACTCCCAAATTTTATGAACAGGATATTTCACATAATTTTTTTTGATAGCATCGCAAGATTTTTTATAATTTTTTAATTCAAATTCTACTTTTGCAATTAATAACAGCCATTCACTATATCTTGTATCAGTTTTAAAAAGTTTATTTTTTTGTGTTAAAAACTTTCTAGCCTCATTCCATTTTTTTAGCTTTATAAGTACAATTGCTTTTTCATATATAATTTCTCTGACCAAGGGTGGAGAAAGTTTTTTTGATTCTGCTAAATTTAATAATTGCAATGCTTCATCATAATTTTTATCATCTATTGCAATTTTTGCCATACCGATGGCCGCATCTCCACCCCAGGTTTCATCATTTATCAACTGACTCAACTCCACCCTTGCAGGCTCACTTTGTTTTTTTAAGATAAAAAGATGTGATTTAACCCATTGAATTGTTTTTAATAATGAACCCTTAGATTGTGAAATACTTTTTTTCTGTTCGCTCTCAAGTTCATTTAAAACTAGTAAGGCTTTATCCCATTCACTGGCCTGAATATATTCTTTAACTCTAAACTCTTGTTTAATATTTTCAGCAAAACTAAATTGAAGATTTGCCAAAATTAAAATTGTCATTACGATATGATTACAATTTTTTTTTATATTTATTATATTTTTTATATTTTTAATATTTTT